>Ga0207694_10001053_pt1 | contig 24028 bp, 23 predicted proteins | sample KBSC34metaG_FD_184353 | JGI IMG/M metagenome (GOLD analysis project Ga0207694, IMG submission 184353) | Corn rhizosphere microbial communities from Kellogg Biological Station, Michigan, USA - KBS C3-4 metaG (SPAdes) (version 2) | ecosystem: Host-associated > Plants > Roots > Rhizosphere > Soil... | reverse complement strand
GTAGCTGATGCCTTCCTGCATCAGGCTCATGCCGGGCCCGCTCGATGCCGTCATGCATCGAACGCCCGCCGACGAAGCGCCGTAGAGCATGTTGATTGCCGCCACTTCACTCTCAGCCTGCAGGAACACGCCACCGGCCTGGGGCATATACAAAGCCGCCGCTTCTGCTATCTCACTTGCCGGCGTGATCGGATAACCATAGAAACCGCGGCAACCGGCGAGGATTGCGCTCTTCACAACCGCCTCATTGCCCTTCATCAATTGTTTGCGCATGCAAAGGCCTCCTCATGTTCAACCGCCGCGCCGCGTCGCAGGCGCAAAACCGTAATCGCGCCGGGCTCCGGACACGCGAGAAAACAAATCCCGCAACCTGTACAACCAGTGCCGTTGTAGGTCGCGGTGCGATAACCGTAGTGATTCAGCCGATTGCTCAGATGAATTGCCTTCGGCGGACAGGCCTCGATGCACAGCCCGCATCCCTTGCACTCGTTCGCATCAACGCGCAACAGGCCACGATCCCGTTTCACCGCGCCTTCTATTTCTACGATCGCCATCTCTCGCTCCCCTCCACTCCTGCGGGTGCCCAGTTCTCGCTTCCGAGAGCTGGGAGACCGCTACGCAAACGCCAGCGGTTTCCTCTCCAGGTAGTGCGCCCTCAGCGCAAAATCTTCCAACTCCTGCTTGAACCGCGGATCGGCGATTCCAATGAGCGCCACCGCACGCTCGCGCAGAGTCTTTCCGTGCAAGTATGCGATTCCGTGTTCCGTAACCACGTAGTGCACGTCAGCGCGCGATGTCACAACTCCAGCTCCCGGCTCCAGCACCGGCACAATGCGCGACACCTTGCCTCCGCACGCAGTCGAAGGCAGCGCAATGATCGGAACACCACCTCGCGATCGCGCCGCGCCGCGGATGAAATCGATCTGCCCTCCGAACCCGCTATACGGTCTCGTTCCCAGCGAATCCGCGCACACCTGCCCCGTCAGATCCACCTGCAGCGCCGAATTGATTGCAACCATCCGGTCGTTCTGCGCGACTACGAATGGATCATTCACATAGGAGATCGGCCTGAAGTCAAACGCTGGATTCTCGTGAATGTAATCGAACAGCTTCTGCGTGCCCAGAGCGAACGCCGCAACCGCTTTCCCGCGATGCAGCGTCTTGCGGCTACCGTTGATGATGCCCGCCTCCATGAGATCCACGACTCCGTCGGGACACATTTCGGTATGAATTCCAAGATCGTGCTTGTCTTCGAGGCAACCTAGTACCGCCTCCGAGATACCACCGATCCCCGGCTGCAGCGTGGCGCCATCCGGGATCAGCGAGGCAACATTCCGCGCCACCTTCAAATGCATCTCCGTGAATGGCTCCGTATGAAGCTCAAGCAGGGGCCTCGACGTCTCTACGAACATCGAGATCCGGGATACGTGCACTGCCGTGTCGCCATGCGTCCGCGGAGCGCGCTCATTCACCTCGGCAATCACCGTCTTCGCGCAGCGAATCGCGGTCATGGTGCAGTCCACCGTCGTGCTCAGGCTGACGAATCCGTGCGCATCCGGCGGCGACACCTGCATCAGCACCACATCCAGAGGTAATGCTCCTGATTCGAACAGTCCTTCGATTTCGCTGAGAAAGATCGGCGTGTAATCCGCGCGCCCTGCTGCGACCGCCTCGCGCACATTGTCACCAAGAAACAGCCCGCGATGCCGAAAGTGCCCTTCATACTCCGGTCTGGTGTACGCCGCGTCCCCTAACGTCTTCATGTGGACGAGTTCCACATCGATAAGTTCCGGCCCGCGGACCACGAGCGCATCGATCAACGGCTTCGGCGTGCCACAGCTCGGCTGTATCCAAACCCGATCCCCGGAACGTACTGCTTTCACTGCTTCCGCGGCACTCACGCACCGGCTCCGGTACCCTTCACGCCAGTTCACAATGTTTCGTCTCCAGAGATCTTTGCTTAACACCTGCAAGGCCAGCAGCAACTTCGGGCATCAGAGACCATCCTCCGAAACCCGGAATATGTTGCTCTCGCTGGTCGAATCTCGACTGTGACAGCAATCACCTCATACATCTGGAAAAGAGATGTGCGGATTCGCTGCAATCCACCGGCGAAAGCGAGGAAAACGCATCATGGAACTTGCGATTTGCAGGGACCTGCCGAGTTGAACAAACCGGGTTGAGCAATCTGAGTATGTTTCTTCAAGAGACTGAAAAGAGACAAGCGCGTGCTCGTTAGCAGACCTCGGAATCGCACCAGGTACAACCAACACAATCTCGGTTCACATCTGAAGTGTTGTAAGACGTGGAAGAAATTGTGCGTTCGCTTCAGGAGAGGAATATATGAAACTTACAAATAGTCATCGACACTTCCTGCGCAGTTCGACCGCCATTCTGGCTGGTGCTCTCATGGTCGCAGGCTGCAACAAGCCAGCCCACCCCGATGAAAAGTCTCAGGTCAACGATGCATTGAAGAACAGCAATCTCAGCGCCGTGAGCGTGTCTCAGGATCGCGACAAGGGTGTTATGACCCTTAAAGGTGACGTTCCGTCTGAAGACCAAAAGAACCAGGCTGAAAATGCTGCCAAGCAGGCTGCGCCTGACTACACGATTGCCAACGAGATTGGCGTTCGTCCTCCAGGAGAGAGCAACGCTGGGTCAGTTGCCTCCAACCTTGACAGCGCCATCGAAGACAACTACAAGGCTATGATCAAGGCGCACGCCGCCCTCAACGACCAGAGCATTCGCGCTTCCGCGAAAAATGGAACGCTGGTTCTCAAGGGGTCCGTGAAGACTGCAAAGCAGAAGAAGGAAGCTGAGGATCTCGCCAAGAAAGTTCCCAACGTGCAGCAGGTCGTCAACGAACTCGAGATCAAGACGGACAAGCACTCGACGACAGCCTCCTAATTCCTGGTCTGAAGGGCCGAATATTACATAGATCTATACCTCAGCGTCGCGTTGCGAATCGGAGCCCCGGCAGCAAACCCTCTGTCGGGGCTCAATGATTTCCCGTTCTGCCATCCAGGTCCGATGGTTTCCCACTCTGAACTTCACATCACTGTTGAGTGCTATTCAGCACCTCTATTCTCGTCCGCCTCGGTCATCATGGATTCAAGTCTTCATTGGAGTTCCGCATATGTACGTCGTGCGGTGGCTATTCCCGTTTACACAAGGTCTCGGCCTCGGCATCCTGGCGATGCTTTTCCATGAGTGCGGCCATCTTCTCGCGGCATTGGTTGTTGGTGTCCGGATTAAGAATGTCGGCATGAAGTGGAACAAGGGTCTTTACACGATCCGCGAACAGGGCACACCCGTTCAGAACTTGATCGTCGCTGCCGCTGGCCCCGTCACAAACATCCTTCTCATCGCGACTGCTCACTGGGCTCCTGTGTTCGCCCTGGCAAACTTCTGTTACGCCATCGCCAACACACTGCCGATCGAGGGGTCTGATGGCTACAGGATCGCCCTCTGCTGGCAGCAAGTCCGATCACTGCGGAACAGCGACAGCCAGACCTGAGCGCTCGTGGGCACGTTAACTCCAGCATTCACTGGTAACTACTCTGCACGTGCTTTAGGTCACCATCGCTGCCCCAACCGGTCAAAAGGCCACAATAGAAGTTGTACTTTTGTTACCACTCTCGGGCGATGAACCAATTTCCCCAAATGGCTAGACTTTGAATCGTAGACAGCTGGAGAGAGCCATGAAAGAGAACGTACGAAAAGACGTTTACCGCTTCGCATACGACGAGGCTTCGTGTGAACTGCGAAAAATCCTGAAGGCCTTCGAGCAGCTGTGCGCTCAGAAAAACCGCGTTGAGAAGCTGATGGAAGTTCTGAAGCCCGAAGTCGGCGTGACCGAAGACCCCGACGACGGTAAGCATGTCAAGAAAACCACCCATTTGCCTTATTGCACAGTTGTCACCCGCCTTACCGTTCTCTAACCTGAACTCCTTTTCCCAGATCTTTCCCTCTCAGCCGGACGTGCCCAGACATGTCCGGCTTAAATATTTGCAGATATCCTCATCCGACCCCTCCTCTTGTCTCAGAGGCAATTCGTTTCCGGGTTCCGTCCTCCATCTTCTTTCGCACGTTCTGGTTGAATTTGGTTCTCTAACCTGAGAGAATCCCATCCTGCGATCGGTTTCCTTACCATCAGGGCTCCCCAGCCGACATACTGCGGACAGACGGGGCGTCCCGGCGGGGCGAAGACCGCGCGGAAGAGAAGTAAGAGCATCTCAAATCGTGCGTTATGAACACCAGAGTCTTCTCTGCATACAACCTGGCACGCGGGGTTCTCCTCAACTCCAAGCTGACGGCCGCCGAAAGCGGCAACCAGCCTCTGAAGCTGCTTGACATCGTTGTGAGCGGAATGGGTATGGACCCGACAGCCGGTCTTTGGCTTGCCCCTCTCCATGCCATACCGGCTGTGCCGCGAGTATTTCCTTTCGACCTTATCTATTTGGATAAGGAGTACCACGTGCTCGATACGGCGGAAATGGGCCCCGGCATCGATTTCCCGGCTTTTCACGCCGAGGTAGCGAGCGCCCTGATTCTTCCATCCGACACGCTTCGCCGCACTCACACTGAACCAGCTGACCGTCTGATCGTTTGTGTTTCCAACGAGTTGACTTCCCTTCTCGCAGCAACACCCGTCGTGCCGTCGATCGATTCAGCGGCACCAAATCGCGAATATGCCGCTGTCGCGACTGCCCTCTCCTCCGCCGGCAAGACCTCGGAACCGTCCGTTATCAAGCTCACACCTGAGCCGCAGCCAGTGGCCCCCGCAGCCCCCGTCACTCCTTTTGAGCAGTCCATTCTTTCGGCAGTGGCAAAGGTCGCTGAAACACGCCATTCCAGCGATCCGCATGCCCCTACCGATGCCCGCAGAGCCGCTGTCCAGGGTCCATCCATGGCCATTACCGATGCAGTTCTCGATTCGCCTCATAGAGTTCAGCCCACCATCATCGAACACCACATCGACCCCGAAGACCTTTTCTCCAATTGGGTCGTCTCGGCTCCGCCTGCCCTCTCCCCTTCCCGCACTGGACGTACCGGGCCCCCAGCGCCGCCGGTATCGGCAAAATCTCAAATGCCGGAACCAGTCAATCAGAACGGCAAGCGATCCTCGGATTACGCTAAAACGCCATCACCCAAAGACTCGCAGCCTGTTCGCGTTAAAGAGAGGGAGGCGCAAGCGCTGTCAGTTCAAGCCAAGGTCAAAGGCGTGCCCGGCGCAGCTAATCGACCGGCATTGTCAACGAAGGGGAAAACCGAGTCTGAAGTGAAAACGCCGCCACGGCAAGATCCCGGGAGGTTCCAGTCTGTTCCCGCAACGACCTTTACCTCTGCTCCCTACGGCATGTGGCAGGTCAGCATGCCAACTGCGATCGCACCCATGTCTGGAGCCAAATCTCCAGAACCCATGAAGCCGGCGCCATCCAACAAAAAGAACGGCACCGCACAACCCAAGTCCGTTGTTGCTGCCCCACCCAAAACGACAGCACCTCCACCGTCACCGGAGCCCGCTGATTCCCCCATTCCACCGGCTACTCGTCCGGCTCTCCCCTCAACCGCTTCCAAGCCGCAGACAGGGGTGGGATCCGCTTCCGTCGAATCGGTCCTCAAGGCGGACAGAGCGCCGACAGTGCGTAAACCTCGGCTCGGAGACCAAGCGAACGCCGAAGTACACACACCCGGAGATTTCGTCGCTTCGTTGCAGGAAAAACTGGAGCGCGCCCAGCATTCCAGACCTGCATCTGCACCTGCGGCAGAGGCGGCACCTGAAAAAATGGTCGCGTCAGCGGCGGTACCGTCGGCAACAGTTCATCAGCCTGAGCGCAGCGGGATCCTGCCAAGTCCAGCAAAGGCTTCTTCTCCGGCCGTGGCCGGCGCTGGCGGTCTCTCGTCGACAAAACCGGCGGCTGGACCGATTCTCAATTCCAAATCCAAATCGTCACCGATACCTGAAAAAGCCAAAACCGAATCTTCAGGCAGCCTTCGCTCCAGGTTCAAACATTGGCTGAATCCGGGCTCATCTCCCAGCGATCGCCGCGGAACCACTCGACGATATGTCCCCGGGATGGTAGCCCACTACTTCACGGGTGGAGCCCCGAAGCCGAATAACGTCGCAGACATCAGCATGAGCGGAATGTACCTCCTCACGGATGACCGGTGGATGCCAGGTACCATAATTCAGATGACGCTCCAGAAACCATGCGCCCATGGTGAGAGAAAGCAATCCATCAATGTCCTCTCCCGCATCATTCGGCGGGGCTCAGATGGAGTGGCCGCCGAATTCGTGATGTCTGAGGCCCTGAGTCATATCAGCCATGACATCCAGGCCTCCCAGGCGACCGACAGAATGGCCCTCGCCCGGTTCCTGTGATCCGCCCGCACGAAGGTCGCGCTACCAAAGTAACTCATGGTGCCATATGGAGTTCTTTCAGTTCAACTTACGAGGGATGGGATCCGCTCCATTGCGGGTGCTACTGTAACTGCTTGATCCGTCGAAAGCTTGGCTTAGCACTGGTATGCGGGAGAGGAATCTGCCACTATGAACGTAGAAATCGAGATCGGTAAAGAATCAACTGAAACGCATCCGAAAATCGCCGAGATCCGCACCGTCAATTCTGCGAACCCCCCATCGGAGAGAACCATGATGTCGACCCCCACCAAGGAGCCGCTGATGAAGCGCCTGATCCGTTGGATTTGCCCCGATCAGCGCGTTGCCAATCGACATACATTGCCTCCGCTCACCGTTTGGCTTGGGATGGTCCGCTCGTCCAAGGAATACAAAGTCGCCAACGTCAGCGTTGCAGGCTTCTACATGCTCACTGAGGAACGCTGGATTCCCGGAACATCCTTCCCTGTTACCCTCGAACGCACCGACGAATCTGGTGCTGGTCGCATCCTTACGGTGCAGGCCACTGTCGTCCGTGTTGCGGATGACGGCGTCGCCTTCAGCTTCCTGCAGAATGTCGCTGAAGAGAACGCCGATGGTCTGAGCAGCAGCACCAATCGCGTCGATCTCACCAAGCTCGCACAATTTCTCAAAGGCCTTCCACTCTCAGCTTCCGATCCCGACGAGTTTGAACGGGCATCATAACCGGCAGTATCGGCATCACTTCCCCTTTTGTTAACTTGGACTAAAAGGGCATTGCGGCTCTGCGTGAAGTGAAGGCAACGTGGCGAATAGAAGTAGCATCTTCACCTTCAACGCCGAGGTGTCTTACATTCAGAACAGCCGGCATTCCCGCTTCGGGGTCATCGACCTCTTCATCTCGGTTGTGACGCGGGCGTGCTGTACATTAAGGAGCGATCTGTGAAGCGTGTATTGGTTTGCGGTGCTGGCGGCTTTATTGGCAGTCATCTTGCTCGACGCCTGGCGAATGAGGGTTTCTGGGTGCGCGGCGTCGATCTCAAATATCCCGAGTTTTCGCAGACAGCCTGTCATGAGTTCATGCAAGTCGATCTTCGGGATCCGCAGAACGCACATCAGGCAGTCGGCACCATCGAAGACGTTTATCAGCTCGCGGCAGACATGGGCGGCGCAGGGTACATTTTCACAGGCGACCACGATGCGGACGTGATGCACAATTCCGCGAGTATCAACCTCAATATTCTCGAAGAGGGCCGGAAGGCGGGCGTCAAGCGTCTCTTCTATTCTTCGTCGGCCTGCATTTACCCCGCATACAATCAGGAAGATCCTGATAACCCTGTCTGCTCCGAATCCTCCGCCTACCCCGCGGCACCCGATAGCGAATACGGATGGGAGAAGCTCTTCAGCGAGCGCCTTTACATGTCCTATGCACGCAACTACGGTCTCGAAGTTCACGTGGCCCGATTCCACAATATCTTCGGACCTGAAGGAACCTGGGACGGCGGGCGCGAAAAAGCACCTGCGGCGATCTGTCGCAAAGTCGCCGAAACTGCCGCGGATGGAGAGATCGAAATCTGGGGCGATGGAAAGCAAACGCGTTCGTTCCTCTACATCGACGAATGCGTCGAAGGCGTCCGCAGATTCATGGAGTCAGACTTCGCCGGTCCAGTGAACATCGGTTCCGAAGAGATGGTCTCGATCAATCAACTCGCCGAAATGGCGATGCGTATCGCCGGCAAGAGTCTGAGAATCCGCCATATTCCGGGCCCTCTTGGTGTTCGCGGCCGGAATTCCGATAACAAACTTATCGCCGAGAAACTCAGTTGGGCGCCTTCGCGCCCCCTTGAAGAAGGCCTCCGCAAAACCTTCGAATGGATCAACACCCAAGTGAAAAACCGAGTTTCAAGCATGGTCGCCTAGACCAGGCAGCAATTGCCCACTCGACTGCAGAAGGCCCGGATTCTATCCGGGCCTTTTCCGTTTTTGCCTAAGAGAACGTTCCGCTGACCGCCTTCGTGCATCAGCCATTAACATCCTTCCACTCGCTTTCCTGCTATATTCATGTTCGTCGCACTTCCCCTTGCCCGTATTTGGAGGAAGGCTCTCGAACTCAGCGCACTGCATTCGGGCCTGGTTCGATACGCCGGACGCACTCTGATCCGGCACCCTATTGGAAAGCCGCTGTTGCAAGACATTCGCTGGGCACTAAGCATCTGCAGCAAGTAATTCCTCGCTCGATTGCCAGCCTCGATTTCTTTCAATCTTTCAATTCAATGTGAATTTTCTGCGCCGCCATGCGGCGTTGTACAAGTTCTTGCTCTCACCGCTTACTTGCGGTGAAGCGCTGTCATTAACGTGCGGGCGGGTGCTGCTCCTGAGTACCTTCTCAGCATCAAACCTTTTGTCGTTTCCCCAGGTGAAAATCACATGTCTGCAAACTTCAGGTTGTTCGTTGCCCGAATTGAGTCCCTGTTTGTCCTCCGTTGCCAACTCTCGAAATCGTCGTTCCGTACTCTCATTTGCGTGTGGTCCTTGCTTTGCGCGATCGCCGCGTCGGTATCCGCGCAGACGCCAACGCCAGTTCCCGTCACCACGTGGCAATACGATCTGAGTCACGCCGGTCAGAACACTCACGAAACTGCGCTGAATCCATCGAACGTCAACCCTGGTTCGTTCGGCAAACTGTTTTCACTTCCTGTGGACAGCACGGTCTATGCGCAGCCGCTCTATGTCCCCGGTCTGAGGATGAGCGATGGACTGGTGCACAACGTACTCTTCGTCGCCACTGTGAATGACTCGATTTACGCTTTCGACGCAGACTCTAACGGAGGGGCCAACGCGACTCCGATCTGGCACATCAGCCTGCTCACCTCCGCATATGGAGCGGCCGCTGGAGCGGTAGCAGTGCCGTGGCAGGACAACGGCTCTCCCGACGTTGGGCCGACAGTCGGCATTACTGGTACTCCCGCAATCGACACGGCCACAAACACCATGTTCGTGGTGGGCTCCACCAAAGAAAATGGCGCCTACTTTTCGCGCCTGCACGCCATCAACATCATCACTGGAGCGGAGCAGCCGAACAGCCCGGTAAATATCACGGCAACTGTTGCAGGCACCGGCAATGGCAGCTCCGGTGGGCAGCTTTCCTTCAGCCCGCTCTGGGAAAATCAGCGCCCCGCGCTCAATTTCTACAACGGGTACGTCTACATCGGTTACGCGGCGCATGGAGACAACGGCCCGTGGCACGGCTGGCTGTTCGCATACAACGCGACCACCCTGCAGCAGACCTCCGCTCTTTGCCTTTCTCCAAACGGGGAAGGTGCGGGCGTCTGGGCTTCAGGCGCTGGCCTGCCCATCGACACCACTGTCTCCGGCGCACGCATGTACGTCGTTACCGGCAATGGAACCCGTTCGAGCACTCCGCCATTCAGCGCCAGCAGCGCATACGGCGAGAGCGTCGTTGCCTTCAGCCTCGCCAATGGAAAGATAACTCCGGTAGATGTCTTCACACCCTTCAACTATCAGATCCTGAACGATCATGATTGGGACCAGGGTTCCGGAGGTCTACTCATGCCTCCCGATCAAGCCGGCGCTCATCCGCACATGCTTATCACAAGCGGCAAAGAAGGCCGCATTCTCGTCCTCAATCGAGATAATCTCGGCGGTTATGTCGCCGGAGGCTCCTACAGCACAGACGCGCTGCAGGACATCACTGGCGTCGTTCCGCAGGCCAAGGGATTCTGGAGCACTCCTGCCTACTGGAATGGAAATGTCTATATGTGGGCCGAGAACAACGTGCCCATGCTGTTCAAACTGAATGGCGGTGTCATGGATACACAACCTGATAGCCAGTCCGCTATCACCTCGGCATTTCCCGACCCGACCTTTTCCGTATCCTCTGACGGAACGCAGAACGGCATCGCCTGGGCCGTACGGGCTGATCAATTCAATACCAAGGGCCCTGGAGTTCTCTACGCCTGGAACGCCAACGATCTCACCAGCACCATCTATGAAAGCGATACCAATGCGTCACGCGACAACGTCGGGCCGGCCAACAAGTTCTCCATCCCTGTAGTGACCAACGGAAAGGTCTACGTCGCTGCGCAAAAAGAAGTTGATGTGTACGGCCTGCTGAACGGTCAGCCCGCAGCCGCAGCTCCGGTGATCAGCCCCAACGGCGGTACGTTCTCTACAGCCCAGAGCGTCACCCTGTCATCCTCGACACCATCAGCCGCCATCTTCTACACGCTTGATGGATCGACTCCGACACCATCTTCCACGGAGTTCAGCGGTCCAATCAGCATCAGCACCGGCACCACCCTTAAGACCATCGCAAGCGCACCGGGATACCTGCAGAGCAGCGTCAGCAGTGCTGTGTTCACCTTTAGCACGCAGGCCGCGCCCGTGACCTGCTCGCCGGCTGGCGGAACTTACGGATCAGCGCAGACCGTCACTTTGTCTGACGCAGACACGAGCGCAAAAATCTACTACACCACCGATGGCTCGACGCCCTCTGCATCCTCCACTCTCTATACCGGACCGATTCAAGTCACGGTTTCAAAGACCATCAAAGCCATCGCGATTGATCCTGCGCTACAGAACAGCAACATCACCACTGCTGCATACATCATCCAGGTTGGTGGAAACACGATCAACTTCGGCAGCGGCTTCTCTACAACTGCTGGCCTTCAGTTTAACGGCAGCGCCGTTGCGAGCAACGACACTCGTTTGCAGTTGACCGACGGCGGACTCAACGAAGCTGGCAGTGTCTTCTGGAACGCGCCGATCAACATCCAGGCATTCACCACAACCTTCCAGTTCCAGATCTCCAACGCACAGGCCAACGGATTCACATTCACCATCCAGAACAACGCTCCCACTGCGCTCGGTGGAAGCGCTTCTGGACTCGGTTACGGGGGTATCCCAAAGAGCGCTGCTGTCAAATTCAACTTCTACGACTACAACGGCGAAGGCAACGACTCCACTGGCTTCTACACCAATGGACAAGCGCCCGTTCTGCCCACCGTCGACATCAGTCCAAGCGGAATCCGGTTGGCGAGTGGCGACTCCATTGTGGCTACGGTTTCTTACACAGGACTCACTCTCAATCTCAAACTCCTGGATCTCCTGACCAACAAGACCTTCACTTATTCGCAGGCGATGAATATCCCGACGATCGTCGGCGCAAACACCGCCTACGTCGGCTTCACCGGCGGCACAGGTGGACTCTCTTCGAGCCAGAAGCTCATTAGCTGGACATACACGACGCAGGCAGTTCATCCCGACTTCTCGCCGGGCGGCGGCACCTACTCCTCGCCACAAAACGTCAAGCTAAGCAGCAAGACACCCGACGCCGTGATCTACTACACAACCAATGGATCCACACCGACAGCTGCATCGACGCAGTACACAGGCCCGATCAACGTCTCGAATTCAGAGACCATAAAGACCATCGCCGTAAGCCCGACCTTAGGCACGAGCGTAGTCTCCGCCGCCACCTATGTAATTCAGGGATCGACCTCGAACCCCTCCTTCGCATTGTCAGGGAGCACATTCACAATCACGTGGCGTGGTGGCTCGATCCATGTTCTGATCACGGTAACTCCAAGTGGCGGGTTCACAGGCGCCGTCCCACTCACTTGCTCCGTGATAGCTCCTGCAGGCGCCGTCAGCATCCCCACCTGCACCGTCTCCACACAACCGCCAGCAATCACAGGGACCTCACCCGTGAAAGGCTACGCGTACGTACAGACGGTGAAGACCACCACCATCGCCAACTACACCCTGAAAGTACAAGGCACTTACAACGGCATCACGTCATCCGTTAGCATCCCGTTCGCTGTGCAATAAAACCGGAGGCGTTCCCGCTTCCGGTATTCCGTGAGCGATTGCAGCAGAAGCAAAATGCTCCTCGATCGGCAAGTGCACAGTACGGGACAACTGGCAACCGCGAATTTTCAACGTCGGGTCAGCCCTATCGCGGACGAGCGCGCGGTTACCAACGGAGAAGAACTGCTCGCTCTTACGCTTGCCAGAAACGCCGCAATCTAGTGGCTTTCGCCCAACCTTTGACATCAACTCGTCGCCCCAGCGCGTGCTCGAATTCCAGGACCATCTACAAAGCGCTCCGGAAGGAGAGGATATAAAAAGGCAGGCAAACAAAAAATCCCGTCCTTTCGGACTCGAATATGCGTGAAACGGGGTTTATTGTCAGTGATCTGATTGTCATCGTCGATGATTTGGATAGAGCGAGTCCCGAATCCGAAACGGTCTTAAGTGGTGATCTGGACAAATGTTGGCAGTGGCGCACCTTCGAGCGCCGGAATCGGCTTTGGAGAGCAGCAGGCCTTCGCCAGCCGTGCCAAGTCGGCTTGCATCGTCTTCTCGTCTTTGAGAGCCGCCAGTGTCTGTCGCATGATCTGTGCAGCCCCGGCGTGGGGTGGTATGCAGATGCGGTAATGCATCCACTTGCCGTCTCGACGAGCTGAAACGATCCCGGAGCTTCGCAAATAAGCGAGATGGCGGGAGATCTTTGACTGAGGGCCGCCCAGAATCTCCACAAAGTAACAGACGCAAAGCTCCTGATCCCCAATTAGGTTCAGGATTCTGAGCCGGGTCTTGTCGCCCAGGGCCTGGAAGAGGCCTTCCAAGTCAAACTGATTTCTTTGAACCACAAAAGACATATTCGCATTGACAAATATAATAGTCAAATATATATTCGCCGTAGCAGATATGTTCTGCGGAGGATTACGATGTCAGAGCAGTTGCTAGATTCAGTGAAAGCAAGGTATGGGGCGATTGCCGAAAGTGAGCTTTCGAGCGATAACGCCGGGATCCGCGCAGTGGCGGAGGCGTTCGGCTACACAGCTGAGGAATTGACTTCGATTCCGGCGGAGGCGAACATGGGACTCTCCTGCGGGAATCCAACGGCGACCGCTCGCTTGAAGCCTGGTGAAGTGGTTGTCGATCTCGGATCTGGCGGAGGGCTGGACGTGTTTCTGGCTGCTCAGAAGGTTGGTCCGAATGGTCGTGCAATCGGCATCGATATGACGCCTGAGATGATTGCGCGTGCCAGAGCCAACGCGGAAGCGGCTGCTTATCCGAACGTTGAGTTCTATCACTCTACAATCGACCGTATTCCGCTCCCCGATTCTTCGGTGGACTGCGTGATCAGCAACTGCGTGATCAATCTGGCACCGGACAAGCCCGCCGTATTCCGGGAGATTTTCCGCATCCTGAAGCCGGGGGGCAGGGTCGCCGTCAGCGATATCGCGCTCAAAGGCGAGCTGCCGCCCGAAATCGCGACAAGTATTGCCGCATACACGGGATGCATTGCCGGAGCGATCAAGATCGAGGACTATCGCGCTGAACTGCTCATGGCAGGTTTCCAGTACGTTGAAGTTGTGGATAGCGGCCAAGATCTGAATGCCTTCAAGCAGGCGGAAAATCAGTCAAGTTGCTGTTCCACACCCAAGGCAGAATCTGCGGAGTTGGTCTCGGCCGCGTCGCAGTCGTGCTGCAGTTCGACTCCCGCAGACATCGGCAAGGATCTTACGACACTCCTTTCGGGATTCGATGTGAATCAGGCGGCTGCAAGCGTTAAGGTCTATGCTTTGAAACCAGCGACTAGGGCGTGCTGCGGACCGGCTTGCTGTGCCTGACGAGGACTCGATGAACACCGCGTTGGAAGTTGAAGCCACACTGCGTCGGAGCTGGAGTGGCGCGCCAGGTGCAGACCAGTCTGCTGCCTGCACGCAGCTGCTGCCTCGGAAGAACACAAGCATGCACTTTTGCCAAAGTTCCTTACCGGCACAGTTCGCGACGTTGGTCCTGGGAAGTGCGGAGCAGTCAGGCAATGTGCAATTGGTAAATGCGGGCCAGGACCCCTGTCCTACTAAGCGATGGCAAAGATGCCGAAATCATCGAGGCCATCGGTGTGCCCCTCGGACTCTTTTGTCGCACAGAATTCAAGGTTGTGGATTTTCAGGTTCGTCGCCGTAGTTCATTCTTAATCTATTCAGACGGCATAATGGAATCCCGCGATGCAGCGGGGAACGAGTATAGACTCGACCGACTGATTGCTGACTTGCAGGCCAGCTAAAATCTTCCTCCGCCGGCGATTGTCGAGACGATCTCGAGCAAGGTGGCGCGATTTACCGATCATTCGCTGCTTACGGATGATCGGAGCATTCTTGTTCTTGCCCGCTAAAGCTCTGCAGTCGAGAGCGCAATCAAACAGAAAGTGAACAGCGGCCGGAGGAGAGATGAACATCCGAGAGAGGCAAGCGGAAGACTTCGAAGCAGTCCGGGTTCTCCTGGAAGAGGCCGGGCTGCCGTCAAAAGGACTCGAGCGAACCAGAGGCTGGATTGCCGAAGAGAATGGCCAGATCATCTCGCACATTGCTCTTGAGGAAGCGGAGCGCGCAGTCGTCCTGCGCTCTCTCGTGACCGCTCCTGCAGCGCAGGGTCGTGGGATTGCGAGGCACCTGATGGATCTCGCTGAAGCTCATGCCCGGAACCGAGCAGTTCTTCTCCGGACGAAGACAGTTGGCCCGTGGGTATTGAGACGCGGTTATGCTCTCATTGCCTCGGACCAGGTTTCTCAAAGTGTACGCTCCACGTCGGAGTTCGAAGGGGCGATGTGTTCCGGATACCCGATCTACATGAAGGGCTAGCAACACACCTCACCGGATATTGCAGGTTCGTGTAGCTGCTCGAGAGCGATCTTGCATGTGCTGCACAGCATGAGACGCCTCTTCTTGGGAAGGACTGTGGCAGGGACCATGACATGTTTGACCATGAGCGGTTCCTCGCTCGCGACGGTGTGATCGGAACACAAAGCCGCGGAACAGTAATGACACAGGCCGACTGCCCTCCGGTTATTTCCATTTTGTCAACATTGGTAGCGCTCCATGGGAAGCTCCTATTGTGGGGCCGTTTCGCGCGTGATCCCCGGTTGAGTCGCGGGGAACCAGTGTCGTGTGTTGTTGCAAGCTTTGCAGACGGAAAGCATGACCGGGACTTCAACGAGTACACCAACTACCGTGGCCAACGCCGCGCCAGAGCCGGGCCCGAATAGCGCAATTGCCGTTGCAACGGCCAGTTCGAAGAAATTGCTTGCGCCGATCAGCGCTCCTGGCGCGGCGACCGAATGCTCGACCTTCATCCAGCGCATAAGGCCGTAGGTAAGCGAAGAATTGAAGTAGACCTGGATCAGAATCGGAATCGCAATCAACAGAACATGAAAGTAACGTCCGCGAATGTTCTCCGACTGGAAACCAAAAATCAGCAGAAGCGTGGCCAGCAAAGCCAGAATCGTCACCGGACTGAACCTGGGCAAGAAGACCTCATTGAACCACTTTCTGCCGTGTGCGTGGGTTAGCCACAGCCGCAATGCAACACCCACGACCAATGGGATTACGATGAACGCAATGACCGAGTAGAGAAGCACCATGAAAGGAACGTCGAGGGAAGAGGCTCCCCTCACGAGAAACCGCACGATCGGTGCAAATAGAAAGAGCATGATCAGGTCGTTCACCGAGACCTGCACGAGGGTGTACGCAGGATCACCATCTGTGAGGTAGCTCCAAACAAAGACCATGGCGGTGCACGGCGCAGCTGCCAGGATGATGCATCCGGCAATGTATTGATCCGCATCCGCCGGGCTGATCCAGGGCGCAAAGAAATGTCTGAAAAACAGCCAAGCTACCGAGGCCATGGAGAAGGGCTTCACTAGCCAATTCACGAAAAGAGTAATCAAGAGCCCGCGCGGCTTCTGACCGACATTCTGGATTGCGCCAAAATCGACCTTCATCATCATCGGAGTGATCATGAGCCAGATCAAAACAGCAATCGGCACGTTGACCTGGCTGCCTCTCCCAAACTCCATCGTTCGAAGCTGAGCAATCAGAGATGGGAGAAACTTGCCCAATAACAAACCCGCGACCATGCAGAGTCCGACCCAGACGGTCAGGTATCGTTCGAACAGGTTCAATCGCTTTGGAGCAGCCGCCATTACTTTTCCCCGAGTTTGCTCTGGATCGGTGATTAGGCCCGTGTGGAGTCAGCAGACTTGGGCAGGACGAGAGCTGTCGAACTGCTCATCTCACTTAGAGTGCAGGCGCCCTGGCTGATCGCTTCCTTCAGCCTCTTCGCATCGCTCTTGAATGGTTCGTCGCCTTTGAATGCGAGTTGGAGGAACTCAAACAGGTGCTTCCGTGAGCCCGTACGCGGTTCCGCGAGCCGGTAATACACCCTGTATCCGTCACGGCGATCTAGGACTAATCCCGAGTTCTTCAGATACTGCAAGTGACGCGACACGTTGGGTTGCGACGAATCAAGGACATATTGGATGTCGCATCCGCACAGTTCGCCCCGCATCAGCAGATTTAGAATTCGGAGCCGGTTGATGTCCGCGAGTCCCTTGCAGTATCTTTCAAGTTCAGTCACAGTTCACTCCTGCGCGCGCCGGTTCGGTTGACCTAATTGTTCCTGGTGTAACGTCGGGCCTCCACGGAATCAGTGCAACCCGCCTCGCATATTTGGTTCGAACTTCCTCAATGTAGCGGATCTCATGAAGAGCGCGTTTTGCCAAAACTGCGTCTTGTGTCCCCGTAGCCAGCAAGCTCTGGTTAATGATCCACGCGAATGGACGAATGCCAGCGCGTTCGAGATCCACTTGAAGCTGCGCAGCTTCGTGGACCGGCGTCGCCTCAGGAGTGGTCACGATGAGAATCTTCGTGTAGACGTCATCGCGCAATCGCGGCAGCAGTTTTCGGACTGACTCCGGAATATAGGTCAGATTTCTTTCCACATCTCGGTGATAGGAATTGGCTGCATCGAGGAGGAGGAGCGTGTGGCCGGTCGGAGCCGTGTCGACAACCACGAACCCGTCATTCCCTTCATGAATGGCCCGCGCAAATGCACGAAAAACTGCAACTTCCTCGGTACAAGGAGATCGCAGGTCTTCTTCGAGAAGTGCGCGGCCGTTCGCGTCCAAGTCTTTCCCACTCTCCGCCATCACTTCGGATCTATATGCCTGAACCTCCGCATCCGGGTCGATCCTGCTAAGGCGAAGGTTTCGGATCGGATCCGACACCGCGTCGAGAATGTGAGCAGCGGGATCGGTGGTGGTGAGGTGAACACGATGTCCCATTGCTGCCAGTGCCTCTGCAATCTCAGCGGCAACAGTCGTCTTTCCAACTCCACCCTTTCCCATTGTCATGATGACGCCTTTGCCGGCGCTTGCGATATCTGGGAGCAATGCACTTGCGTCGGGCGGCAACTCGACATCTTGCGCTGTCGCTTCGTGTGATTTGCCCCTCGCACCGCTCGCAAATCGGCGCAACTCCGAAGCTCCAATCAACGAATGTTCCACTAGGGGAACATCGGAGCGCAATAGGGTGCACAACTCCGCCGGCATCGCTGCGAGAGCATCTCGTCCCCGCCGCTCGAGTGCGACAGCAATATGATCCCTCGGGTCGGCCGCGCGGAAGACTCCGTTCACAATAAGGCGTTGATTATTGATTCCGAGCGCCCTAAGCTCCTCGTTGGTTCGATCGGCTTCCGCAAGGGAGGTTGTTTCAGGGCGGCTCACCAGGAATACGGTCGTGGTACCCGCATCGCAAAGCGCCCCTATGGTTCGTTCGTAGAGGTCTCTCTGGGCTGCAAGGCCAGCCAACGGACCAAGACACGATGTGCCCGAATTGTTCTTTGCGATGAAGCCACTCCATGCCGATGGCAATTGGAGTAGACGCAACGTGTGGCCGGTCGGAGCTGTATCGAATATGACGTGATCAAACTCTAACGTAACGTCTCGATCGCCGAGAAGCTTGGCAAATTCATCGAATGCCGCAATCTCTACAGTGCACGCTCCCGAGAGTTGTTCTTCGATGCTCTTGATCGCCGATTCAGGCAGGAGTTCCCGGTATGGCCCTACGACTCGCTCTTTGTATTTTTGAGCCACCTTTACGGGATCGATGTTGATTGCCTCCAGGCCCAAAATGCCTTCGATTCCTGTTGGGTGCATCCCGATTTCAGTCATGAGCACTTCATCGAGGTTGGAGGCTGGATCGGTGCTAACAAGCAGGACGCGTTTCCCGGCATCGGCGAGAGACACAGCCGTTGCACAGGCGATTGAGGTCTTGCCGACGCCTCCCTTACCGGTAAAGAGCAAATTTCGCGTAGCTGATACGGTTGCAATCAACTCAATTTCTCGTTGATCGAGATACCGACCAGTTCCTGAGGCACTGACATCGGCTCGGGCACGGGCTCGAATTCAACTCCAACAAGCCGTGCCAGTTCGGCTCGGTTCGGATAACCGCCGCTCGCTCTCACTTCGCCATCAACAAGGATCATCGGCAGACTCTTGGTGCCGTGGCTGTGCAAAGCCTCGTTCACCTTGGGAGTTGCCGAAAAAGCAGCCGGCTGCTGCGCTAAATTGAACCGCTCGACTTCTACTCCCTTACTTTTCAGCCAATCGAGGTCGGCTGCGAATCGGGGCAATGCCGGATCTACCGTCGGCCCACAAACACCCGTCGAACAGCACATCGCCGGATCAAACACCTGCATCGTCGGCATAGTCAAAGCTCCTTGAAAGTAACTCCACCGTCGAGTATATTCGTTTAGACGTATACACTGATAATAATATATATCGAGTCCGGGGTCGTGATCGCGGTCACTTGCCAAGGTGATCCGGTCTTGACGAGCAAATGAGAATGAAAACCAGCTACAACGTGCTTTTTCTGTGTACCGGTAATTCGGCAAGGTCCATCATGGCCGAGGCCATCATGAATCGCAAAGGCTTTCCGAATTTCCGCGCCTACAGTGCTGGTAGCCATCGTTCTGGAAAGGTTCGCTCGGAACCAATCCAGCAATCGCGCAAGCGGAATTCTGCGCAGATGGAGCATGCAGCAAATCATGGGAGGAATTCTCCGGTCCAGGAGCGCCTGAACTTGATTTCGTCTTTACCGTTTGCGACAACGCTGCCAACGAAGTATGCCCAATTGGGCCAGCTCAACCCACGACTGAGCATTGGGGAGTTCCTGATCCAGCAGCTTTGCAGGGCTCTGCGGAAGAGATCGATAGAGCCTTCAAAACCGCGTTCTCCATGCTTGATCGGAGAATCAGCCTCTTTCTCTGCCTGCCCATCACGTCTCTCGATCAGATGGCGTTGCAACGCAATCTTGATGACATCGGGCGCCAGTGATTGCTAGACATTCTGTAATGCCAATTCGAAAGGGCTCAAATGCGGACTTTTATTTTTGCTTGTATCCACAACGCCGGTCGCTCGCAGATGTCGGCGGCCTTGTTCAACCGATATGCCGACCCGGCAAAAGCCCGCGCCATCTCCGCCGGAACCCAACCTGCCGAGCAGGTTCATCCAGTCGTCATGGACGCCATGCACGAAATCGGAATCGACCTGAGTTCAGCCAAGCCCCAGAAGTTGACGGCGGAGCTGGCCCAGGGCGCCGACACGCTCGTCACAATGGGCTGCGGTGATGAGTGTCCCTATGTGCCCGGGCTTCGTCGCGATGATTGGCCTCTTCCCGATCCGAAGGGGCAAGGCATTGAAACCGTCCGCCAGATAAGGGAAGAAATCCAGAACAGGGTCCTGGAATTGCTGACCCGGGAAGAACTGCTATCGCCTCAACATGTGTAAATCGCTCGGAGAAGGTTCGTTCAATCTGGCAGGAGCGACCTTTGCAATTGATAGGCAGCGTATCTGACGCGATGCGATATGAAGAATAGGATCCGTTTGTGAGTCTCGGTGGGCGCACATTTGTCCAGTCGAATTCGGCGGAGCGCACAATGTCTTCAGCCGTTTTCAGATCGCGGCTGATATGCTGCAGCAACCATCGAAAGAACGCAAAAGTGATTCCCTTACCTGGGAACAGGACCGCGGCAGACACCAGCACAATTCGATCGACGCCCGTTCTCGTCATGGCTGCTGTTGTACTTGCTGCGCATTCTCCAAACAACGAGTGGGCGCGAAATGCTTGAGGAGGACGCAAAGCCAAGCACACGATTAGACGGAAGCTGTTGGTTTTGTTTGGCGTCCCCGACGGGATTTGAACCCGTGTTATCGCCGTGAAAGGGGGCTTCAAGATGCGTCAGCAACCCTCTGAAAACGCCCACGAATCTCAGCTCTTGATTCCTACAACTAACCCATAATGAAACTCTTATACGCTGACATACTCCCAAATACGCAAGTGGAAACATTCCGCATTCTTCCCTCATTATTCTGTTCATTTGGAGTAAAGTTGGAGGAACACCAAGAAGGCAGGAGATGGCAAGACGAGCGAAGCAGCCGAAGCTTGATACTCCGAGTGCGCGGAAGAGATTGAACGTCAGACACCCAGCCTACTGGAACACGCTAACGAAAGGCGGCCAACTGGGATACCGTCGAAACAGCGCAACCCACGCAGGAATTTGGTACGCGAAGTTCCAGCCACCAAAAGAGATTTGCACAACGCAACGTCCCGAGCGCATTCAAATCACAATCGGCACTAGCGATGACTTCGCGCCCGCCGACAACCTTACCTCGTTCAGTCATGAACAGGCTCGTCAAAGGGCGCTAGTATGGTTCCCCAAGGCTGCACAGAAGGTAACAGGGTCTATAGCCACGATTGACGGTTATACGGTTGAGAACGCTTGCGCAGACCATTTGCGCTCACTCAAAGCACGCAGCCTGTATGGGGACCGAACCAAGAGTGCAATTGATGCAAACATTGCTCCCCATCTTGGGAGTGTGCTGGTCGAGAAACTCACTCGCACCCGTATTGAGGCCTGGATGAGCGGGTTGGCAGATACTCGCCGTCGAAAGCCGAGCAATGGTGTTGAGCCTGACTCAGAAGAATCCATGCGGAGAAGCAAAGACACGGTAAATCGCGTGTTGCGAATCTTGAAAGCAGCACTTAACTTTGCGCTGAATGAGCGCAGGGTGAATTGCACCGGATTGGCTTGGCAATCCGTGAAGCAGTTTCGAAATGTTGGACAGAATCGAACTCGGTTCTTGTCGGATGCCCAAGCCCGCTGTTTTGTTGAGACATGCGATGATACTTTCCGCGACCTCGTGAGCGCAGCTTTGTACTCTGGTGGTCGATATGGAGAGTTGTTGCGCCTGCGTGTGGAGGATTTCGATGCAGCATCAGGAACCTTGCTCGTCGCCCAATCCAAATCCGGGAAACCGCGACGTGTGTTCCTCGATGCAGAGGGCGTGAAGTTTTTTGAGGACAAGTGCAAACTGCGCGAAAGGAGCTTGCCCTTTTTTCAAATTGAATCTGCAAAGATGGGGCATATGCAGACACATCGGAAGATGAGCACCGCCGCGAAGCTTGCGGGCATCGAGCCCTTGACCTTTCACGAATTGCGGCACAGTGCAGCGTCACGGTGGGCGCGCCAAGGCTTGAGCCTTGCGGAAATCGCGCAACAACTTGGGCATTCAGATACTCGCATGACTATGAGATACGCCCATCTGTGCCAAGACACTCTTGCGCGGAAAATCCGAGCAATGGCGCCCATGCATATTTATGAAACAGGCCGAACGCAGGGATAGAAATTTGCAACCGCGTAGATAACGGCCAGAAGAACAAAACAAGACCAAGCGTTGACACCTGCGGCCCGGCAATGCCGAGCCGCTTCCCTTTTGCTTGTTCGCACGTGTTCATTTCGAATGAACATGAATTGTGTTCATTTCGAATGAACATGAATTGTGTCCATTTAGAAAGAGCATTGACCCACACAAGGACATCTGCGAATATCAGCGAAATCGTAGACGCGTTCTCAAGTATTGATAACGCTGAGGAACAGAAAAGTGAAATCAACGCCGATTGTAACGAATGGGCAAGAGGTATTTGGACTTGCGGCTGTAACGGAGTTCACGGGTTTTTCCAAGAGCACCATCTATCAGGCCATCAGGCAAGAGACACTGTTGGCCCGGAAGCTCGGAAGAAGGACGGTCGTGTTTCGCAGAGATTTATTGGAATGGTTGAATTCGCTTCCCTTGAAAACAGGGGCAAGCGCAATTCACGCTGAACGCGCGCGGAAGCGCTGGAATTCTGGGCGTTCAAACGGGGATGCCCGCTAGTGGAGCAAGTAGATGCCGCGCATCCGCACAATCAAGCCGGAGTTCTTCAAGCATGAAGTCTTAGCTGAGCACTCGCCTGCCGAACGGTTGGCTTTTATCGGGCTTTGGACGCTCGCAGATGTGGCGGGGAGATTGGAGGACAGACCCCGGCGCATTAAGGCAGAGCTGTTTCCATATGAAGACCTGGACATGGAGGAGATACTGATCGATCTTGCCAACGCTGGTTTCATCCGTCGGTATCTGGTCGATGGTGCACACCTCATTCAGATTGACGGGTTCACCCGACATCAACGCATCACGGGCAAAGAGGCTCAGACTCCGACGCGCTACCCGGACCCGCCTACTTGGGAATCAAAGGGGGATCACTCGGGAAGCAACCGTGAAGCATCGGAGCCACAACCGGGAGCACAGGAAGGGAATGAGGAAGGGAACGGAAAGGGAACTGACGCTGATGTCATCGTCACAGTTCCGTTGGTGAACGGGGATTTGTTCCGGCTCACACGTGGGATGGCTCAGGACTACTCTAAGCTCTACCCGTCCATTGATATTGAGAAAGAGTTCCGTGTCATTTCAGGCCGCCGTACCGCGAGGCCAATGAATTCGCCCGAGCATGTCAGGAGCTACGTCAACATATGTCTGAGCAACGCATACAAAGATGCAGCACCTCCGCAGCCTGCGAAACGCACCTCTAATGAGAAGCGTCATATCCCATCGACAGCATTGCCGGATGAGTTAGACGAGCACGCTGGTCGTAATTTATGGAGAGGAGTGCTTGAGCGAGTGCGCGCGAATGTCCCCGATCACTCGTTTGAAATGTGGTTCAAGCCATTGCGTGCCACCGGACTTTGCCAAAGCACGCGCAAACTCTACGTTCACGCACCATCGGCTGAATTTCTGAATCTCGGTGACAGATTTCCAGGCGCGCTTAAACCTGCGCTTGCGCATCTTGAGATTCAATCTCTTGAACTATTTCACGATGTCGAGTTGCCGAATGCCGGTTGAGCGCAATGAAAGCGGGACAACTCCCAGGCTGTGTCCAAAGAAACAGGGGACGAAAACAACTCAAGGATGGTGGGCACATGAAACAAGTGCAGCGCAACACAACCCGAAAACGAATCACGCTAGAGCATGCGGTTGTCAGGTTGCGCAGATTTCACGACGAGTGGCAACAGCTTAACACCGCTCACACACCTGACCGAATCGCCACGGCTTGTCGGGAAACCGAGGGAGGACAGCGGGAAGCCCGGCAACTCGCAAGAGCTGAGAAGCGGCTTCATAAACAACAAGAATGTGTGCGTCGGCTGATTGCTGAGACAGACACCACAATTGCAACTGCAGCCGCAATTTGACTGCGCGCAGGACGCTACTCTCCCGTCTTGAGCGGCTAGTGGCACGCGCTGTGGTGCTGCAGGAATCCGCACTTGGGATCGGAGTCAACGCCCAATCTTCATGAATCACGTGCCGCTGATCAGCTAGGTGACCTAGCTGTTGCGCCTCTTATCTATAATCTGAGCAAACGATCATGCGAGACGAATTCAGAAGATTGGGCGTTGACTCCGATC
>Ga0207694_10001051_pt1 | contig 24055 bp, 18 predicted proteins | sample KBSC34metaG_FD_184353 | JGI IMG/M metagenome (GOLD analysis project Ga0207694, IMG submission 184353) | Corn rhizosphere microbial communities from Kellogg Biological Station, Michigan, USA - KBS C3-4 metaG (SPAdes) (version 2) | ecosystem: Host-associated > Plants > Roots > Rhizosphere > Soil... | reverse complement strand
AGCCTGCGAAGCAGGCGACAGCGCGTGGTGCTTTTATGCTGTCGCCCGCTTCGCGGGCTTACTGAGCTTTTAAGGCTACGGGTGATGGGTTACTGGTCTGTCCGTGAACCGAGATTCTTATCTTAACGTCCCCGGGAACGATCTGGTCCGTAAGTTTGACCACCACTTGTGCGAGCCACGGGAAGTTTGGAACGTTGCGTGCCGATTCAACCGTGAGCGGCCTGACGGTCCCCGTTGAATCTTCCGCACTAGCAGTCACCTGAGAAGCCTGTTCACCGTTCCCGAACTTCGTTCCGATCGCAAACACCATCAGCCGCGTACGCTGATCTGAGCTGAAATTCCGCTCGGTGACGATCGGAAGAGGCTCCGCCACAAATGTCACGGAATCGAGTGCGACGCCTCGTGTCGTGCCCGTTTGTTCGAGAAGGATAAGCGTGTCGTCATCAACGATCGTCGCCATTCCCTGAGCATCTGCGATCGTGGCGCCGACGGGATTGCTCAGGTTCACGAAAAAATTTTCAGTTCCTTCCACGGCTGTATCGCCCTTGATAAAGACGGTAAGCGATTGTGACGTTTGCCCCGCTGGAATATTCACAACGGTCGAGCCAGCTCCAAAATCGACATCACCTGCGGCGCTTCCCGCCTGTGTCGAAACCGTGACACTCACTACCTGAGTGCTCGGAGCAGACAAGCTGATAGTAAAATCCCAGCCAACCAGCGTGCTGGTGCTGTCGCCTTCAGGCACCGTAATGTCATTGATACTCAGGCTCGGTGTTCCCTGGGCGAAAGTGATTCCGGCGGTTATGAACAATAAACAGATGAGGCCAAAAAGTTTTTTTATGAGCATTCTTATATTTGGTTAAGGACCAATCATTCCAGCGTGTTTACACAACGGTTCGCCTCCACGCACGAGGCGCGGAATGATGGCCCGAATACAATAAGGTTTCCGGGACCAGATTGGTTCCAACCTGGTCCCGATCAGGTAAGGTTCCGATGCAGGCTGTTAACGTCTGAATCGACGTCGCATAGCGCCTGCGGCACCCAACAACCCTGTGCCTAGCAGCACCATACTCGCAGGTTCCGGAACAGCGCCCGCACTGCCCGTTACGGTACCCTGAATAGTCGTGGTCCCCGTCCCCGCTCCTCCACCAACACCAGTTACCGGCAATGCGATTGTGTAAGTTGGATTTAGAGTGTAAGTGAAACCGTTGATTGTTATTGTTGTTGTTGAAAAGCTCAGGGTCGCTATACCCGTGTTAAAGCCGAGCGATCCGGCAAGGGTCCCCACGAGACTACCCGTTCCGGCCGGCGAAACCTGAAATATATTCAACGTGAAATTTCCCGCGATCGCTGGACCCATGAGATTCGCAGGTACTGTTGTAGTAACGACGATATCACCAAAGCTGGTACCGGCCGGCGTGTTTACCGGATTGGTGGTGCCATTAAAAGTGATTGTCGTCGTGCCATTAACGGCTGAGAAGTTGACGACGTTAGTACCACTGATACTGAAGACGCCAGTAGTACTAAATGTCACTGGATCGGCTTGAGCCGCGGCTGCGGAAAACGCCAAAATTCCGGCGCATAACAGTGGCGTCAAGACTTTTCTAATGTTGATGTTCATCTTTCCCTCGTTCGTCAGGAGTCCTGAGACTCAGGCTCCAAAGTAAACAACTCGGCACTCCCTTGCTATTTTGATAGCAGCCTCGTCAAAACAAACCACAGCTCAGGGCACTTAAAGCTGAAGTTCAAACCCCCTCTTAGCTTGCAATGCGAGCGGATTCCGAGTGTTCTTGACGCAACGACACGATCAACAGACAGAGCGCTGCCGTACGAAAATTAGACAGACCTACACTCAGAAATTTTGCCGCTTCGCTATCGGGGATGACCGCGCCGCACTGAGGTCATAACGAATCTACCGGCATTAAGCTAATCGGGGAATCGTCCAGTTGGGGAAAGTTGCCAGACGAAATTTGTTGGCAGACTTTAATAATGAGATTTGTCGAATTTGTGTTTACTTTGTTTTATTGCATTGGTGTTGTTGATATCTTTCGGTTCGCTAGCGTACACAGCTGTGTCTCTCTGGTTAACGGAATTCGCAGCAAAACTCACCACTGAGACACAGAGAACACAGAGGTTGCACAGAGAAGAAGTCCGACAAGCCACTTGAATTCTGAATCGTCTGGGAGTAGAACGATGCTCATGAAGTATCTCCTCATTGCCGCGATTCTGATGTGCGCCAGTGGTTCTGTGCCGGCTCAGGAAGACATAAAGGCGAAGCACGCCGTTTACGCTCTTTGCGTCGAGCACATTGAGAAAGATCCTCACAAGGCTTTCGAGTATTGCAATGATTACTTGAACAAGTATCCCAACGACAACAAGACGCAGACGGAGTTTGTCGGGAAGTTCATCACTGCGTATAAGAAGATCGCACAGTGGTTGAAGTCGGTTCCGGCGAATTACTTTACCGAGAAGACAGCGAAGTGGGCAGTTTTTAGTCCGGGGTTGCTGGCAACAATACCAATCGAGAACAGTCGCGTCGGCGACTATTCGATTCTGATCAAACGCGAGTACGGTTCACCTGAAGAGGATAAGCTGCTTGCCAAGGCAGAAACGCTTTACAAAAACCCGGATCGGGTTGATCTCGAATTACTGAAACAATGGCGCTATAACGCTGAGCCGTATGTGATCCTTCCCGATGGTGAGCCCAAATGGTGGAGCGGTCCGTCCGGTACGATTCAAGCGGCCGCGCTCGTGTCGACTGGAGCCGTTATCTACTACTACAACATCTCGCAGGCCCTCAGAAGCAACGAAGGAAAGCTAAACAATAACTCGTTCAAGTTTGTGAGCTCCACTCTGAAGTACGAGGCTTCGATCAAGAAGATGGATGTGTACGAACGATCCGGCAAGAGCTTCAATAATGTCTATGTCGCTAACATGACGCTGACCTGGGGACAAATCTGCGGCGGCTTGTGCGGTTCCGGGTTCACCAGAAACAAGATTGTTGTCATGAACCCGAGCGGTGAGATTCTCGAAATGTTTCTCGACGATCCGGTAAATCGCGCGAGCTGGGTTAGCTAAAATCTAAACGACATCAAGGGCGTCGAGCTCCTTCGCTCGCTCGCTGAACTTACTGCTGGGGTGGCCCTCCGTGGCCACCCGTTGTTGCGAGATCAGAGCCAGGTCGGGCCAGCGCACTGTCATTGCTTCGCCGATGTTGAGTCTGGACCAATGCGAGCTCAGTTCGTCCAGGTGGCGGCAGATATCTGCAAGCGTCGTTTCGTCGAGCCTTCGCAATTCATTGGCAGGCGTTACTTCTCGCACCTGCTTCGCCTGTTGAGCCATCGTTTGGGTGTTTGAACGGGAGCGAGCGAGCCATTCGTTCCAGCAGATATAGGTGGCGCGCTCAGACTGTACCGATTCGTCCCTTCCCTCGCGCAGCAGTCTTTGGCCACGCGTTTTCACGGCTCTTCTAAGTCGTGCGAGGTCTCGAGTAGTTCGCTGCGATTGCGGAATGAGATGAAACGTGCCCGCGTCTCCACCGGCCGCCAACTGTCCAAACACTGCGCGCGTAAGGCCGAGTTTCGCTTCGACGACCAGGTGCATCATGTCGTGCGGGATACACTGATCGTAACCAGGCGCTGGATTCATTTCTACATCGGGAAATGACGTGCGCCGTGCCTCGACCGCATATCTTCGCTGACCGGTACGCCGAAAGGTTAATAACATCTCGGGTTGAGCATGCGATACTTCCATGCGGGTTGCAAGCTCATGAGCAATGAGATCCTGGAAGTAATCGCTTGTTCTGTCGCTGACGCGATTGCAGCGCAGCAGGGTGGCGCGCGTCGTTTGGAAGTCGTTAGAGAACTCGAGCGTGGCGGTCTTACGCCTTCGATCGAGTTGGTGCGAGCGATAAAAGAAGCAGTGGATGTGCCGCTCAGAGTCATGGTTCGTGAGAGTGACGGCTATGCAATCGCTGGCGACATGGAAATTGAGGGACTTTGTGAGGCGGCGTCTGAGCTCTCGAGTCTGGGTGTTGATGGTCTGGTGATGGGCTTTCTCAAAAGCGACGAGATCGATCTCGATCTCACGTCACGCGTGCTGGCTTGCGCACCAGGATTGAAGGCGACGTTCCACCACGCGTTTGAGGACGCGGCCGATCAGCTACAGGCCGTGAATCAATTAAAGAGTTTGCCTCAGGTCGATCGAATTCTGAGTAGCGGCGGATCGGGTGAGTTGGAAGTGCGACGGCTGCGACTCGATGCCTACGAACGTGCGGCCGCGCCTGAAGTCAAGATCATCGCCGGTGGTGGAATCGATATGAACGCCATCGGAGTTCTGCGGCGCACCACGAGCATTCGCGAGTTTCACGTCGGTCGAGCTGCTCGCGAGGGATTTAGTGTTGCGGGCGTCGTTCAGGCAGACCTTGTCCGCGAGTTAGTGCACGCCACGAAACAGATATTATGAGGTCAAAGACCACTTTGAGCGGGGGGCAAGCCCCTCTTCCTGACTTGTTCTTTTTTTAGGCCTTGAAGGGAAGGAACAAGTCAGGAAGAGGGGCTTGCCCCCGCTCACGGTGGTGCTTGACCTAATCCAATTGAGATCTTTGGGCAAGCCTGCTCGTACCACAGAACACTTAGTCGCCCTACCAAAAACGTGCAAACGGTCCTTCGGGCAGGGCCCATAAATTACCGAATCTACGCGATTTCCTGGTTTTGCCTGACTCCATATCTTGAGAATTTCGCAGGCGTTATTCCCCCGACCATCAGGAAAGTCAGCAGATCGCTCTTCTCTGTGCCACCTCTGTGTTCTCTGTGTCTCTGTGGTGAGTTTGCTGCGAATTCAGTTAACCACACAGACACAGAGAACACAGAGGTGGCACAGAGAAGAAGTCCGACAAGAGACTTTTGGTCAGTCATCGCCGTTGATTTGACCTTCCGGTTTATGGTGCGAGAGTACACAAACAAAACGACAGCCGCTCACAACCGCATCACATGCACGCGATTGGAGTCGCGCTCGGGATCCATTTTTAGCGCCGCAAGGAGGACAACGTGAGCTCTGATGAAATTCCGCCGCCGCCATTCTCTTCGCGTGTGAACGTCGACGTCTTCGGGATGACCGACAAAGGACACGTTCGCGCTAACAACGAAGATCATTTCCTTATCATGCGCGCCGGCCGGGCAGTGGAGACAGTGATGACTAATCTGACTGTCGATGAAACCATGCCCGGTGAGTTGTTCGAAGAAACTGCGCACGGGCTGGTGGTTGCGGATGGAGTTGGTGGTGAAGCTGCGGGAGAGGTTGCGAGTCGCCAGGCGATCTACACGTTGTTGAGTTTAGCTTTGCATACGCCTGACTGGCAGTTTCGCTGGGGACCGAAAGAGAGAAACGTTGTCATGTGGCGCATGAAAGATCGATTTCGTCGCATCAATGCGGCTGCTTCGTGATGCGACAGCGCATGCGAGCCTTCGTGGAATGTGTACAACGCTGACGGCGGCGCTGACGCACGGAAACGATCTGATCATCGGTCACATCGGCGACTCGCGCGCGTATCTCTTGCATGCAGGAAAGCTTGTTCAACTAACTCACGATCACACGGTGGGAGGCATGCTGGTCGCGAGCGGCACTCACGGCCCCAAAGATCAGCTTGTGATCGAGCTACGCGGGTTGCTGTTCGAGGCCCTTGGCTCCAGGGAAGGGGAGTGCAATCCGGATGTATTAGACTTTCTGCTTGCAGACGAAGACCAGTTGTTATTGTGCACCGATGGTCTAACCGACATGGTGGACGATGTTGATATCGAATTGATCTTGAAGAGTGCGCGTTCTGCGAAGTTGGCATGTCGCAACCTCGTCGATATGGCGCTCAAGAACGGCGGTCGTGACAACGTCACCGTCATCGTCGCCCGCTACTCGATCCCCCTTCCACATTGAATACGTAGGTTGTTGAGAGTATATTTCGGGATCTCAGCCCAGCCGGAATACGTCCTCCCTAACCAGCCCAAGCAAGAAAGGAGCATTTCAATGTTTAAGATTCATCACATGATCAAGGGCACAGCCGTAACTCTGCTGGTTGCGTTAGGTTTCATCATGATTGTCTGGGCTCACGGCAGATCTGCGCCGCAAGCGACGAACTCAGTGAAGGCCGTGCAACTGAGGATTACGTTTGGCCAACACTGGGCCAACGTAACCGCAATCGAGGGCGGCACGTTCACAGTCGAGCGGGATGGGAAGAAGCTTGCGATCACGCCGTATATCCGCGATCAGGGCAAGGTCGAGTTGCGGGTTTTTCAAAACGAGACGTCTGTAGGCACGTTGCTGGTTGGCAAGCGGACGACGAAATTCGAAGGCGGCGGGCTTGAGTTGAGCGTGCAGGTACTGGATGCCAACAAGAAGTTCTCGGCTGAGCTGCTCGCCGCATACGGCGTGACCTGCTGCGCGAAAGCATGTGACGGAACACTGGTCTGCGGCGCCGTGTGTGTTTGCACAGACTGCGGGCGCTGCGGTCCCAACTGGTGTGACTGCGCGATACCCGGACCTATCGACGGATAGGGTAACTAACGAGACGGGCGGCCACGGAGGGCCGCCCCTACAGTTGCCTGCCAAGTTGAGAGAATTACGCCGAAGGCGTTCGCTAATTTCAGCCCAGGTTTGAGCTTGCGAGAACCCTGGGGATGAATTTCAAAATGCGACGAAACCCTGAAAGGGTTCCCAGGTTGGCAAACCCTTTCAGGGTTAGAACGCTTTTTAATGCGCTGGTCCCAGGGTTCGAGCTTGCGAGAACCCTGGGGATGAATTTCAAAATGCGACGAAACCCTGAAAGGGTTCCGAGGTTGGCAAACCCTTTCAGGGTTAGAACGCCTTTTTAATGCGCTGGTCCCAGGGTTCGAGCTTGCGAGAACCCTGGGGATGAATTTCAAAATGCGACGAAACCCTGAAAGGGTTCCGAGGTTGGCAAACCCTTTCAGGGTTAGAACGCTTTTTTAATGCGCTGGTCCCAGGGTTCTCGCAAGCTCGAACCTGGGCTGAAATTAGCGAACGCCTTCGGCGTTATCAACTACCACGCCGATGTTGGCGATCGTTGCGCCCCTGGTCATCGACGGTACTGCGCAGATGTAAAGCACAACGCCCGCAACGGGCGCGCGTGCTTCAAAGATCACTTTGCCGACGTAATCGGTGACGTAACCGACTTTCATTCCCGCCGAGACATACGTCCCACGTTTGACCGACGGATAGAAGATTCCCGTTTGCTCACTAGCCAACGTCACGACTTTTTCGATCCAGACGGGATGTTCGACCGTCGCCGCCTGCCCGGGTAACATTTTTAGATAACGCATCACACTCAAACAACCATTGATGAGCGCATTGAGATCGTCTGTTTCGACTGTGCCCGCATGTCCTGCTTCAGCCGTGATCGACGGTTTGCCGCGCGTAGTGGCAGTGTTTTCAAGATAGCGCGAAGCCTGCGGATCTTTCGGCCGTTCCGTAGAGATGATGATGTGGTCCAGACCAAAGGCGAGTAGCATCTCGCGTGAAATCTGGTCCTGCTTCTCATTTCCGGTCTTCGTCCAATAACTGTACGGCCGCAGGCTTTCGTCCAAATCGCCGCCGTGCAGATCGATCAAGTGATCACATTGCTCGACCACTTGTTTGGTAATCAGATAAGAAGCACGCTCAGTCTGGCTGCCATCCAGCTTGCCCGGATAGAAGCGGTTCATGCTTTTCTTATCGACCGGATTGACGTGCGGCACCTTTTGCTCGAACGATTGAATATTGATGAGCGGCACGACGATGACTGTGCCGGAGATTTCGGCTGGATCCAGCATCGCGATCAATTTCTCGAGCGCGATGATTGAAGTGTATTCCGTGCCGTGCGAACCGGCGACGAGCGCCAGCACCGGTCCAGGCTTCGCGCCATGAATGACTGCGACAGGAATACTAAGGGCGGCGTCGCTGCCGGCTGGAACTTCGATCGTTCCGGTAACCTTCTGCCCGCGCGTGGCGGTTGCGTTCCCAACAGTAAAAGTTTTGCGATCCTGACCGGCTGTCAGAATCACGAGGAGAAGCGTCAGTACAAAGCTGGCAATTAGACGTGTCATATATTTGGGCTACTTCTTGATGCGCTGGATGATCAGCTTGAGTCCGGCGGAGTTTCCCTGCGGGATTTTTACGCGTTGAGAGCGGCCTTCGATCTCGTCGATGTCATCGTGCGCCTCAATGCTATAGTCAAAATCACCGTAGAGATGAAATTTGAACGTTCCATCACGTTCCATCTCGGCGCGACGAACGTACTTGTCGCCTGAATACACTCGTATATATGCGTCCTCAGGAGGACGACCATTTTTCCAGACAGCTTTCCCTTCAACTGTGCGCTCCGACATTCGTTCACCAACGCGCATCTCCAGATTTTCAATCCTGGCTCCTTCAGTGACCTGAATCTTTTTTGCTTCACGCTTGTCCAGGGTGGCGGGATAGTAAGTACGCGCATAAGGAGCGTCGTACTCCTCGGGCACTTCATGCGTAGAATTTAGAACGAGGTAATATTCGCCGGGAGCAACTTTTTCAAATTTGAATGAACCATTTCTTTTCAGCGATGCGAAGTAATCTGGTCCTGTGTTCACGACGTTGATCAAATCAATTACTCCTGAACCGACGCCTTGTCCAGTTGCATCCAGCAGACTTCCGGTAACCGTCGCCCTGGGGCGCGGATCGTCGCCAGACACGTCAACCTCGAGATAACTGCACTCGCTCTTTTCAAGTGTTACTTTGTACTCGAAAGTCGAAAGAGAATCGGTTGAGGTGCGACTGATGACGGCCTCGTCGGAGTCGCTTGTTAGTAGAGCTAAATACGGCGCCAGGACTCGAACCTTGAACGACCCGGGCCCCGGCAAAGCGAAAGTAAAATCTCCGTACTTATCAGTGAGCGTCTCAAATATTTTATCGTTACTGGTTAGTTCAATCTTTATTAAAGGCAAGCCTAGAGATCTGTTTGATATGACACGGCCCGAGATAGATTCCCCGGCTTGTCGTTGCTTGAGCTGGCGGAGGGTGTTGAGAGCGCCATCAATGTTGACTGCTAAACCGCCGCCGTTACACATCCCGGTGGCGAGTTGCCTGGTCTCGTCATCGCGTGATGCGTAGACAAGGTACCGCTTACCCTTCTTGAACACGATATCGCAGCTTGTGCCCGTTGCTGTTGCGACCGCGACTTTCGGACCAGACACCCCTCGGAATGATTCCTCGACCATGAAGGTAATCATCAAATAGGTGTCCTCATTGTCCGGGGTCTTTTTGACTTTTATGTCGACCACTTGCCCTACGAAAACCACATCTGAGCGCCAGTATCGAGCGCAGATGGGAGTGCCATATTCCCTACACACACAAGCTTGAATGGATTGAGCGAAAGTCGCCGCGCAAAGCAGCGCCACGATGACGAGGAGCAGATGCTTCATGGCCCGACAGCTTACTGTCAACCTCAATAGAAACTCAACACTCTCTGCGTTACCTGCGTCCTCTGCGGTTATAGATAATGGTTCACCGCAGAGACGCAGAGGACGCAAAGGTAACGCAGAGATGAGCCCCCTACGTTAGTGTTCTTTAAAAGAAGTCGAGATCGCTTTTGCCGACTGGTCCAGCCACTCGTTCAACTCTTGTTGCGTGTGCCACTTTCCTTTCAGCATCACCCCCGCGCGATTCTCGGTGGCGGAGATGTCGTCGAGTGGGTTGGCGTTTAGGAGTATGAGATCGGCTCGCTTTCCTTTCTCGACCGTGCCCACTTTCTCGATCGTGCCGAGGAACATTGACGGGTTCCTGGTTGCCGCCTCGAGCACTGCGTAATTTGAAAGACCAGCGTCGCGCAGCGCTTTCAACTCGTGATGCATCCCGAAGCCGTATAACCACAGAAACTCGGGTGTGTCAGACCCGGTCATGATCCGTCCGCCGGCGTCGTAGATCGCCTTGATTAGCTTCTCGCGCAGTTGGACCCAGCGTGCTCGCTTTTCCAAAGGCACGGTGTTGATGAAGCGGTTCTTCTTGTAGAAGTCGAGCCATTGTTGCTGCACCTTCGGCGGGTAGAAGCGGAAGTCAGGCTGCTGGCGAATCTCGTCTTCAGTCCGCAGCCGTCCGAAAGTGTTTTTCATGAAATGCTGCGTTGGGTCAACATAAGGGTTCGAGGCGACGGTTTTCCGTGCGACTTCGGGGATCTTGCTTTCGTCGATGTAGTCGAAGCTTTTCCAGTTCTCCGGATTGTATATATAAAGGTCTGAGACACTTCCTTTCATCGGCGCGTCGTCGCGAAGCAGTAGTTCCATGTATCCATCGAGGTGCTCGATCTGCTGTTTCGCTTTCCAGGCGCGTTCGACACCGACGAACCGGCTGTCTGCGTGACCGACTACGCGGATGTTTTGCTTCGCCGCTTCGTCCACTGCCGCTTCGTAAACCTCCGGCTTGACGAACGTCGTCACTTTGATGAAGTCGTAACCTGCTGCTTTCGATTTGCGCACCGCGTCGCGCGCTTCTTCCGGCGTGTTGACGACGAAATTGTTTCCTTGTTCGCGCCCTGTTAGATGTGGGCTCGCGACGAAGAGTGTCGGCGCTTCTATCTCACCGCTAGCTGAGCGGCTGCGCAAAGACAGCAACTCGGGAGTGCCGATCATGAACCGGACGGTCGTGACGCCATTCGCCACCATCACACGCAGTTCATCCGGACCAATCGAATCGGGAAACTCATTGCTGTCTGACAGCAGGTGAGTGTGCATGTCGGCGAGACCGGGCATCAAAAACTTTTCCGTGCCGTCGACACGCACTGCGTCCTTCGGCAGCTTCACTCTTTTCGCGTCGCCGATCTCCGCGATCAAACCGTTCTTGATCACTACCGTTTGGTTCGCGAGCACACGCTCACGGTCCATCGGGATCACGCTGACATTCGTAAAGGCAACGGTTTGCGCTGAAACAGTTGCCAACGCCGCGAAAATAAAAATCATGGCAAAGAAAAGTATCTTCATAGCTGTCTCCGATTAGAAGTCTGTCTCTGCGTAACCTCTGCGTCCTCTGCGCCTCAGCGGTGATTTAAACCGCAGAGACGCAGAGGACGCAGAGGTTACGCAGAGAATTGGTTCAGTTTTTCAGCTCAACCACCAGATTCACAGTCAAAGCCTGACTATTCACATTTTCAAAAAGGCCGAGGTTTGGGACGGGCTTTCTCTGAGCCAGCCGTTCCTGCGTGAGTCGCGACATTATTTCACCCGCATTGCTGCGAAGAAATTCACCAGCATAACTCCGATCGTAAACGTCGCCGCTTTTCAGGTTCCACTTTTTGCCGAGCGTGGCGGCATCGCTAGCTGAGAACCCTTTAAACTCGACTGTGCCCATACGGTATTGCGCGCCTTCGGTGATCGCGATCTTGAAAGTAACTTTTGGCGCCCCCTCGTCATATTCAGCGGCGGGGTTCATGCGTATCAGAATGTAACCATGCTTACCGTAAGCGTTCTGGACCTCCTTCAAACCCGTGTCGAACTTCTTTCCATTCGCGACTTCGCCAGCTTTCATTCCTAATGCATCGTCAAGCTCTTTTGTCGATAACACCTGGTTCCCGAACCACTCAGCCTTTACCCACGAATAAACCGCGCCTTCATCGACGGGTATGGTCAAGTCAACTCCTTCACAACCGTCTTTGGTCGCAGGCTTGGCGATCGGATCTCCGAATGATGCGCGCAGGTGGCCCAACTCCCTGTAGATCGGATACAGACCGAATTTCGGGAAAGTCTCCACCGATTGGCGAGAGTATTCGGGGTCCATGGAGTTGCGCGTGGCTTCAATCAGTTTTTTCTCTGGTACGTTTTGCGCGCCGGGAAAGTGAAGCGTGCAAATCTTCATCGGTACGCCCGTGACGCGAAACAAGTGTTCGTGTTCGGTGAGGTTGTAGTCGACTTGTCCCGGCAGCTTGCGTTCGGCGAGCAGGTTCTGAAGCGCTTGCTTGATTGCATCGTTGGTGTTGCCAATGTCGGGCGCTGAACCGTTGAAAGAGGGGACCGCGCGTTTGATCGCCGTGGTCAATTCTTCGTCGGAAAACCAGATGAAGTTATCGAAGACGACCGGTGACAATTGACCTTTGAGTTCTTCAAGCTGAAACGTAATCGTCACGTTACCCGACACGTTTTTTGTGCGGTATCCGACTTTCTTGAATAGACCGCTGCTCAACAAACGCTCAGACGCCGCATCAAGTGCTTCGACTGAAAAAGTGTCGCCAATCTTCAAGCCACTGGTGGCGATGACAGTCTCAGTGGTCAAAGCCTGCAGACCTTCAGTTTCGATTTTGGCGATCTTTGGCTCGGTCTGCGCAAAGACGGCAGTCGTTAGGAGAAGGCTCAAACAGATTGTTGAAAGGATTCTCATCGGACCAACTATACCAACCTAATTGAAAATTTTCTCTGCGTAAACTCTGCGTCCTCTGCGTCTCTGCGGTTGTTAGTTCTCGACTAAGGTTAACCACAGAGACACAGAGGTTGCACAGAGATTACGCAGAGGGTGCTATTATTAGTCCCTGCTTGCTCGGACGCTTATCGAGGGTCAAGATAATGAAACTAGCTTTAATCTGTTTCTCCGTCCTGACGAGTCTCTCATTGTCGTTTGGTGTGCAAGAGAAGCCACTGGGCGTATGTCGCGGGAAGCCGCTTCCAATCACGTTATTGCCCGGTCCGAAAATGACGAGTATCGCTCTGCCGCTTCGCTTCGGAGGAGAGAGGCCGTTTCCTCTCCCGTGGGTTAACGGCTTTCCCTCTAAGACTCCGTTTCGTCTGGTTATCCGGAATCGCGACGAATTCAGTGATTTCTGGAAAGGGCTAGTCGCTCAAGTTCCGCCGGGCCAATGGACGCCGTCACTCCCGGAAATCGACTTCTCGAAAGAGATGATAATCGTTGCCGCTATGGGAGAGCGGCCGTCGTCGGGCTACTCGATCATTATTGACGGTGCTTGTGAAGTCGATGGTCACGTCGATGTGTTTGTTAGTAGTCAGGAAGGCGGCATTTCCTGTGGCATGCAAATGGGGGTAGTGACTGCTCCTGCTGATGCGGTTCGCATACCTCAAACCGATTTGCCGATTGTGTTTCGCGAAACTCAGGTCCCTTGTGATTACTGGCAAAAGCAATTGCAGGGCAGGAAACAGGAACTCAAAACCTGGAATGATTAGCGAGGTGGACATGATGATTACAGCATTGCTTACGAGTGTGATGATGTTGGCGTGGGTCGCGCCGAGCGCAGCATTCACCCAGCGCGACTTTAAAGAACGCGACGAATTTAACCAGACGTACCAACTGCCGCAGGGAGCGCGCGTTGACATCTCGAGCATTCGCGGCTCCGTCAAGATCACCAATACCGATAGCGCAACGGCGGAGGTGCAAATCATCCGTACGGCACGCACTCGTGCTGATCTCGAGTATCACAAGATCGAAGTTGCACAGACGGGGAACACCCTTGTGGTGCGTGGTGTACAAGAGCCTGAAGAGCGTGGCCGGCGGAATGTTCAAGTCAATCACCAGGTCATACTCAAGCTGCCTCGAAGCATCGATCTTTCAGTCACCAGTGTCAGTGGCTCGCTCCAGTCCGGCGACGTAGACGGCCAGGTGCATGTCAGCAGCATTAGCGGCTCCGCCAATTTCGGTAACGTTGGTGGAAAGTTACAAGTGAATAGTGTGAGTGGGAGTGTCGAAGTCGGGAACGTAGGTGCAGACGCGCGAGTAAACAGTGTCAGTGGGAATGTCGGTCTTGGCCACGTGAACGGCTCGCTTGACGTGACGAGCGTTAGTGGTGGCGTGAAGGCCGGGCTTATGAGCCTGAGTCCGCAGGGCATTCACATCAACAGCGTGAGTGGCTCGATCGAGATTGGTTTCAAGAGCGAAGTCAACGCCGACTTCACTGCCGAACATGTCAGTGGTCAAGTTTACCTCGACGTGCCTAACGTCAGTCGTGAGAGTGAAGAAAAGTCTTCGAACGTCCGCGCTCGCATCGGCGCCGGTGGTACGCCGATCACGATCTCCAGCGTCTCAGGCAGTATCCGTCTAACGCGCAGTTAAAGCGGCTTTGCCCGAAAAGTCAGCGGATCGCTCTTCTCTGTGCAACCTCTGTGTTCTCTGTGTCTCTGTGGTTAACTGAATTCGTAGCAAAACTCACCACAGAGACACAGAGGTTGCACAGAGAAGAAGTCCGACAAGAGACCTTTCGTGCAAAGCCAGTTAAAGCGTTAAAGCTTAAGCCACGGAATCACGCCACTCGCCAAACCATTTTTCCAGCCCTTTGTCGGCAGCTCCAGGAGCACTGGTATCGATAAGCTGATCGACCACGTTCTTAATCACTTGATCCAGATCCAATTCGTCGTGCTCCGAGCCGCACATCTCGTCCATGACGTGTGAGCCGAGTATGCGATAACTCTCAAACTGCGGCTCGTCGAAAAACTGATCCGCCGTCGATTGATGCGGAAATGTCGGATGGCTCTTCTTGTACTCCAGCACGTCGCCCGGTTCACCGCCATAGACCGCCGGTTTGATGTAAATAAGCAAACCGTCCTGAACCTTGCCGTCGATACAGGAATATCGAATTCTGCCCATCGCCCAGTACATCCCTTTTTTCTTGTCGAAGTCTTTTGAGTCCGGACTGAAAATCGGCATCGCCGTGAACTCGATTGGCACTCCGAGATCGATACGCACTTTCCGAATCGCATTTCCGAGATCGCTGAAGTTGTAATCGGGATCGGCGGCCGCGTCAGAGATGACGATCAGGTGACAACGCCGCAGCACCATCTCGTAGATGCCAAGGTTCTCGAAGTGTCCTCCGTCCGTGAGGTAGACGTATTTGTTTTCATCGTCGGTCATGCCGAAGGCTTCTTCGAGCACAGGCTTCACCGACGATCTCGGCGCGCGGAGGTCGAAAGTGTCTTTACCAGCGGCGCCTGGATTTCCCAACCACCATCCTAAACGAACATTGAAGAACGTGAGCACGAGCGAAAGCACAGGAGAGGTTGTGTAGTAACCCATGTTCGAGCTCGCCGCGGCTCCGGAAATTGCAGCGGCGGTGCCGATCGAGATGCCGCCCACATCGCGACCGCCGTAGAACCTCGAGTCTCTATAGCCAAGACGAAAACAACCAGCATGCAAAGGACTAACACTGAATGGCTCAGCCTTGCGTTGTTGCCAGGCGAGATTGTCGCCACCCACGAGGTTGAGCGTCGTGTTGATGACCGGCATTAACCGATATTTTTCCTGCTCCGCGAGTGGCGTGAGCCAATCGCCGAAAGCCTTCTCGAGGATGGCGCGATTCGAGAAGATGGCGTCGGGAGTCTTTACTGAGTTGGTTTGAATCTCAGCAAGGTCGGGAAATTCTTTACCGAGTTGCGAATCACGCAATACCGTATTCAGGTCTTTGCGAAGTGCGGCGACGAGCCTGATTGAATAGGTATTAGGATCGGGCACACTCTGGAGATTCGGAAGCAGGTTTCGCTTTTGTAGGTAGTCAGCAACGTCTTTGGCGCGAGGTCTATCTGCGTACGTCGAGGGATGCGCTTTGCCCAGCAGCAGACTCGCGAGGGCGAGCGCTCGTGGAAAGTCTTCCTCGTCAAACAAACCCGGACGCAACTCGTGCATTGCGACATTGTCTGCGGGATCGAAACCGGTAAATGGATTCGGTTTTCTTTGATGCTCCGGACGCGAGGCGCCAAGGAAAGCGCGGATCAGGCGGTTTCGATAGCCAGCATGAAGCGAAAAAATGTTCAGGTTGATGAGTAAAGAAATTCCAAACCCCACCAGGCCCAACAGCACTCCCACGTTTGCTATCACCCGAAAAGACGTCCGATGAAGGACGTTTATATGAGTGATAATTTTCTGTTGGTAAAAATTCCCGTCAGGCACTTCGTAAACACATTTCATATATTGGTCGAAGCTGGTGCCCGAGCTCATCAGGTATGGTCGTGCGTCCAGTGAGGGATAAGCTTTGGTAAACCTGGTGAGAGAGCTTGCTGCAACCTTAATTATCTCGTTCGTGCTGAGCGACAACAACGAGAGCAGAAACACAATGAAGATAAGAGCAAGCAAGGGAAGTGCATTGCTTAGGATGGCGTCCATTGTGCCGCCACCTTCTCCATTCGACGGTTTGCGACCAGATGTCCTGGCGCTCTTTCCGATTATCGCCGCCAGCACGCCGGAGATACCGCCAAGCGGAGCCAGCCATTGAGGAGCTTTCAGGAGCGCCAATGGACCAATGATGACGATCGTCGTGAATGAGATCCATCCCAGAACCGCAATCAACACCCAGGCGCCGAGCCTGGACCACCATTCACGATCTTCATCGTCGATACCCGTGCTCTTACTTGTTACTCCGATAAATAACGTCACACCTAACAAGACCACCAGCAGGAACGCAGGGGCTGCAAAGCAGGCGTAGAGCTCTGTGGTCAAGTTGCGAATCGGCACGAGCGTGTGGCAGTCCCAGTCCGATTTTGTACTGAAGGGATCAAACTTTTTGGTGAGGAAATAAAGGATACCGCCTCCCGCAGCGCCGGCGACTAGTAGGAACAGCAGGTCGCGCGAGAACACCTCTCTCCAGTTACGAATTATGTTACTCGGATGAATGCGTTTCAGAATGTAAGAAGCGATGAACCACGCAAGGAACGTAACCAGAGCGCCAAAGAGGATAAATCGCGGTAGCTGTTTTGGGAGTGCTTCATTCTGGCTTGACCAGGACCAGTAAGTCGTCAAACAAAACGCGGCGATCGAGAGTGGTAACAGACACAAGGTAAGAAACCAGCCTTGCGATGTTTTCCGGCGCCAGAACTGACTCGCCTGCCGCAATTCTTCTTTTAGTGTTGGTCGATTGAACATGATATAGGCGAGCGCCCACACCACGCATATGAAACCTCCCGCAAGTAAAAAGTGGCGGTTGTAGAATGTGAGGGGCCCGAGTTGCCATGGCTTGGCAACCGATTCAGTTTTGGTTATCGAAACGATGAACCGCGGCAACGTGAGCACTGAAAGCAGCAGCGGGATAAACACCATCCAGTTGAGCAACAGATTTCGCAGGTAGATGGCGACGAAGGTCCAGGTGTCGGCGCTGAGTAATCCGACTTTGGGTGTGATGAAGCTGCTGTAACGACGCAGAAAACGGATCGGATCGGGATCGGGATCGACTTTCGAAGGCGGGGTTTTGTTGGCGAGGTCGGTGGTTACGCCACTGAGGCCCGCGGGATGTCGATGAATCCACGCCGCGAGCCAGCTTCCGATGTAACCTCCACCGGAGACTGTCGATAGAAAGTGAAACTTGTTCAGCAGGTTGTGACGCGCGAGGCCCTGCAGAATTCCAAGCGCGAACGTTCCGCTACGAATGCCGCCGCCGGAAAAACAGAGTGCTGCCGGTTTTTTCTCATGAATGCACTTGTAGATGGCGTCGAGACGAATGCGATGAATCTTTTTGAGTGAATGTGAAAAGGTGTCTTCAAGTAATAAACGGTTGAAGTGTTGGAGATCGGGACCCCTTAATGGACCACCGGAGGAGTAGCCGGGAATGGTGTTCGAAGTGTGCAGGTCGCGGAGGCTTCGCGTGGCGCTATTCAACCAGTAATTCGAGAAGCGTTCTTCAGCAAACAGATTTGGGTCATCGAGAAACTTGTTGAGTGCTTCCGCCACCAGCTCGGCGCCGCTCGCATTCGACTGGAATTTCTTATTTACGAGCTCGTCGTGCAAATACTTAATGAGCGCGTTCTTCGCCAGTTCGTCCGGATCAGCAGCCGCTTTGACTTCAGGTTGAGTTTGAATAGTGGGCAGAGTTGCCTGGGGGTTAATGATCGAAGCGAGACCCAGCTTCTTAATCAACGAATCAGCAAAGATGATGTGACTCGGGCGAAACTGCCAATCGAGATCAGGGGGTTGTTCGCCGTGCAATGCGGCGTACTCATCTTCGAGAACCTGGAAGAGGAAGAGTGGGGGTTTTGGTGACGCCATTTACGCTGTCGCTGCTCGAGTGTCGGATGTAAGACCGTGAAAACTCTTTTCCAGAGCTCTTTGCCTTATATGACAAAACCCGCATTTTCGTTTCGGCCCTTCTCTGCGTAATCTCTGCGTCCTCTGCGGCTCTGCGGTTATAAGCTTTTTTACCGCAGAGGCGCAGAGGACGCAGAGATTACGCAGAGTTGAAAATTAGCGCGTTACGCCGCGCAGTGAGACCTGGCCTTTGCGTGAGAAGTTGATCGATTCGCCCAGGATGCGTGCGGCTTCCTGTGGGGCGTGAAAGCCGGTTGAGTTTTCGGATTCGATAAAGTCGAGATAGAACTGCGCCCGACGTTGGAAGTCCATCGCTGTCGTCACGCCAGCATCAGTTCGACCCGCGTCCTTCGCTGCCTTGATGTCGGCAATCAACTCAACGAGCGCGTCCATGGCCAGATTGCGAAGTGCAAAAGTCCGCGTTTGAATCGTTTCCACTCTGGCCCGCAGCTCATCCTCAGACCACTTGTGACACGTCTGACACGCGCGATTGATGTTGAGCAACGGCGAGCGCACGTGATGATCGCTGATCTTTAATGCTCCCTCGCGTTTGTAAGGCATGTGGCAGTCAGCACACACGACTCCGGAACGCGCGTGAATTCCCTGGTTCCACATCTCAAACTCGGGATGCTGCGCTTTGAGCACCGGCGCACCTGTTTGCGCATGGTCCCAGTCCTTGAACTTTTGCTCGTCATAAAAGGCGAGGATGTTTTCCACCAAAAGTCCTTTGGCCCACGGATAGACCAGGCGTTTCTCCGGACCGCTGAAGTGATACTCGTCATGACATTGCCCGCAGACGTAAGCGCGCATCTCCTGTCGCGTCGCCTGTTTGTTCACGTCATAGTTCTGAATGCCCTGCGAAGCTTTCAACACGCGCATTCCCTCGATGAAGGCGGGACGCGTGACGCGCAATTGCATCGTTTGCGAATCATGACAATCGATACACGCAACCGGATGCGTTACAACCTTACGCGCGTCGAAATACGGCATCTTGTTCAATGCTTCGAAGCCCTTGAAGATGTCGCCGCCACCGAGCTGCTTGTAAGCAACATACACCGAGGCGTGACAGTTGATGCAGGTGCCAGGCTGATGCGCAACTTTTTGACGTTCGGTGAACGTTTGATCGTCAAGCATGTACGCGTGACCGCGTTCTTCTCTGAAGTCTTTCGAGAACGCATATCCAGCCCACATGATTTTCAATCGCGGGTCCTCTTCGAGACGCGATTGGGCCACTACGGAACGAGGATCGGCCTGCGTCGGCGTGCGCGGCTCGGCTTCGCTGCCGCCGTAGCGTGTGCGCACCTGATCGGTCGTCTTCAAGTAGTCGTCGTATTGGAGCGGAAAATTCTTACCCCAAATACTCGGATCGACCGTGTCGTCGGTAAGCTCGACGACTCTGAAGAATGGATTGCGCGCCTCCTGCTTGCGTTGAAAAATATTCATCAGCAGCGATAGTCCCAGAACGGTGGCGAGCACGACTATTACTACAAGGGCCACAAATCGCAGCGAACGGCGTTTCTTCTCTTCAGCCATCGGTATCTCTCCCATTAATGCAGATGACCAACTGAGTCGTGACAGCGAATACAACTTGTCTGCGCGTCTTTGGCTTCCGGGTGCGGCCCTTCGATGGCCTGCACGATATCCTGATGACACTTGCGGCAGGCTTGTTCTGTCACTTCACGACCGTGAGATGAAATGTGGATGTTGTCGTCAAACCAGCCGGTCGTGAAATAGTAGGAATGCCAGAAACCATTGCGCGCTTTCGTGGCGTACTTCGCCACCAGTCCCGGAGGCGTATGGCAGTCATTGCAAACCGCCACTGAGCGATGGCTCGACTTTAACCAACCGCTAAATTGATCCTGCATGACGTGACAGTTCACACACGCTTCGGCATTGTCCGTCATGTACGAATAACCGCGAGCGTACACGAAGGTGTAAGCGCCGACTCCTATCGCGAGGCCGAGAACGACACCCAGGATCACGCCTGGCATTAGCTGAGCCTTAGAAAACATGAGAAATCATTTTACTTTAATAATTAGGTAGTGGTTCAGTTTGATATACGCCGAAGGCGTTCGCTAATTCCAGCCCAAGGTTGGAGCGCCAGCGACAACCTTGGGTATCCATCAAGATAATTATTGAACCCTGAAAGGGTTCGGCGGTTGGCGAACCCTTTCAGGGTTTGAACGCCTTTTGATGCACTGGTCCCAGGGTTCTCGCAAGCTCGAACCCTGGGCTGAAATTAGCCAACGCCTTCGGCGTTCCGTTCCCCAGGGTTCTCGTTCCTCGAACCCTGGGCTGAAATTAGCCAACGCCTTCGGCGTTCCGTTCCCCAGGGTTCTCGTTCCTCGAACCCTGGGCTGAAATTAGCCAACGCCTTCGGCGTTTTTAAGTCAGAAGCGCCAGGTAGTTCCGGTATGGCAGCGTTTGCAAACTGAAAAATCATCGCCGCCAAAAGCACGCTTGCCATTGTGACAACTCATACAACTCTGCGAGCCGGCTCTGGCGTGATGATTCAGCGGCTGCGGTGAGGTTACCTGTCTTTGTGGTGGCATTCCCGCCCTGACCTGGTGGCATTCGTTGCAGGTTACTTTCTGATGTCTGGCATGATTAAAGCCAACGCGGAAAGCCTGCGCGAATTCAGGAGTGCGTCTGTAGCTGCCTAATTGATGGCACGTGCTGCACGAAGAGATGTCGCGGCCCTGCGATTGCGCGCGCGGAGTATGACAACGATAGCAGGTTACGTGAGCGTTGAATCCGTCAGGGATCGACAACGCTACCCCGCGACGCGCGGCGCGGTGACACGTAGCGCAGTTAACACCCTGCATTTTCACATGTCGCCCATGGTCGAACTTCATGTTGAAGCTCTTCAGACGCGGGAAGGGTTTCAAGGCGCCAGACTTAACGTCGGTGTGACAGATAGTACAAATCGGACTGTCGGAATTTGAAAACAGTGGCGCGTGACAGCCGGCGCAGGGCGCGTGTTGCGACTGGCCCGGACGCTGCGGTTGCGGTGAATTGCTTTCGTCCCGGCGATGACAAAGAAGACAGGGCAAGCGCGCATGGTTCGCGTTGCTATGCAGAAACTTCGAGTAGTCTAAATTTTGAGCGTTCTGATTCTGCTGCTGATCGGCAGGAGTAGCCGTCGCTGCAGCGGATCGAAAGACGTATCCCAGAGTCACGACCAGCACCGCACATATCACCCCGAGTTGAAGTCTACTCATTGTTGTTTGGCAGTGGTCCTGGGATGGCATTCGACGCATTGAAACGGCGAGATGTCGCCAAGATTAACCGGATGTTTGAACGGCTCGTTCGCCTTGTGACAGCTCTCGCACTTTCGATCAGCGAGACCGCCAAGATCGACCGGATGCTCAAACGAGCCCAGCTTTACTGACGCCGCCGGGTTTGCCGAATCGTAAATTACAGTGTGACAAATGTTGCAATCGTTTCTAATCACCTTGCCGTCTTTACTCTGGTGCTCGCCGTCATGACAACGAAAACAGCCGGACGAGTAAAGATGCCCGATGTTATTTGGATGAGTTTCCCAATTTGTCTTCATTTCCGGGAAGAAGTAGGTCTTGAAGATACGTTGCGTTTCGCTGATCGCTCCTTTTATGGCGTCACTTTTCTGTGTGTAGATCTGGCTATAGTTCGTGCGGTAGAACGCGTCGAGATTTCCTGCTATTCCTCGAACTGCTTCATCCTCGGTTGCATACGTTTTGTTCAATGCTTCGACTGCCTGTCTCTTCAGGAACGGTAAACTGGGATCGAGTTTGCCTCCAGCGAACGCCTGGTCCAGGGCTGTGTCTGGTGGGAGATAGACGTGGGCCGGACGATTGTGGCAATCGACGCAGTCCATGCGCCGCCTGTTGGCTGTCGCAATCTGCTCCGGCGTGGGCGGACGATTGCGATCGTAGTATTCAGTAACATTTCCTTTTGAATCTTCGATTCGTATCCACGGAATTACCTGGCGGTGATCGTCGGTGGAGATGTAATCAATCTTGTTGGCAATATTCATGTGCCAGTGAATTCCCGCCACCAGTCCGCTGCTGGGACTGCCGCCGCCGACGTTAATCAGCATGCGCGTTTGCCGGTGCGAGTTCTGCTCGTCGTAGGCGTAGTGATTGAACACTTTGAGTTGCGCGCCGAAGAATTTCTCCGGCCAGTGGCACTGTTCGCATGTTTCAGGCGCCGGACGCAGGTTGTGAACTGGTGTGGTTATCGGTCGCGGATACTTATTGAAGGTCACGGAATAGAGCTGATATGCGCCCGAGAGTTTTGAGCGCACGTACCATCCGGCCCCCGGGCCAACGTGACAACCAACGCAGCCTACGCGGGCGTGCGCACCCGCTTTGTAGGCCACGTGCTCAGGTTTCATAACCGTGTGACATGCTTCGCCGCAGAATGACACCGATTCGGTGTATTCATAAGCCTTATAGCTTCCGAACGCACTGGCGGAGATAAAGAAAAACGTAACCAGCAGGAACACGAAAAACGCGTGGCGCGCGCGCGGGTCATTGAGATCGAGCTTTGGATAAGCACTGATTTCCGTTGGTGATGCTTTATGCCGGCGCCGCCGTTCGAGAATCCTGCCCAGCAACACGATAAACAATCCCAGGATCAGAATTGAGGGAAAGATTATGTAAGTAAGGATGCCGAGATATGGGTTCTCCGCTTTCGAGCTGACCTCAACCAGAAACAGCAGCACGATGCTCAATAGGGCGGCACTGACAATCGCCGCACCCACGAAACTGATGTAGTTCTGAAAGAGACTCGGGACTTTCGTTGTTGTTTTTTCGGCTTCACTCATATCAGGAAATCTTCTCTGCGAACTCTGCGTATCCCTGTGTTCTCTGCGTTAACTACATTCGTGCAAAACCATTTAACGCAGAGAACGCAGAGAACGCAGAGAAAGCTAGCTAAATTTATTGGTCGGCCTCCTGCATCTCGGAGGCGCCTTCAGCGTTATCGTCCGGCTTCTCCTGCATCGCCTCATAAGCCAACTCATGCTCGTGCCGGTAAAGATCTTCAGACATGCGGCCATCGATGAATGCTAAATTCACCGGATACACGTCCGGATCGAAAATGACGTGATAAAAGTGCCACACTATGATCGCCAGCGTAGCCAGCACCGCCTCGTAGAAATGCACGGCTAGCGCGATGTCGATGGCCCAGCGTGGCAGGAATGCGAAGAGCCCCAGCTTGAACCAGATCATCAATCCGGTCAGCCCCATTACGATTGTGCCCCATACTACGGCCCAATACTCAGCCTTTTCGGCATAACCGAAGCGCGCGATCTTAGGTTTCACTTTTGACGCGCCGAGATAGTAACCGAAGTTGCCGAGCACGTCTTTGAAGTCTTTTCCTCTGACCGCCATGTCTTTCAACCACAGCCGTCCTTCTTTTGAAAGGAATAGATAAGCAATGTGGTAAGCGCCGGCCGCAAGCATGATTACCGCCGCAATGCGATGAACAATCCGTCTCACGTATTCGCTTCCACCAAGCAGCGAAGCAAGCCAGGAATCCGGGTATTGCAGTGCGAAGCCGCTCAGGACCAATACAATGAAGCTGGTCAGCAAAAGCCAGTGTTGCACGCGCTGGTTGAAACTCAGACGCACAATCGGACGTGTTTGACGTTTTCTTGCTATAACCTTGCGGATCCATATCAATGCGTTGTGAATGACCATGCCGCCAATCACCAGGATAATTAGCGGCACGTAAATCCAGCGCACGATGCTGGTCCCCGTTGCCCCAATGTTTCGCACCCCGTTGGCAGCCACCAATTCAGATGTCAGGTGGATCCTGCCCGCGGCGAAATTAGCGCCGGCTCCGATATGACACTGTCCGCACGTTTGCGGCAGATTTGCGACGTTGATCATCGATTTCGGATCAGATGAGGGAAGTATGTTATGAACGCCGTGACAGCTCGCGCAGTTCGCCACCACTTTCGAGCCCAGTTGCGATGCAAGGCCGTGATAGCTGTCTTTATAACTACTCACCCGTTCACCCGCGACTCCGAATTCCTTCGTGAGGGTTACGCCTT
>Ga0207694_10001046_pt1 | contig 24080 bp, 31 predicted proteins | sample KBSC34metaG_FD_184353 | JGI IMG/M metagenome (GOLD analysis project Ga0207694, IMG submission 184353) | Corn rhizosphere microbial communities from Kellogg Biological Station, Michigan, USA - KBS C3-4 metaG (SPAdes) (version 2) | ecosystem: Host-associated > Plants > Roots > Rhizosphere > Soil... | reverse complement strand
CTTTCCGCGAATGGCGGAAAGGGGAGAATGAAGACGCCGTTCGTCGCGATCTGCGAGCGCTGCACGAGCGCGCCCACTGAGCCGGTGAGCCCGACGTTTCCGAGTTGCGCATCGTAGCCGAAGGCCGTACGCGCGCCGAAGTTGAACTGCGTGTTGTCCGTGAATCCGTGCGCGAACGGCTGGTTGAGGAACCGGCCCGTCGCGAACAACGTGCTCTGATTCGAGAAGTGCTCGCCCATGCGGTAGCGATCGGTGACGCCGGCGATAACGCTGTTCAGGTCGATGTGCGAGTCGTTGGCGAGATAGGCGGCGTTGCTCACTCGCTCGCGCGCATAGAACGGGGCACTGTCGATCTCGCCCGCGAGATGCTCGTGCGAGCGCGCATACGAGAAGTAGCCGGACACCTTCTGACGCTCGCTCACGTTCACGTCGCCGGTCACGTGCACGAAGTTCTTGATCGAGCCGCTGTGTGGGCGAAAGGAGTCGTAGTCCTGGTAGCCGTAGTCGATCACGAGCTGGCCGGCCTTCAAGGTTTCCTTTTCGTTGAACTGCTCGTCGAACCAAGCTTCACCGTCGATGATGTAGCCGCTGGCCTTCAAGGATCGGAACTTGGCATTGATGCTTGCCACCAGATCCTTGACGAGCGAGGGCGTCATCGGCAGGTCGACATAGACCATATGCGCCTCGGCAATGGTGTCGGCCAGAACCTGTGCGGTGCGGGTGTAGTTCTCGAAGGGGAAGTAACCGCCCTGGATTTCGCAGGTGCGCGAGCCCCAGAAGCGGTAGCCGCTCATGTTGATGAGGGTGGTGACTTCCTTGGCATTGAGCACGCCCGCATCGGTGGCCGGGTCCTGCAGATCCCAGAACACGTCCCGGCTGATGCCTGTCGGGCCGCTCACCACCACGTTGGACAAGGTTTTGTGCCAGCCTGTCTGCTCGTCGATCTTGGCGCGCAGGCCCAGCGCGTAGGCCACGGCCGAGATACTGACGTCCGCGTTCGAGGTTGTGTCCCACGAGACGAATTCCGGCCAGATCAGCATGACCTCACGCTGGCCAAACTCCGCACGGTAGGCCGTGGCGGCCACCACTGTGGCGCAGTTCCAGCACGATGCGTAGACGAAGGCGCGCAAGGTCTGCGCCAGGGAGGCCAGTGCATTGGTCACCGCCTTGGTATCCAGGCCAGGCGCACCCAGGATACGCGGCTTGATGCCGAGCTTGGCTTGCGCCGCCAAGAGAGCTTTGGAACCGGTATAGCGGCCCTCGGCCGAGACGCCGCCGATGACCAGGCTGGTTTGCTCGGCTTCGTCGTCGCCTTCGGCCACGCGGACCAGCACCACCAGCGGTTTAGCTTGTGCCGCAATGGCTTCCAGCACGCGGCGCATGGTGCCGCGCTTGCCAGCCTTGGCCTGCGCCGCGACCACATTGGTAATCAGAACTGCGGTATCCAGCGGGAAGGCAACCGCATCCGCATCATCGGCCGTGACGATGACGCCGATGACGGCGGTGGAGATGGTACGGATGGGGCGCGTGCCTTCGTTGATTTCGATGACACGCGCGCCATGGTGATAGTCAGCTGCCATATTGATAACTCCTAGTGAGTGCGGTTTAGGCTTGCGCCGGGGATTCTGCGGTCGGCTCTTCCGCCGGTTCGTCCGGCGCGGGAATTTCTTCGATGACCCACTCGCCGGCGGTGTCATATTCCGGATCCATCGGACGAAAGGGCGAGAGCCAGCGCGCGCGGTGTCCAGTCGGGATTTCCGGCACCGCCGTCTGCACCGCCTGATAAGGCACGTTGAGACGATCCTCCATTGGGAAGGGGTAGGCAGTCACGGTATGCAGAAAAACGCCGTTGTCGTCGGTCTGGTAGCAAGTAATCGGGGGCATGATCAGAGGTGAATACGTGGATTGAATGCGGTGTGTTTGGGGGCTGTTTCTGCCCCTGCGATGCCAGCGGCCACAACGCTGGTCACTGCTCGCGTGCCAATGGCTTGTGAGCCCCCCGCGCCGTAGGGAACGACATCAGTGCCGCCCACCCCGCTGGAAAAGATCAGGCCGTGGTTGTGGTCCTTGAGCGTGTCCCCCTTATAAGCGCCGAGCGTGCGCGCACTGCCGTTATCGGCATCCGTGCCGGTGAAACGGGGAAACACGTCACGCAGATCCGGAAAGCGGAAGGTATTGGCATCCACATCGGCGAACTTGAACGTCTTCGCGGTCCAGTTCGCGGCCGCGACGCTATGCCCGTTCTGCTGTGCCCATGCCCAAATCGATGCTTGGCTAATCTTCGAGCCAAGCCCGCCGACCAGGTCGGCCTCATAAGATCGAGGTGCAGCCGTGGTGCCAAATTCCAACGCACCGCAACGCAAGGTCCGGTAACCATGAAACTCGCCAGTGCCGGCCACGTCCACCCACTCCATCAGGCCAATGCTCTTGACCATCACGACATCGACCAGCTTCTTTGCGGGAATAGCCGTCAGGAACGGAATCACGCCCGCCATGGCTTGAGCAATCGCGCTGGCCACAAACTCGATATTGGCCACCTGCCCCACATCGGCACCGGCCGCCGGAGTAGGTGCTACCGGCTGGCCAGTGAACACCGGGGATTTGAGTGGTGCCAGGTCGGCATGCGTATGCGCTTTCGGTGCCGCATAGGCCACGACGGCATCATCCGCATATTTACGGGTGGCCAGCACCACCGCCGGGTCAATTTTCAGCTCGACGGCTGCAGTGCTCGACACCAACAGGACAACGCGCACGACCTGATCCTTTCCGGCACCGTCACTCAGCAGAGGCTTATAGCTGGGCGGGCAGTTCGCGACTGCGCACAAGTTGCCGGTATCGTCGAAGATGCCAATTTCACGCACCCACCAGCCGCCGACATCGGCCGGCAACACCTGTTCGATGATGATTTGGCTGGCGTTCTTCGGATCCTTGTCGAGAGTGTTGATCGGGGCGCGGCGCTGTTCCTTGATCAGGCTTGTCTGCTTGCGGTCGGGCACCGGCACGACGCCATTACCATCGCCCACGGCCATGTGCGTGAGCTTCAGTGGAATGCCCAGCGCCAGGGCATTGGCGATTCGGGCCTCGCCGATCTCGGTCGGAATAGAAAAATAGGTGCTCATGGGTAGATGCTCATGATTTCGATGATGTGGGTGGCACAGCCAATAAACGGCCGGCCGCTTGCCTCAATGCTTTCAGGTGACCAGGGATAGACCGTGACGGCCTCGCCAAACTGCGCGTATGCGCCCACATTGATCTGTCCACGGGTCTCCAGATGGATGCGCAGCCCGGTCAAATGGCGGGACAGCGGCTTGGCGTCGTCAATGAGGCGTTCCATTTCGAGGAACATTTCATCGGTGATGCCCGAATCCAGCACGCCGACCTCAAGAGCAAAGGTGCCGCGCGGGCCGGTCGGCTCGGTCTGCCACCATTCACTGATCTTGATGATGTAGCCCAGGGACTCGACCACGCCGCGCACGGCCGCGATGGTGCCCTTGTGCTGGTGGATGTAGCGGGCGGCCTTGATCGTGCCTCGCTTGATGGTCTCGGGCCAGGTATCGTCCCAGCGATCCACGGAAAAGGACCAGGCCAGGAAGGGCAGCAACTCCACCGGGCAGCGGTCGGGATTCCACAGCAGACGAAGCGGCACCGGCGTGTCGGCCAGGGCGGCGCAGGCGCGCGCAAGAGCCCGCTCCAGGGGCGTGGTATTGGGCGGCAGGGTCGGGACCGAGTTATACATCGTCCACCTCCTCCAGCACTGCGGCGGTGATCTTGATGCCAGTACAGCGCGCCGCCTGCGTACGTCCACACAAGATATCGGCGGCCGGTGACTTCACCAAGACATTGCGCACGCCTTCGACCTTCAGCGCAGCCACGTAGGCATTGCGATAGACGCTATAGCCGAGTGGGCGCAGCGGCTTGGCCATGGCCGCCGCGTTCGCACGCGCGGCATTGACTGCAATAGCTGCCTCGGGACCTTTCTCGACATACACCACCGCTTCCAGCTCGTAGTCCGTGACCTGGCCTTGCACCACCGACACCAGATCGCCCAGCGGCCGGACATCCTCTGCCGACAGCGCCGCATCGACGGTTTGCAGCAGGTCAGCCGGCGCCTGCCAGTTATCCGAGTTCGCCAAGACGGCCACCACGACTTCGCACGGTGCCGGGCTGACGGCGCGCGCGTCAAGCACGCGCCCGTCGGCACTGCGCGCATGGAATTCATAGGCATTGCGCGGGCCGGCCGTCGAGAGCGCGTCAGGCGCTTCCTGAATGCGCAGGCGGTACGCATCGTCGCCTTCCAAGACCTCGGCCACCGGTGGCGAGGCGTCCGGATCAGCTTCGACCAATACCAGGCGCTTCACGTTGGTATTGGCGCCGATCTGGTCGAGATCTGCGCGGATGGCAAACGACAACATGACTGCCTTGGCGGCATCGTTGACGCGATTGCGCAGCAACAGCTCTTGATAGGCGTTCTCCTGCAGCAGCTTGGTAGCCGGCTCTGACTCCAGGGAAAGCACATTGGCAGCGGCCTCGCGCTCATTTTCCGGCAGCAGCGCCAGCACGGCCGCCTTGCGGCTGGCCAGGATCGTTTCGAAATCCAGGGTCTCCAGCACTTGCGGGGCTGGCAGCAACGACAGGTCGATAGGCGAGCTCATTGCGTCGCCCCTTCACGGACCTGCACGGAAAATTCGACAGCGGTGCCATTGGTCACCCCTTGGAGCACGACGGAGACTGCGCCGCTGGCATCCCTGTTGAGATTCACCGACGACAACGAGATGCGGGGTTCCCACAGCGCCAGACGGTAGGCCACCGCAGCGTAAATGCGCAGGACGGTCACCCCATTCAGGGGTTGGTCGATCAGCTCGGGGATTTCCGATCCATAGGCGCGGCGGCAGATGCGGGTACCCAGCGGCGTTAAGAGGATGTCGCGAACGGACTGGCGGATGTGATCCAGCAGAGACATGCTGCGGCCGGTGGAGGCGTTCATGGCGATCATGGCAGCGGCACTCCGGATTTCTCATCTCCGCGTTTGACCTCGCCGTGCGGGTGATTGCGCAGACTGATGTTCCCGGCTTTGACGTCCCCGGTGGCCGTCACGTCGCCCTCGATGACGATTGCTGCGCCACCGCCGCCACCCAGGACCTTGGCACCATTGTTCAGGGCGCTGAAGCCTTCCACAACGAGATTGCCCTTGATGGTCACGTCACCTGTGCAGGTAGTCTGCGGCGCGTCAGCGGTCACCGCATCTGCCTTCACCAGGGCCGAGCTGCCGGCCGGCAGGATGGCCGACAGCGAGTGCTGGCCGAAATCGTAGAGAACCACAGCGCCATCCGGGTAGTGGATGGAGCGAATTTTAAGCGAGGTTTGGGGGGCGGGAGATTCGACCGAGAACAAGCCGGCCAGGGCTTTGCCTTGGGTCAGGTCGCCGTTAGGCGAGAAGACGATGACCTGCTCGCCGATAGACGGCGGGCACCACTCGATTACATCACCCGCACGCAGGGCAATCCACTGCAGCCAAGTGGTGAGCAAAGTCGGAGACAAGCGCACGCGCACCTTGTCCGCCTTGATCTCGGCAATCTTGCCGGTGCGGATCAAATTGGGAATGGTGCGAACGAGTTCGGAGAGGTCGGGCGTCATGCAACCCATGTTGCCGGATCGCGCGCGAGAAGGCACTTTGCGGCGGGTTGTTATCCCGGATATTGCCGCTGCACTCTCAATATCCGCAATATTTCAACTGAAATAGGACAGTCACTCTCTGCAATTTAGGCGTAACGCATAGAGAGCAAGATACATCCATACCGAATCTGGATTCGGGTTCAACCTAAAGGAGAACATCATGCGTATCTATCTGGCACTACTGGCACTCACCGCAGGTCTGCTCGGAACATCTGGAGCCTATGCCGCCGACACCATCATGTCGACTTCTATCGATTGGGACTTGCTGGGTGAATGGATGCGCGAAGCCGGCCGGATGCCTCCTGGCTGAACAGCCTCACTTCTCAATCCAACTTGGAGAGTAACTATGCGTATCTATCTCGTGTATTTCTTGGTGGTAGTCGGGCTCATCGCCGCGTCTGGTGCTCGCGCAGGACAAACTTGCTACGAGGAGCCAGACGCTCACGGCGCACGGAGCGAGTTGATGAGCACCGCACTGCGCTAAAAGGACGGTTGGTCCAATCTGAGATTCGGCCAGCCGCGATCGCTCGGCATGGCCGAATCGAATATTCGTGGAGCGTTTTTGAGAACGCGGCTACTGGTGCTGATATCCCCCGCTATTGATGCTTGGTGGAACTTGGTCAGTTCTCGCTGACCGTACTGGAGCCCGCATATAAAGCGTAGTTACGATGGCTTTCTGCGCTCGCAATTATTTAATATCGTCGTTCGAGGCAGCGGTGAGATCCGAGTATTCAGCTATGTACATCTCTACCTGAAGGCTCAATATCTTCATCTCCGCCAGCATTTTCCGCAGTGCTCGCATCCCTTCTCGGCATTGCTCGCGCTCAGATGGAATTCCCATATTCAGGTCTTCTACCGAGGTGAGCACAGCTTCGCATACCTTATTCAATTGCTGCAGCTCAGCGATTTGACTCACGAACTTTTTCTTCTGCTCCATTTTTTGTCCCGCCACCTGAGAAAAAATACATCCCCAAAATCGACAAATAGTTTCTCAGCAGTTTATAGCAAGGTCATATCATTTTGTGAGATGTTCTAAGAGGCTACGACGAAGCTCTGCAACATCGCTCGCCGAGAAGCCCAGCAGCGATCGGGCAGGATATTTGTAATTCGGGCCGCGCGGCGCGACCTTGTCTTGCAGGCCCTCATGATGCACGTGTGCGATACGCGCAACCTTGCCGAAAAAGCCGACCGACGCCTGATTGGCATCTGCCTGGACTCGCAAGAAGGTGTTCGTCCGAAGCTTGTTGAACATCGCTGCCTTCTGCCGCTTGATCCGTCCAGACTTGCCACGCAGCTCCTTTCGGTTCTTGCGCGCCGGATAGGGTGTGCCATCGGGCGCTACCTGTTGGGCGATCAGCCGGGCATGCTCCCTTCGCAGATCGTTGGCGACCTGGCGCACAAGCTGACGCCGTTGCGCCGGCTGTACCTTGGCGATGAGGGCACCGGCCCATTCCTCCAGGCGTTGCAGATCATCACTCATGACAGTGTCGGCACGTCCCATTCGGCCAGCAGGCTGTCGCCCTGGTAGAGCTGCCAGAAGTCATCGGCGAATGGCGGGGTGAGATAGGGCTCGCCGGCGTGGATGATTTCCAGCCGACCGCCATCATGCCGTTTCACAATTGTGCGCTCGGTGAGCGCCAACTTGATCGATAGATCGAGAGAATCGGCACTGTTCATATCCACTTCGAAGCGGATGGCTTTCTTGGCGTTCTCGGGATTGGCGAAGGATTCACGCTGATGCACCCGCATCCAGGCCAGCAGCGGTACGAATACCAGATCGAGGTCCAGGCCGATATCAGTCAAGATCAGGTTCAGCACATAGTCATACTCGAAGGAGAGTCCGGCCGCGCCAGTCGCCCGCGAGCCGCCCTCGTCGATGAAGATGTGCAGCTTGTCCGGGTTCTGCGCCAAGTCCTTAATGGCCTTGCGCAGATAGTCCCGCAGGTTCTTGGGCTTGTACATTCAGTTTCTCGCGCAAGGCGTTGTAGGCGTCGATCAGGGCGTTGCTTTGTCGGATGGCGTCATCGCCTTCACTGGCGATGTCGTCAAGAAACTCTGCTGCCGCTGGCGTAAGTTCGGCTCGCGCTTCCTGGCCAGCTCCGCCGGCAGCGCCGGTATCTGTGCAACTGGTGCCGGCGGACACTGGAGCGACGACGGGGACTGACAGCCGGATAGCGCCACTGCGCACGCCAGCAATATAAGTGTCTTTCTCATGGCGGGCTGCATCCCTTTCATTGGTGAGCTTGTCGGTAATGACCTGGATGGCGTCGCGCGCGTTGCGCTCGGCCTTCAGCACCTGTCGCGTGCGTTCGGCCCTGGCGTCCGCCGCTGCCTGATTGGCCACGGCAATGCTAGCCTTCAAGTGGTCAATGTCTGCGTCCTTGCGCCATCCCTGGATTGCCCAGGCAGATGCGAAGGCAACCGCCAGTAAGCCGACGCCGAGCCCGGCACGCAACCCGGTGCGCCAGGTATCGGCAAGCGTCATGCCAACACCCCGCCGGCATCCAGAAAGGCCAAGTGCAGTTCCTCGCTGGTTTTCAGGGTCGGCAGCACGATGGCGTCACCGTCTTCCCGTGTGAATGCCTTTTCGAGATCCACATAGCGATGCTCGAACTGACCATAGCCAGCGCCTGGCAAGGAAGCCCAAATGTTTTTACACTTGGCGATGGCGTCAGCCAGGCGGCCGGCGTCGATATCGGGCAAGGCCCGGCATTCCTTGATCTGCTGCAAGGCGATGGCGTCTTGCACCTCAGGCCCGAACCCGGTCAGCCCGAGCCGCAGGCGATAGATATCGTAGTAGCGCATTAGCAACTGGTAGCCCCCGGCGGCGGTAGACCAATTCTTGATGCGGGGAATCCAGACCCGCACGCGCGGATGATCGGCGTAGCTGGTGAAACGGGTGCGGCCGACGATCTGGTCATATCCGCGGTCGCGCGTGGTCGGTGAATTGGACGTGCCTTCGGAGAAGCGCAGCATGCCCAAGAACGCGCGGCGGTTGTCGGTAACGTTCACAGCGTTTCCTTCACGTCGCGCGCCAGCTCGGCAATGTCCTTGCCCTGGCGTCGCTGAAACCACAGCGCCACCGCCCGAGTGATCCACCAGGCCGGCGCACCTACCATCAAATCAACCGGTTTCGGGCCGAGCACGGCGGCAATCGTCGGCACATGCTGCAGCAGCACCGAAAATGCCAGGTCTCCAAACATGATGGAGAACGCTCCCGCGCAGGCCAGACGCACCACGAATTCCTTTTCGTTGAAGGAGCCATCGAGATTGCGCGGGGGCAGGACGATATAGAGCAGTGCGGCACCGACCATGCCGAGCACGGCCTTGATGCCGTAGATTTTCAGGATGGCAGCGATGCCACCAGCGGATTCTGCTGCCATAACGTGGTTTCCCCTTGTCAGTGTTTTCGTATTCATGTTGTCAGTCCCACAGGCTGATGCTGTCTTGTGCGGTGCTGGGCGCTTCTACCGCTGCTGGTAGCGTGACCATCGTTCCCGCTGGCAGCACGGCCCCCAGGGCGGCCAAGGCGGGATTGAGCGCCAACGTCTGCTCCACATAGCCACTACTGGCGCCCAGGTAGCGAAACACGAGGGCATCGAGGGTGTCGCCCTGCTGGCTGCGCACTTGCATCAGATCAGCTCCACGGTTGCATGCGTGCGGCCGAGAATGTCATTGATCGCCCAATGTCCATTACGGCGCTGCACGTCCGGGGCCGTGTCCATCCATTCCATGTTTTTCTTGTCGGTGAGTGCGCTCGCGGTGGTGTCGTAATCCCGATAGCTCTCGAAGATGTCAGCCTTGGCGAAGCTGTAGACGGCGCGACGATAGTGCGCGACGTACTGGCTTTCACCGTCCACCTTGAGCGCGGGCACCTCTTCCAGCTTCTGGATGCCCTTGGCCAGGTAACTGGCCTGCCATTCACGCAGCAGCCGATTCGTGGTCAGGATCGCGTCCACCAGGGCCGGACGCAGGCGCGCGTCGGTCACGGTCGAATCCAGCCGCATGGCATCCCGCATGGCCGGCATGCTGATGTCGGGGAAAAATCCATCATTAGTGATGGCCTTCACATCGGCCGGCACGGTCGGCCCCGCCGTCACCGGCACGTCGTCGATATAGCTCATGGTGTTGAAGTCATTGGGGGGCGGTGGCCGAGACATCCGACGAACAATGCCGCTTCCGTCTCGGGCCGCCCCTGCGCCGTGGGGTGCTCTTTACTTGGCCGGCTCGGCGAATTTCTTCAGTCGCCGTTCCAGCCGCTCGATTTCCTTCTTGACGCCGGCCGCCTGGTGCAGCTCGCTCGCACGGGTGAGGTGCTGCAGCGAAGCCGTGGCGCGGTCAGCGGTGGCCGCCGTGATGTTCTCGGCATCCACCTGATTGACCAGCTCCAGCAGGGCCAAGCCCAGCGCCTTATGCACCTTGGCGCGTGCTTGGTCGGGGGTATCGGCATTGCCGGTCATGGCCAGCACCTGTTGCAGGATCTCGGCCGCGCGGGCCGGGTCATCCTTCAGCTTGCCGCCCAGGCTGGCGCCCGCGAACTCATCCTGCAGCAACGTGGGCAAGGTGCGGTCGTACCGATCCGGTAAATTGAACTGGTGTTCCAGGGCATAGGCCGAGAGCTGCAGGGCGCGTTCGTAGTCGCCGACATCGATGTGCCACACCAGCACGTTGACCAGCACTTCGTCGTGCGCGCCACGGCCGCCCGCCAGTACGCCATCAATCCAGTCCTGATAGGCCGGCAGCAGGGTGGCCTTCATCTCGATTTTGCGTTCGATGGACTGGATATTGGACAGCGTGCGGCGGTCCTCATGGAGCTTCATCAGCATCAGCTCATAGGCGCTGCCAGTGGTCACGCCGCCCGGCTCGCCGGCGGACGCCGCCAGCTTGCCGAGCATGCGCTCCCGGTGGCGCGCGGCAGGAGATAGGCGGGACATTAGGCGCCGCCCGCTGCCGCGTCCTGCAGCACCACGTTTTCCACCAGGGCGGCCAGGCCCTCGTCCTCGATCACATAGGCGTCATTGGACGATTCATAGTTCTCGATGCGGTCGGCCTTCGGTTCATCGACCACGCGACGACGACGGCCGCCGTTCTGGAAGTAGATCGACAGGTTGTCCAGGCGGGTAATCAGCATGGCATTGGCCGGGAAGGACGGCACGCGCACCGCCGGCAGGCCGCCGATACGCTTCTGGCTGATGATGATGTCTGCGGCCAGGGTCTCGGTCGGCGCCTTGTCCTTGTTGATCAACGGGAAATACTTGTCGTGCAACAATTCACGGCCGACGATGACCACCAGGCCGGTATCGTCCTGATACCACGGGTCCAGATTGGTCACCGCGTCATATACGGCAGCATCGAGGTTCGCATAGTCCGCACCGGCACCACCGCCGATGATCACCTTGCCGGGCAAATCCTGGCCGACCAGGCCCATGACGCGCTGCGGCGAGTTCTCCCGGATCTGTTGCAACCAGCCCTTGTTCACGTCCTGCAGCAGCGGATACTGCGTCAGATTGGTATCCGCCGCGACCTTCACGCCGTTGAAACCGATCATGATGCGGTCCAGCGCCTGGCGCTTCAGGATCGCATTGGCCACGCGGGTCTGGAAGTCTTTGAACTTGGCCCAGGCATCCAGCTTGGCATAGGTGATGTGCGTGTCGAAATTGGTCTTCTCGCAGCGATAGCGGCTGTTGGTCATGGCCGACGCGTCACGGGTGCTGCGGCGCTTGTCGCCGCGCGTGTCGGTGCGGCTGGCGATGGGACCGGACACGCCCAGGCCGATTTTCTCGCCTTCCAGCTCATCGACGCCGATGATGTTGATGCTACCCAGGAATTCGGACGATTCCTGCATCTTGTCTTCCAACTTCTGCTGCACGCTCGGATCCACCGAGAAGGTGGAATGGACGGTACCGCCGGCAACATCGTTGAGCGTCGCCAGGCGCGAAGTGTAGGCGTTATAGGCGGCGCGGGTCTGATTCTTCATGTGTTCTGCTCCAGTGAAATGCGGAAATGGTTTGCTTCGTGGGCCGGCAGCTTAGAACTCGGTCTGCACGGTGCCGCTGTTGCCGCCACCGGTGGCCGGCGGGCGCTGCACGTTGCTCTTGTCGGTCAGGTTGATGCTCTGGCGGAATTGCTCGGCAGCGGTCGATTCGTCGCCCACTCGCTTTTCCAGCTTCTCCAGACGCGCAACGACCTCGGCGACGTCCTTGCCCGCCTGCGCGGCGGACTGCGCGAACTCGCCGACCTTCTCGGCCACAGCGGTCATGACGGCAACCACGTCGGCGTGCTGGGCATCGGCTTTCTTCTCGCCGCCACCGATGCGACTGAACAGTTGCTTGATGGTCTCGGCCACGCTCGGGCCGTCTTCCTCGAATTCGAGCTTGGCCTCGATGGCTTCGGAGAACAGGTTCTCCGGCTTCAGCTTGCGGGGAGTAAAGGGCGAAGCCTTCGGATTGGTGGCCGAGAACTGCAGAATTTCGGTGCCCAGGCTGGCGGGGCTGTCGGTCACGGCCAGGCCGACCAGGTATGAGCTGCCGGTATCAGCGAATTTGTCGGCCAGCTCGATGCTGGTGAAAATCTTCTGACGGTCCTTGTTCATGGCGATCAGTGCGGGCGTCGGTTCGATCTGGGCGAACAGGGCCAGGCGCTTACCGTTCTCGGTGTCGACCTCTTCGGCCTTCACTGCCAGCACATCGCCGTAGGCCTTGAACGGGCCATCAGGAAGCAAGCTGCGCAGATGTTCGACCCACACGCGAGCGCCGTAGGTTTTCACGTTGTAGCTGTCGGCCATCTGCTGGATTTGCTCGCGGCTGATGCTACGGCCGTCGGTGGTCGCGCCCTCGGTCGCGACGCGGAAAAATTTGCTCTTGGTTGCCATGGATTTTCGCGCTCGTTATCGGTTGATCGGATAACGTCATCTTCTGCCGATGGGCGAAATGCATCAATCAAGTGAGGGTTGTTATCGGGGATAGCGACTCGGCAAAGTCCCCGCTACGCGCGCGCGCCGTCTACGCTTGCGGCATGTTAGAAATTCCAGAAGACATCAAGGACAACATCGACCAGGCGACAGAGCCTCGGCAAGTTGCGCGCCGGCTCTACTTCGAGGGCTGGCGCATCTCGTCGATTGCGCGCCATCTGAAGATCAAGCGATCTACCGTCAATAGCTGGAAGCACCGCGATGAATGGGAAAAGGTCTCGCGCCTTGAGCGCGTAGAGATTGCCCTTGAAGCGCGCATAGTGCAACTGATCGCCAAGGAAGTAAAGGGTAATGGCGAGTACAAGGAACTCGACGCGTTGATGCGTCAGCTTGTGCAAGCGGCGCGCGTGCGTCGCTATGAGCAGCCGGGCGGCAACGAAACCGACCTCAATCCCAAGCTCGCCAATCGCAATGCCGGACCGAAGAAGAAACCGGTGCGCAACGAGTTCAGCGAAGAGGCACAGCAGCGCATCGTCGAGGCATTCAACGATTCTCTGTTCGACTATCAAAAGGTCTGGTACCGAAATGGTAGCGAGCGCACGCGCATCATCCTGAAGTCGCGTCAGATTGGCGCGACATGGTACTTCGCGCGCGAAGCTTTGATCGATGCCATCCAGACCGGGCGCAATCAAATTTTTCTCTCAGCCTCGAAATCGCAAGCGCATGTCTTCAAGCAATACATCATCCAGTTTGCAAAGGACGCATGCGGAGTGGAGCTGTCCGGCGATCCTATCGTATTGCCCAATGGCGCACACCTGTATTTCCTCGGCACGAACGCACGAACTGCCCAGGGTTACCACGGCAACTTCTATTTCGACGAGTTCTTCTGGACGCACAATTTCACCGAGCTGAACAAGGTCGCGTCCGGCATGGCCTTGCACAAGAAGTGGCGTAAAACCTACTTCTCGACGCCCTCGGCCACCACGCACCAGGCCTATCCATTCTGGACCGGTGAGGCGTTCAACAAGCGCCGCGCGAAGGGTGAAAAGGTCAACATCGATGTCAGTCACAAGCGCCTGTCATCTGGCTTCACCGGTGAGGACAAGATCTGGCGCCAGATCGTCACGATCATGGACGCGGCGGCCGGTGGCTGCGACCTGTTCGACATTGACGAACTGCGCGACTTCGAATATTCGCCGGACCAGTTCGACAATCTCTTGATGTGTAACTTCATCGACGATTCCGCGTCGGTGTTCCCCCTGGCCGACCTGCAGCGCGGCATGGTGGATTCGTGGGTTGATTGGGATGACTACAAGCCCTTCACGGCACGCCCCTTCGGCCATCGGCCTGTGTGGATCGGCTATGACCCTTCGCTGACGGGCGACAGCGCCGGTTGCTCGGTGATTGCCCCGCCGCTAGTCCCTAGCGGCAATTTCCGCATCCTTGAACGCCACCAGTGGCGCGGCAAAGATTTTGCGGAACAGGCCGCGCTCATCAAGGAAATGACCAGCCGTTACAACGTGCAGTACATCGGTATCGATACCACCGGCATGGGCGTGGGTGTCTTCCCGCTAGTAAAACAGTTCTTCCCAGGTGCCACCGCCATCAGCTATTCGCCGGAAGTCAAAACGCGGATGGTGTTGAAGGCACAAAACATCATCCGCAGTGGCCGCGTGCAATTCGATGCCGGCTGGACAGACATCGCGCAGTCCTTCATGGCCATTCGCAAGATCCTCACGCCAAGCGGCCGCGCTGTCACCTATGACGCCGGCCGCTCGGAAGAAACCGGCCACGCTGACTTGGCCTGGTCCGTCATGCACGCCCTCGACTATGAGCCCTTCGAAGGCACCACCGCTAACAACACATCTTCCATGGAGTTCTTCTGATGAAACACAGAGCACGCCGCCGCGCGGCTGCATCCGACAACACCCTGCCGGCCAAGGTCGAGGCGCCACCGCTAGCCGTTGAGGCATTCTCTTTTGGCGATCCTTCGCCCGTGCTGGAAGGCCGCGACATGCTGGCCGATGTCGAGTGCTACCGCAACGGCGATTGGTACGAGCCGCCCTTGAGCATGGTAGGCCTGGCCAAGTCCTTGAATGCCAGCGTTCATCATGCCAGCGCGATCTGGTGCAAGGTCAATATCTTGGCCTCGACCTTCCAGCCGTCCGCCATCTTGTCGCGCGGCGACTTCACGCGTCTGGCGCTGGACTTTCTGCTGTTTGGTAACTGCTATGCCGAGCGGCGCGAGAGCATGACGGGCAAGCTCTTGAACCTCAAGCCAGCATTGGCCAAATACACGCGCGTGGGTGTGGAGCCAGGGCGGTATTTCTTCGTCAATGGCTGGCGCGATACCTACGAATTCGAGTGGGACGGTATCTGGCACCTACAGGCCCCCGACATCAACCAGGAGGTGTATGGGGTGCCGCAGTACGTGAGCGCACTGCAATCGGCTTGGCTCAATGAATCCGCAACTCTCTTCCGCCGGCGCTACTACCTCAACGGCTCGCATGCGGGCTTCATCCTATACATGACCGACACGGCCAGCAACGTCAATGACGTGGACAAGCTGCGTGAGGCGATGCGCAACAGCAAAGGGCCGGGCAACTTCCGCAACCTGTTTGTGTATGCACCAGGCGGGAAGAAAGATGGCCTGCAGATCCTGCCGGTCTCCGAGATCGCTGCCAAGGACGAGTTTTTCAACATCAAGAACTGCACCCGTGACGACGTGCTGGCCGCGCATCGGGTACCGCCGCAGTTACTCGGGACCATGCCCAACAACACTGGCGGATTCGGCGATGTGACGAAGGCTGCTGCCGTCTTTGGCTGCAACGAGATTGAGCCGTTGCAGGCGCAGTTCCTTTCCTTGAACGAGTGGGCCGACCAAGAGGTGGTCCGGTTCCGTCCCTATCAGCTTCCTAGCAATGAGGGTAAATAACCATGAGCGATCACGCCGACAACGCGGACAGCCGCATCTATCGTACTATCGCGGCCGGCCTGGCCGCAGCAAGACGAGCGCCAGCGCTGCAGCCTGACTGCCGCTGCCATTTCTGCGATGAGCCCGTAGCCGTTGAGCTGCTGTTTTGCAATATGGACTGTCGTGATGACTATCAGCGCGAGGCAACTGCTCTGCAGCGCGCCGGCCGGCGCAACAGCTGAATCAAAGGTGGAAAAGGAAAAAGGCCTCGCAGCAAACACTACGAGGCGAAGATGCAACACTAGAGGTATTCTCTTGTTGCACCAGGGGATACCCCGAAATGGGGGCACGCGAATGTAACACATGGGATGCCAAATTACACCGGTCGAATGAGAATCCTTGATTTAAACTGAGCAATGCAATAGATTAAGAACGCTACTCCGAACTGTCATGTTTGGATCGAGCCCGCTACCGCATGGTGGCGGGCTTTTTTTTTGAAAGCGTATTCGCGGCGCGTACGCAAAACCATGCAACTATAAGCGAATGCCCTGGCAAGGCGGGCAGTAGGATGTATCGAACCATCGCCGCCCACCGGGCCGCCGCACGGCAGGGGCCCGCATTGCTGCCGGATTTCGCCGCCACTTTCGCGATGAAACGGTGGATACGGAGTTTCCGTTCTGCAATTCCAATTGTCGTGACGATCTCGAGCGGCTCGCAAATGCCACGCAGATTAAGACCCATGAGATTTTTCTCGCGTGCCGGGATCGACTCTTTCGCCTTAGCGCTTATATCCCTGAACTGACGCCAGTTTTCTTCGACTTCTGTAAATTGCGATTCCCGCGACGCGAGATCTTCAAGTGAAATACCTGCGATTTCGGATCATAATAAAAACAGCCAATAATGCCCTGAAGGGCAAGTAGCCAAAAGAGGGGGAGACAGATCATGCTAGAGAGAACTCGCACTCTACTAATCGTTGAGGACGACAAAGATGTGCGCGCTATTTTTGCAGAGCTTTTCGCGCAAGAAGGCTATCACGTACTGGAATCCTCAAACGGAGCTGAAGCGTACGACACGCTGCTTGGCGTCGGCGTTAAGGTGGATGCCATTCTCACCGATCTCCGAATGCCGATCATGAATGGCCTGGAGCTTGCGATCAAGATCAAGAATGACCCGCATTTTTCTTCTACGCCCGTGGTTCTGCTGAGCGCGACTCCGATGCAGAACTCTTGGGAGGCAAGGAGAATCTTTGACGCGCTGCTGGTGAAACCGTGCCCCCTATCATTGCTCCTTTCCACCATCGAGGCGGTTCAGCCCTCAGATGTGAATATCGCATTGCAGGGCGGACATGAAGCTGCTTTTCGCTAAGCTGAGCTGTGCACGTCTGACTCGCGGGCGATTTTCAGATGGGCTCTCCAGATGCCCATACTGCGCAAACTTGTGAAATCAGGATAAACCGTTTTGGTATCGCGTAAGAGCTCAACATTAGAGCTACGGCGTAGCTCAAGCGCGATCCGCCATCCTTCGTCTATCTCATAACCGATGATAGTTACGTCTACGCCCCTGTAAGTGAAGCCGAACGTTTGCGATGTCTTCATGAGTCTTCCAGAAATACTCAGCCAGGCAGGGTCTTTGGACGTCGGCAAGCCTGGTGATTATCTGTGGGTTCTTAAAGCTGGTGCGGTCATTATATGCAGTGCATAGAGCGTTACAAGCTGAGCGACAACTCCCCCATGTTGAGCACAGCTGATGGTCTTCAAAAAAACCGGCATAAAATTGCCGAACAACATCGGTTAGCGCATCGAAAGCTTCCGATGAATATTTGCGGGCAGCCTTCTAGGGAATTTCATTAATCGTACAAATAATTTTCAGGAAAAGCCTGATCAATTAATTGAGGGCTTCCAGGCAAGATGCGGTATATCTTCATCTTCCCTTTTTCTGAGGCCTGTAATGTCAGGATGCGAACGCAATCGCGCCATCCTTGTTGTTGAAGACAATAAGGACGTTCGTCACATTTTTTCAGAGGTATTTCATAGCCTCAATTATCGAGTGCTAGAGGCTTCAGATGGACTCAATGCATGCGCAATCCTACGCAACGCGACTTCCCCGGTACATGTCATCTTAACGGATCTCCGAATGCCCGTAATGGACGGCCTTGAACTCTGCGCAAGGGTGAAAAAAGATCCACGCTTTTGGGCCATCCCGGTGGTCTTATTGACCGCGACGTCTCTGCATAACCTTCCGCCAATGCGCGAACTGTTTTCTGCAGTTCTGGTGAAGCCCTGCCCTTTTGGTAAATTGATTGCGACCCTCGAGGCGGTTCAAAAGTAAGTTCCGTGAAGACTCATTGATTACGAAATCAATGCAGCGGCAAGTTACGGAACCATTGTTGAGCTCGACCGTCAATTTGAAGAGCGCCGGTACAGGCGCGATAAATCGGGGGCTTACTCAGAGAGGGGAATTGCCGATGATCTTGTTCGCACTGTCGTAAGACGCTGTATGCCGCGCGCGACGCGGGCCGCCCGTGCCGATTCCGTGGCTATCCGAAAATCCTTGGCGGCGCGCTCAGGAAGCCCCGAAGCGAAACACATTCCTTTAAGTTGCTCGCAGAATCCGTCTTTCTCTTCGCGGAGCAATGATCTCGAACTGCCGTTGTTTTTCGAAGAGAAAACTCCGCTGGCTATTTCTAGTGACGACCGCATTTCGCGAGCTCCACTTCGCCATTAAAGCAACGGCCTCTGTAATGCTCCGTTCCTCAAAGAGGAAGCTTTTTGGAAGGCCAGGCACCGGTGGGTCATAGCGTCGAAGTATCAGGTACGTCCCGATATCAACTCCTTTCTCAGCCAGGTATAAATAGCCAATGAGGGGATCAATGCAAACTGAAAATTTAAAAGAAATCGTGGGGCGTTATTTGCTCACGGTGCGTGAAATCGCAAAGAAAGCAGCTCGAGGGGAAATCGTCGGCGACCTATTACGGACGCAGGTCAAAAAATGTCTGATTGAGATGCACGCGGCAGGAGCAGAGCCTGCCGATATTCGCGCAGTCTTCGATGATTTAGAGGGTTGTATCTATGGCGATTTCTGTATGTTGGAGCCAAAATTCTGGCAACTGCTAATGACCGTTAAACTCCACGTTGAATTTCTTCTTTTTATAGAGGAAAACCATCAGTCGGGCGCTACTTCGAGTGGGCCTATCGGAGACAGATTTAGCCTCCATTAATTGACTGATGCGGCCAATGTTTCGCTGCAGCTGGAAGTAGGAAGACCTTCTGCGGCGGCTCAGCCTACAATTACGCAGTTCCGACCTTTTTCCTTGGCCTTGTAAAGCGCCCCGTCCGCTCGGCGAATAGCGTCTTCTTGAGTTAGGTCTCCAATCGACGCTACAGCCAATCCTACGCTAATAGTTATATTTTTTACCGATGGAAATTCAGCCGTAGCGACCATTTCGCGGATCTTCTCTGCCACAGTAAAGGCTTGCTTCTCCGAAATAACAGGCGCGAGCAAGACAATAAACTCTTCCCCTCCGTATCTGGCAACGAAATCCGTGCTCCGCAAAGACTCCGAGACAAGTGCCGCTAGTTTTTGCAATACTTTGTCGCCCGCCTCATGACCGAAAGTATCGTTGACCTTCTTAAAGAAATCGACATCAACCATCAAAATGCTATATGCATGTGATGTCCGCTTCATCTGCTTAAATGCGGCAGATAAGCGCTCTTCAAAATACCTTCGATTTGCAAGACCTGTCAGCGGATCCTCCGTTGCCAGCTCTGCCAGCTTAAGATTAGCCAACTTCAGCTCGTTGGTCCTTATGTCCACTTGACGTTCCAGGGACTCGTTAAGCTCGCTCAATTCGTGCTCGCGATCCAAGAGCGACTCTGTCATTGTATGGAAGGTGTTATACAGCTGCGCTAGTTCTGCAGATCCAGCGCCTCTTGGATCTGGGAAAGCAACTTTGCGCTCACGCCGAAGAACTTGCTCGGCGACTTCAGCCAAGGCCTCAATAGGCTTGCAGAGTTTCCTAGCGAAGTAGAGTGCTCCCAGCACCATCAGGATGCCTGCGACGAGCCCAAGAGCGATGAGCTTATAACGTAGTTCATGCACAGGCCCGAATGCAACTGCTGCGGGCTGGCGCACGACAATCTGCCAGTCCAGCTTCAAGTCCATCGCGGACTTTACGGGCACCACACTCATCAGATATTCGCCGTCATTTTCCCAATTTAATAACTCAAAGTGAGCAGACGGCTGGCGGGCATCTGGAAGCCGCGTCGTCCCCATCTTCTCAAATGGATAGAGGATATCCCCTTTACTATTGACGACGAATATCTCCAACCTTTGATCGGATTGCGGCTCACGAATTTTTTTCACCACGACGTCGCTCACCCAGTCCCAGGAAGCATGAGCACCGAGTACACCTAAGACCGTACCGTTTTGGTCGTAGACTGGCGAGGAAAAATCAATAAACCTTAGCGGTTGGTTCGGTTTTTGTTGAGGCAAATGCTTTGCCAGCAATACCGCTTCGTGGACGTCACCAGCATAAGCGCCGGCTAAACCGGCCTTGAACCAAGGTCGCTTGGAGACACTTTCTCCTAACAAAATGCCATCCGTGGCTTGAGTCACTTTCCCAGTTGCGTCGCCAATACCGATCCAAAGATATTCGTTGTGAGCCTCTTTCCGAAGCTGAAGCATCTGCAGTACTTTTGGATCTGCAAGCCGATCGCTTACCAAAATTAAAGATCTTGCGAGAAGATCGATTTCTAGCGAACGCTCTTCGACCTCTACAGAAAGTAACTGAGATGCAGCAAGCGCTGTGGAGTACAACGCTTCGCCGCGGTTGTTGACTATCGCCCCGGCCTCCTCCCCGACAAAGTAGCCTCCGACGACTGCCAGCCAAAACGCGATTAGTCCGCCGAAGAGCGTCATTAGCTGCGTCTTGAAATGCCGTATCCGTAGCAATTTGAACAGCATGATCTCCCCCCCCGGCTTTCCTTCGTTTTTCCACCTACGGCGGATTCTCTTTTTGCGAGACAGATGCTTTTCCCGTTCTCAAAAGTTTATCAAGAACAAGGTCGAAATGGGGGGCTCATTAGAATCTTTGAGGCGATTAGACGAGCTGAATTATTTCCTTACGGAAATATTTCATAAAAATACACGAATCCTTACGCTCGCGCCTTGGCGCGCGGTTGCCCCCACCCCGCGCCTGCCCGCTACATAGGTCGGTTTTGACTCAAATTTGCGTCACGCGCCGGAGCCCGACCAGCCTACCCCGGCGCCGTGCCTGACGGACATTAAATCTGACGCATTTTGACGCGGCTACGCAAGGCTATTTTAAATTTCATTGAGCAAGGTTGCCCACGCCTTATTCATGCGCTCAAAGACGCTTTCGTAGAGTCCGTCCTCGAAGATAGCCACGTCCTTAACTGCATTAGTCGCCATGACCATGATCTTCACCGCCTCCGACAATAAAGCGATAACGACTTCCGGTGTAGTCTCCGCAAACACTCGAAGTCCGCCATTTTTGTGACCGTGGCGCTCAGAGAGGACCGCTAAGTCCCAATGTGCCATGCTATTGAGCGTCAAATATGGGACAGCCAAGAAGGGCAAGTTTGCCTCGGTGATCATTTTGCTAACCACCTTTTTTCGATAATTGGCCTTGCGTAGGGCCTCGCGTTCTGGCGTTACGCGCGCAAGCCATATCCTCAATTTCTGCTGAGATTCTTCGGTCAGGTGCGGATCTTCGAGAAGTTCCGAACAGATTTTGTATTCTCCATCCAATTTGTCATGTTCCATCTGGCGGAGATGCTCTGTCCTATTTCGCAGCATCGTCATGTTGACAAAAGACTCCAGCATGGCCCTGATGTGCAGCGCCGCGTGTGTCTCCATTTTCGCGCGAACCAGTATGTTGCAGGCCTGAAAGCTTTCAACGATGTTCAGGTATATCACAGCACAAACACGTTCCGTCTTAAGCGTTGACGGCCGCATTTTCTCGATAAGGTCGAGAGCAGCGAGGCCAACAATTTCGGCTGTCGCTTTATTTAGAGCGGCCCGCTCGTCAACCGATAGCCGATAGGCTTGCTCAGATTCCTTTTTCATTTCGTCCCAACGTGACTAGATGCACACGCGCTCATTTGCAATTACGAAATCTACTTCGCTATGTAACGAGAAAGGATAAAAACCGCCCGCGCTGTGGCCTAAGTCCCAAAACGGACGTTACTTATAAGCTTTTCAGCACTTGGCTCCGGGGCGCAGAAAAGGGAATTCGTCAAAGCAAATCGATTCCATTTTCTTCATAATTTCTACGTCTCCGCTGCTGTGAAGCGCTATGCAAAGATAATAGTTTTTTCCTTGATGCTTCGCGAAAATTATCCATTCGCCAGTTAGCTTGCCATCGTCATAGCGCTCTTCCAACGATCCCTCGACAAGCTCATTCACCAGTTCGGAAAGTAACTCTTTTGTGATAACTGGATGTTTGGCGGGATCAAGCACTTGCTCTATTTTTTTTCTAAGTTGGCCATTTGACAGAAGGTGATTGGCAATATTGTGTCCAACGAAATGAGCCGAAAAGAAGTGCTTATGCCAGAATCCGCGTAAAGGCTCACGAGTGAAAGGCGTCGCTGGCTTCGTGGTCATCTGAGTTTCGCCAGCCTCCAGGTCAATGATCGTTTGCAACACCATACCTGGTTCCACACCATTTAGTTCCGAATGCATCAGCAGGTCCGCTTTGAACATAAGGCTAAACCTCCCTGGCGCAATAGAATCTACGTTATGCACTCTTGCGAACGCTTCTACTTCTTTCTGAGAGACTTTACGAATGGGAGTGGGGTCGCCCGAATGACGGAACGTAAACGTGCGCTGATTCATATTGTTTATCTATACCGGCGCAGAAGAGTCTCAGCGGGGACTGGTTGCGTTCTTTTTCAGCCAAGAGTATCTCTCTTGCCCGGCGGCTTTGACGCGATACTTGTCCAAAGTCTCTTTCCTCGAAACTTCTAGCAGATCCTGGTCACCCATGAGCTCCAAGTGATAATTCAACTTCTGCCGATCTTCTTCAGCTAAATTCAGCAATTCAAAGATTTGAATAAAATTCAGTGAGGTAGCAGAGTTTTCCACCATAGAAATCAAAATCCCGTCCTGAAAAAAAATGTCTTGCTTCATTTTTCTCCCAATGTACTGAATGAATTAGCGAAAAATTTAACGAAAATAGCTGTTTGTTTCTATCCTTCGCGATCACGTGGCTCTTTTAGATTCAATGCACGAACGAGTCCGTCATGCACTTTATACTCGTCCGCCTCCAGAAAGCCCTGCGACGGGTAAAAACATTTATAGCGCCATTGAGTCGATTCACCCACTTTAAAACCAATGATCGAGTTATCGAAAAGGAATCGCAAGTTGCTAGACATATCTGCCGCAGTTACGCTCTTCCCAAGTTCGGTTTTCACTAGTTCTGCGTGCAACTGCTCCTTCGTAAAATTGGTGGAACCGGCATTTTGGATGGCGTTAAACAGATCTTCGATAATCGGCTTCTGAACCTTCCATTCGTCGAGAAGTTCTTTTTTGAGCCACTCGGAATATCCTGGTTCAGCCGCGTATATTGCTTCAACTTCCAATTTTTCCGACGGTTGTGCTGGTGCCTCTGCAAATGGGTCACGGGCCGAGTCTCGCATTGCGTCTACCACCCTGCTCAAAAGTGAAATCGCGTCCCGCGGCCGCATCATAGTGCGCTTGAAGATATAACTCGATGGCTTAGCACGTTGCCGCATTTCCTCTTTATCAAAGAGGCTATCGATATCCGCAATTGCCGGCTTATTTTGTAACTGGCCGTGGTAGTTGACGCGCTTTAATATCAGATTCTGTAGCGACGCTCTTTCCCAATTAAGAAGCGCCCCGCAGTCCTCACGCAATTTGTTAGAGTCATTGATACTGAGCACATCAAAGATATCTTCCCGAAGAAACACGATCGGACGGATTGCTCCGGCATACTGCGTGCAAATAGAATCGGAAGCGGTAATCAAGCCAGCGATTACCTTTTTGGAAGTTTCATAAGAAACATCATCCCATGCCTCGTCAACCCTATCGAAACAGATGAAAATCTTGGGCCGCTCATGCAAATCTATAGCGAGCGTCCGATCAAAATAATCGATCAGATTTTCTATATTTTGCGAAAGATGGTCTTGTAACGACGGATCTCCTTGCAGCTGATCAAAAGTAATAGAACCTGCATCAGCAGAAATGCCCCCGAAGTCCCCATCTTCGATATCAGCACCAATCTTCGGAAGGCTAAGTGCACTTAACGAGAGGAGCTTTCTGCCAACGATCTGGTATATCGATGGAATCGGGGAGTCGAACAATTTTTCCAACAACCGATGAGCTGCAGTCAGATGCTTCGGTGCTTTCTTTTTGTTTTCCTCGTACCAGGTATAAAAGGCCTTGATGCATTCAATCAGGATGACGAATCTCCATGACTGTTTGTAAAGCATTGATTCGGCCTTCCCGCTGTTAATCAGCAGGCTATGAATATTCCAGTTGTAGTCTTCAAACGAAAGCGATACGAGTATGTTATCCCGTCCCACGAAGTCATTTTTCTTCGTG
>Ga0207694_10001045_pt1 | contig 24083 bp, 24 predicted proteins | sample KBSC34metaG_FD_184353 | JGI IMG/M metagenome (GOLD analysis project Ga0207694, IMG submission 184353) | Corn rhizosphere microbial communities from Kellogg Biological Station, Michigan, USA - KBS C3-4 metaG (SPAdes) (version 2) | ecosystem: Host-associated > Plants > Roots > Rhizosphere > Soil... | reverse complement strand
AGCTGTTGATGATGGCCGCAGCAACTGTCGCCGGTGAAGCACTCGGATTTGTTTCCAGGAACAACGCCGCGACGCCGGTCACGTGTGGTGTCGCCATCGACGTGCCCGAGATCGTGTTAGTCGCTGTGTCGCTGGTACTCCATGACGACGTGATGCTACTGCCCGGGGCGAAGATATCGACGCAGGTGCCGAAGTTTGAGAACGACGAGCGCGCATCGGTCGTCGTCGTTGAGCCGACAGTGATCGCGCTTGGTTCGCGAGCTGGAGAGACGTTGCACGCATTCTGGTTTTCGTTTCCAGCCGCAACCGCGAAAGTCACTCCATCAGCAACAGCATTGGCGACAGCGGTGTCGACTGCGGACGAAGCGCCGCCACCGAGGCTCATGTTGGCGACGGCCGGTTGGCCCGCCTGGTGATCCGAAGCAACGAAGTTAATGCCGGCAATGACGCCGGAGTTTGTTCCGCTACCACTCGAATCGAGCACGCGAACAGCAACGAGCGTAACGTTCTTCGCAACGCCGTAGGTTGAACCGCCGACGGTGCCTGACACGTGAGTGCCGTGTCCGTTGCCGTCATTCGTACCGAGACCGTCGCTGATGGCTGTGAAACCCGAGATCACGCGCCCGGCGAACTGGGTGTGCGTGGCGCGGATTCCGGTGTCGATGATGTAAGCTTTCACGCCGGAGCCGGTAGAGTTGAAATTATATGTTCCGTTGAGAGGAAGATCTCGTTGATCGATTCGATCGAGACCCCAGGTGGCGCCGGTTTGAGTCGCACCCAGACTGACGACACCATCCTCTTCGACAAAGGCGACACGCGGATCGTCTGCGAGTCGAAGAGCTTGTTGTTCATTCATGCGTACGGAGAAACCTTTGATGGCGCGATTATAGGTAAAGCCGCCGGTGCGATCGCCGCCGAAATCGCTAGCGAGTCGGAACGCTTCGCCGTCGACGTCGCTGACGTTATCTTTTAGAACCACGATGTATTGATTGGCGATTTTTTTATCCGCGCGCAGGCGCCGGAACTTGGGACCGCCGTTTTGGCCCTGAGCCGCAGTGAAGACCACTACTGCTACAGAGATGGCTACTAGAGCAAACACTGCAAGCGTTTTCTTCATAAGACCTCCAGTGAGACAGATAGAGCTGGTTGTTAGTTGGGAGCGTCGACTGTTGGGAGGAACCGCGTTGGGAGGTTGTCTGGTACTGGGTTGGCAGATGATAGAGCTAGCCTAATATCATGTCAATCCTGAGAGGATGCGTATGGGAAAATCGATTTCCAATGTGTTTGTTGCGCTTCTGCGCGGCGTCAACGTCGGTGGCAATAACATGATCAGCATGAGCTCGCTGAAGAAGAGCTTCGAAGCGCTGGGGTTCAACGACGTCGTCACTTACATCAACAGCGGCAACATCATCTTCAAGTCGAAGGAAGCGGACGCGCGGAAGCTGGAAAGCAAGATCGAGAAGATGCTCTTGAAGGAGTATCAGCTCGATTCCAGGGTGGTTCTGCGCAGTTTGTCTGAGATGGAGAAGATCGTGGAGAACTTGCCCAAGAACTGGACGCCCGAGCGCGATTGGCGCTACAACGTGATTTTCCTGCGCCACACGATCGATTCCAAAGATATCTTGCGCGAGCTGGAGCTCAAGCAGGACATCGAAGAGGTTGTTTATTGTCCGGGCGCTCTGTTCTGGTCGGCGCAAATCAGCGAGCTGACGCGAACGAACATGCTGAAACTCTCGAGCCGCAAGATGTACCAGGACATGACCATCCGCAACCAGAACACAACACGGAAACTTTACGAGCTAATGAAAAAACTGTAGGGGTGGCCCTCCGTGGGCACCCGTTCTGGCAATATCGCTATTTGGAAGGACGGGTGGCCACGGACGGCCACTCCTAACAGTTGATTCAATGAAAGTTTAATTATGGACATAGAAACCTTACGCGACATGTGCCGGGCGCTGCCCGCGGTGACTGAAGATATCAAGTGGGGTCACGACCTGTGTTTCTCCGTGGCCGGGAAGATGTTCTGTGTGGCTGGGCTCGAAGGGCCGCTGACAGTTTCTTTCAAGGTAAAGGACGACGAGTTTGACGAGCTGTCGAACTCGCCGGGAATGCGCCCCGCGCCTTACGTTGCGCGTTATAAATGGGTGCTTGTCGAGGACCCGACCTGTCTCAACCGCAAAGAGTGGGCGCACTATGTAAAGCAGTCGTATGAATTGGTGCGCTCCAAGTTGCCGAAAAAACTCGCCAAGCAGCACGGCCTCGCGTGAAGACTGAATGAACACCCAGATTGCAATCGTTCTCGCGCTGCTGATCGTCGCTCTCGTTCTGTTTAGTCTCGAACGGATACCGATCGAGGTCGTCTCTATTCTGCTGGTGATGGCGCTGGTTCTCACCAACACGCTGACTGTCACTGAAGCCTTTGCTGGATTCGGCAACGACATCGTCATAACAATTGCAGGGCTCTTCATCCTGACTGGTGGACTCGCCAAGACAGGCGTGATCGATCTGGTTGGACGACGCTTACACCGAGCCGCAGGCGACAGTGAGTTTCGCATGACGGCGCTGATCATGTTCGCCGCCGCATTCTGCGCCGCAGTGATGAAGAACACGACTACCACCGCGATGTTTCTTCCAGTCGTGTTGGGTATCGCCGCACGCAGAAATATCAGTCCGTCGAAACTACTAATGCCGCTCGCGTTCGGAGCAATCCTCGGCGGGACTTGTACGCTGATCGGAACGTCGACAAACCTTGCCGTTAGTGGCGCGCTGCCGCGTTACGGAATTCAGCCGTTCACGATGTTTGAGCTGACCAAGGTTGGAGTGGTCATTGTCGGCGTCGGTATGTTGTACATGCTGTTGTTGGGTCTGCGCCTCCTGCCTCGAAGAAGCTCGGCCGAGTCTCTTACTGAGCGATATCACGTCAGGCAATACATAACCGAAGTCATTGTGCTGGACGACTCGCCGCTCATCGGTAAATCACTGGCCGAGGCTCGCATCAGTGACGAACTCGATCTAACTGTCCTGGGAATTTTGAGAGGTGAGGAGCACAGGATCGCGCCCAGTTCACGCGAGCACATCGAGGCTGACGATCTGTTGCTGGTTCAGGGACGGGTTGAAGATATTCTCAAGGTGAAGGGTGAAGCCGGCATCGAGATCAAGGCAGACTTCAAGTTGAACGATTCCTATTTGGAAGGTAAGGGCACAGAACTCCTCGAGGCGATGGTCCCGCGTGGTTCTGACCTCATCGGCCGCACATTGAAACGGCTCGATTTCCGAAGGCGATACGGAGTCGTTGTATTAGCCATTAACCGTCACGGCATCGACCTGCTATCGAAGATCAGCCGGCTACGACTGCGATTCGGCGACGTGCTGTTAATACAGGGAACTCGGGAACAGGTTGAAGCACTGGCCGCGGATGGTCATGTGTTGCTCTTAGAAGAAGTCTCCGAGAAACAATCGCGACCGGAAAAGAAGCGCTGGGCGTTATTGGCTTTCGGCGTCTTCCTCTTTTTCTCACTCACGCATCTCGTTCCGTTGCCGATCGCGGTCCTGCTCGGCGTCATGATCCTGCTGGCCACACAGTCTGTGCGCATGTCGGAAGTTTACGAGATCATCGATTGGCGGCTGCTGATTTTGATCGCGTGCATGATGAGTTTTGGTGTGGCGATGGAGAAGACTCGTTCGGATCAGTTTCTCGCGGATTTTATCGTGAGAGGCACGGGTCACTATGGACCGGTTGCCGTACTCGCCGGGTTCTTTCTTATGACAGTTGCCCTCACGCAGCCGATGTCGAATCAGGCCGCAGCGCTCGTGATGTTGCCCATCTCAGTGAAGACTGCACTCGCGCTGGGACTCAACCCAAGGACGTTTGCGGTGACTGTTACGTACGCGGCTTCGTGCTCTTTCCTCACGCCACTCGAGCCTGCCTGTGTCCTTGTTTACACACCCGGAAATTATCGCTTTGTGGATTTTCTGAAAGTGGGCTCGCTGCTGACGATCGCGGTATTTGCGATCGTGATCTGGTTAGTCCCGGTCTTCTGGCCGTTCCAACCGTGAGGGTGGCAGTGGAAGTACCGGGCCTTTGCGTCTTTGCGATCTTTGCGCCTTTGCGTGAAAACTTTTCTTGAGCGCCTAACTAAGTTTTCACGCAAAGGCGCAAAGATCGCAAAGACGCAAAGTTTGGGCTCGCGGACTAGCGTCTCAATCGCTCTTCCGCGAGGCGGTCGGCGGCTTCGTTTGGGGTGATGCCTGTTTCTTCTGCGCTTTGAAAAATGCTCAAGAGCGTGTCGTAAATCGCGAGCATTTTTGCCGCTGCTTGTTCGGGTGTCCAACCGAGTAGCTCGGTACAGCCATTCAACACCCCGCCTACATTCGCAACATAATCAGGAGCGTACAGAATGCTTCGATCGCGAAGCATGGTCCCATGACGCTCCTCGAGCAGTTGGTTGTTAGCCGAGCCCGCAACGATTTGGACTTTCAACTGCGGAATTGTTTCGTCGTTCAGAACACCACCGAGCGCGCACGGTGCAAAGACGTCTGCCTTGACACTGAAAATCTCATTCGGCGCGACGGCCTCCGCGCCAAACTCATCAACGACGCGTGACAGGTTGTCGCGGTTCACATCAGTGACGATGAGTCTCACTCCTATTTCATGCAGCTCCCTCGCCAAACAGTATCCGACGTTTCCGCAGCCTTGAATCGCGACTGTTAACCCAGACAGCTCAGACGTTCTCCACAAAAATTGATTCGACGCTTGAATCGCGCGAAATACACCAGCCGCCGTGAACGGTGAAGGATCACCTGAGTGACCGATCAGACCCGCGACGTATTGCGTTTCAAGACGAACAATCTCCATATCTGCCGGGCTCGTCCCGACATCTTCTGCCGTCACGTAACGGCCTTGCAACGTGTCGACGAAACGTCCGTGCGCGCGCAGGAGAGCGGTGCGATTACGCGCGGAGTGGTTGCCGATGATGATCGACTTGCCGCCTCCGAGTGGCAGTCCAGCGAGTGCCGACTTGTAGGTCATGCCGCGCGACAGGCGTAATGCGTCAGTGAGTGCTTCTTCTTCGCTGTCGTAACTCCAGAAGCGTGTGCCGCCGACGGCTGGACCAAGCGCTGTGCTGTGGATCGCGATGATGCCGTGGTAACCGACGGCGTCATCGCGCCCGATCAATACGAGCTCGTGTGTGTCTGTTAATTTTTCGGTGATGTTCATAAATTTTTGAATGATTTAGGTGAACCCACCAGTACGATAAGTGAGGGAAAGTTGTTGCAGGAGTGAAGAGGCTAAATATTATTGGTAAACGAACTGGCCACAAAGAGGCACAAAGGGTTTGTCGATCCAATTTTGTGCCTCTTGTGGCTAGTGTCTTTAAGGCGTTGCGGCCTTCTTATGCTGGAGGACGTTACAGGCCTCAACGATTGTGGTCGGATCGACCGCCACGTTTCCTTCGTCAATGTGCCGGATGATGCCTTCTTTATCGATCAGGAAGGTGGCGCGATTTCCAAAGCCCTGCTCCTCGTTGAAGACGCCATAGTCTTTAACGACAGTGCGTTTGAAATCGCTGAGGATGGGAAATGTAACTCCGAGTTGTTTTGCGAATTCGCGGTTGGCGGGAACGCTGTCGACACTCATTCCGAAGACCTGAGTCTCATTAGTTTCGAATTTGGCGATATCAGCCTGATACGCCTTCAGTTCCTTCGTTCAACCACCGGTAAAGGCGAGCACGTAGATCGCCAGTACGACATTTTTCTGACCTTTGAAATCGCTTAGCTTGTATTGCTTTCCGTCCGTGGCGCGCAGCGTGAAATCCGGAGCTTTATCTCCGACTTTCAAGTGCGTATGTGGTGGAGTTGGCTGTTGGGCCAGTGCGGCAACACTAAGCACGCCCAGCAGCGCAACCGATGTTAACAATTTTCTGTACACGTTCTGGTCTCCTTTGTGAGTAGACAGGGATGTTCGCCAGTCGCAATTTATGCACAAAGTTGCGGGGAGTCAAGGTGCATTGTGATGGAATCCCGCCCGGAAGAAAACCAACCCGTTGCGCGTCCAATGGTTGAAAGGGAAGCCGGTATGATCAACTATTCGATAGCACTTGTCCTGACAACCATACTTTTTGCTTCGTGCCAATCGGGAGCCGCCCACAACGTTGAAGCGCAACAGCCGCCGTTCACGCCGGCCGCCGGTTCGCCGATCTCAGTTCCTCCCGGGCCGGGTAATGTAATCATCGGCGACGTTAATAACGATAAGAATCCGGATCTCGTCGTGGCGAGCGGAAGGAGTCGCAGCATTACCATTCTGTTGGGTAAAGGCGATGGACAGTTCGCTGCCGCAGCCAACCCGATCAACCTGTCGCATCCTCCCAACGAACTCGCAGCCGGAGATGTAGACCTCGATGGCAAGCTGGACCTCGCGGTCGGCACTCACGATAGCTATGGCGTCATGCTGTTCCGCGGAAATGGCAATGGCGGATTCGTTTCATTTCCGGGTTCGCCGGTTGTGATGAGGACCGGAGATCATCCGCACACTCACGGCCTCGCTCTGGCCGACATGAATCGCGACAACAAGCTCGATCTCGTCAGCGTCAACAGTACAGACAACGATGTGTCAGTAGCTTTCGGCGATGGACGTGGCGGCTTCACACGCGCGGCACGATCGCCGTTCCCGGTCGGCCCAAGCCCATATCCATTTGCGATTGCCGACCTCAATGGCGATGCGCAGCTCGATATCGTCGCGACTGCCACTGCAACCGGTCCAATGAGAGCGCAACAACTACCACTGAGCCGTGCGTTAACTCTGCTCCTGGCTGACGGAAGCGGGGGCTTTCGCTCGATTCAACTGCCGCTGCGCACGGGGGAGCCATGGTTTGCAGTTGTCAATGACATCAACGGTGATAGCAAGCCTGACATCCTCGTGACTCATCACGACATGAACCAGCTAACGGTGCTGCTTGGTGACGGCCGCGGCGGTTTCGTCGAAGCCACCGGTTCGCCATTCGATTTCGGTGGTAAGGCTTTTCATGCCGCCGTCATTGACGTGAATCGCGACGGCAAAATGGATGTCATCGCCGCAGGCGGCGAGAGCGTGCGCGTAATGCTTGGTGACGGTCGCGGCGGGTTCGCCCCCGGCCCGGCGATAAGAACTGGCCCAGGCTCCTGGCATCTCGCTCTCGCTGACGTTAATGGCGACAGGAAGCTAGATCTAGTCACGAGCAATCTTGAAAGCGACACCGTGAGCGTGTTGCTTGCAAGGTAAAGGAAAATGTTGTTTTCGCCACTCCTTTAAAGCGATACTCACCGAACACTCCCGACATGCAACACTCCTGCGTGCCCAGTTCGGAACGGCGCTGACGCGCCCGGATCCGATCGCTGGACATTTTCCTCCCGTGCTTCTCAACCTGATGAAAAAGGAGATGTGTGTGATGACTTTGCGCAGAATTCAACTCTCAGCCGTAACTGTAGTTCTCTTTATTCTTTTCCTCGCTCCTGGGGTCGCGCAGCCGACTCCGCCACCAGCCAATTGGACCTTCGAGGGCTGCTGGACGCAGTTCTCCGCCGGCCCTTGCCGCGATGTCTATCGTGATCAGAATGGCGATGCATGGATCTGCCGTGACTGCGGTACGACTGGCAAACCCGGTCCGGGCAAATGCAACCCGATCAGCCAAGCCACACTCAACAGCGGATTCTGGTGTTCGTAATAAATCTGATTGGTTTCTCTGCGGCCCTCTGCGTATCTCTGCGGTCTCTGCGATTAATGGATATTTCAACGCAGAGAACGCAGAGGTACGCAGAGGGCCGCAGAGATCTCACTACCTAACAACTTTCTCCACCAGCAGCACCGGCTCAAGCTCATCGCCGATTTGAACGTTGCCGAATTTAATGACGCACAGCTCCAACTCTTCACCCTGTTTCCAATCCTGCGCCAAAAGATCTTTGTGCACGGCGAGCCAGTATTTTTCAGCGCCTTCTGTAAACAGCAGCTCTGTTTGATAAGGCACTGTGTAAAACTCCGGCATGCCTGCGAATTTATTGGCCCAACTGATGATTAGGTTTCGCTTGTCTTCAACGAGCGGTCTTTGCGTCCCGCTGTAAACAGCCTTGACGCGAGATGGAAACAGTTCACCATGCACAATCTGTTTCAAGTTTTTGTTGCCCTCGACTCCGCGCTCGGCAAGCGCAACGCGGAAAGGTTCGGGCAGCAAGTTGGCCAATTCCCGCAACGTGCGTGGCTGGTAGTCAGCAATCGTTCTGGGCTTCTTCTCGCCCTGAGCGTAAGCGAGTGTCGCTCCGGTCATCGATAGCAAAAGCATGAATAAACAAAGTCGAGTTTTCATAAAACCCCTCCGAAATTACACCCATTCTACGTAATTCAACGGATTGACAGTAACCAACACGTGGCATAGTGTCATCACTCCCCTACGACACTATAAGGAGACACCAATATGTTGCAGATACTCACAGTCGTAACTCTACTCATCACGACGTTCGCTGGGCCAATTATTAGTTCCCAATCAGCGGAACCAAAAACGATTACCATCGCCGAGGCCCGTAGTTTACCGTTAGGCACAATCGTGACCATCGATGGCGTGGTCACGGTTCCGTCCGGCGCGTTCAGCTCGAGCACGTTCGATCAGGGATTTGCGATCCAGGATCGTACTGGTGGGATTTACGTCAGCGTTCCCGACAACCTCGGCTTTACGCTGAGACAACAGGTGCGCGTGACCGGGAAACTCGCCGATACAGTCTTACCTGGACTACTCGTGCTCGTCGACGTGACCGACGTCAAAGCTCATGGGAGTGGTCCAAAAGTGCAGCCGCTTCCGGTCGCAACCGGCGCTGTGGGAGAAGCGACTGAAGGCAAGCTTGTCACGATCACTGGAACCATCACTCAACCGATCGTGAATGATCTGCCGTTCGGATTCATCATCTTTGTCAATGATGGCTCCGGCGAAGTTCATTCGTTCGTTTGCGCTTCGACAGGCATAGACGTCAGCGGATTGAGTCCCGGCCAGACTGTCGAGATCACGGGATTCAGCGGTGAATTTGCCGGCTCCTTCGAAGTCGATCCGCGGATACAAGGCGACATTCGCGTCATAAACTGATCAGGAACACAGATGAGCGCGGATTTCACGCGGATCTGATCCGCGTTTCTCCGCGTTCATCCGCGCCTGGTAACCTCACGTCACCGTAATGTCAGCGGATTCCAGTGGTCTTACACGTAAGATCTGTAGTCTAATTCTTTAGATGACAAATCACGCGCTGCCAGGCTCATTGCCGGACCTCCACCGCGAGTTCTTGCTGCGATCCATCGATCGACTCAACAACGACCAGCGCATTGTGGGCGTGGCCGCGGGCGGATCGTTTATCACGAACTCGATGGACGAGTTCAGCGATCTGGATCTCATCATCGCCGTTGAACCCGCGCATTATCCCGAGGTCATGGCTGAGCGAATGAAAATCGCGGCTTCGCTCGGGGAGCTATTGGCCGCATTCACTGGCGAGCATGTTGGAGAGCCTCGAGTTCTCATCTGTCTGTTTGAAGCGCCTTTGTTACATGTCGATCTGAAGTTTGTAAGTCTGGACGATGTAGCGACACGTGTCGAAGATCCTTGCGTTCTGTGGGAAAGGGAAGGACGTCTTTCGCGCGCGCTGGTGCATAGCGAAGCCGAGTTTCCCACTCGTTCACCGCAGTGGATTGAGGATCGGTTCTGGATCTGGGTGCATTACGCTGGGACGAAGATCGCGCGCGGCGAACTGTTTGAGGCGATCGATTTCCTGTCGTTCCTGCGCGGTACTGTTCTTGGTCCACTCGCACTTGCTCGAGCCGGCGCGCGGCCATCGGGAGTGCGAAAGATTGAGACGACAGCGCCGGCTTTCGCTGTGGAGTTACAAAGAACAATTGCAACCCACGACGCCGCTGACTGCCTTCGTGCCTTGCGAGCCTGCGTTGAGCTCTACCGTTCCCTCACGCCCCGCAAGAGTCCTGAAAGAGTCGAAGACGCAGCGATGGAATACCTGGCGGAAGTGGAACGACGATGATGAGAGGTAGGATGAAGAGAATCTGGCTACTCCTTCTAATTGCTGCGTCTTGCCACGCGACATTCGCGCAGAAGCAATCTGTTGATGAACTGCGGCGTGCGTTCGACTACGACCAGAATGCGTCGCTTGATATCAAAGAAGTTGGGGTTATAAACCGGAACGGTGTGCGCATACATGATATTTCGTACGCCAGTCCAAAGGGCGGTCGGGTTACGGCTTACCTCGTCGTGCCTGCCGAAAAGGGACGCTTTGCGGGCATTGTCTTCGGTCATTGGGGAATGGGCACGCGAACGGAGTTTCTTCCGGAAGCAGTGCTATATGCGAGGGCCGGTGTAGTTTCGCTTTTGGTTGACGATCTTGACGTTCGTCCCGCGCCCTGGCGTAAGAGCGCCCCCGGTTCTGAACCGGAGACCGTGCGGAATAATTTCATTCAATCGGTAGTCGATCTCAGACGAGGCATAGATTTACTGCGCGCGCGGTCTGATGTCGATCCGAATCGCATTGCTTATGTGGGCCACAGCGCCGGCGCTCATTGGGGCGCGATACTGTCAGCGGTGGACCGGCGGCTGAAAACAGTCGTGCTCATGGCCGGTGTTCCCAGTGAGACGACGATTTTGCTGGAGAGTGATGATCCTGATTACGTGAGTTTTCGCGAAACCACACCTAAAGAGACACTGGACAAATATTTCAAAACTGTGGCCTCGCTCGACGCAATCAATTGCGTTCCTTATGCGGCGCCGACACCTCTGCTATTTCAGTTTGCGCGTTTTGAGCGATATTTCAATGAAGCTGCGATGAAGCGGTACGCGGCGGCAGCCGGCGAACCCAAGCAAGTGCTTTGGTATGACACCGGACACGAACTCAATGACATTCAATCACTCATCGATCGGGCAAACTGGCTGCACAAATACATCGGCATCGGACCAATCGTTCCAATCCTGCAAAGGAATTTAGAGCAGTCGCCTCAGTTTGAACTCAAGGATCTTAATGGACGCACTGTCCGGTTGAGCGACTACCAGGGGAAAGTCGTCCTCATTAACTTTTGGGCCACGTGGTGTCCACCGTGTCGTGCAGAAATGCCGGATCTCGTACGACTCCAACGTGAGCACGCCAACCAGGGCCTACAAATCATCGGCATCACTTACCCGCCTGAGCGGAAAGATCGAGTACAGAGATTTGCAAGAAGGCTGAAAGTTAACTACCCTATCATCCTCGGCACACGTGAGATTAAAGCTCGTTTTAGTTCAGAGGAAACTCTGCCTCTTACCGTCGTCATAAATCGCGACGGAAAAGTTAGTGACATAATCAGCGGCATACTTCTTCGCGAAGAGTTCGATGAAAAGATCAAGCCGCTACTAATGCAGAAAATGGAAGGAGAGATGAGAGATGCTAAGTCGGATCACTAGTCTTGTTGTGGGTTTAGTCATGGTTCTGGCCCTCGGCGTGATGACAGCCGCCGCTTTCACGAAGACTGTCACCATCAAGGTTGACGGAATGAAGTGTGCGAAATGCTCTGCATCGGTTTCCAAAGCGCTCAAAGCTACCGAAGGCGTTGAAAGCGCAGAGGTGAGCTCCGAAAAGGGCGAGGCCGTAATCAAGTACGACGACCAGAAGTTGACCGAAGCCAAGCTGCGTGAAGTTATCAACAGCACCGGTTTCAAGGCTGCCGAAGAAAAGGGCCAATAACTCAGACTCAAAGGTTTTATCTCTGCGGCCCTCTGCGTGTCTCTGCGACCTCTGCGTTGAAATAGTCCTTTAACGCAGAGAACTCAGAGATACGCAGAGGGCCGCAGCGTATTTCCAATGCACTTTTTCAAACGCAAATTACTGTACCCGCCTAATAACAAGAAACCAGACACGAAAGGTCTGCACGATGCGTATCGTGAACACCTGCGATCTATCAAATCGAAACTTCCGGAGGGGGCGTGGAAATTAGCGTGTCATAGTTTCCACGATGCGAGGGTTGTCTCAGTTTCCAGACCCACGAAGCGCGAGCTCGTCATCATTCTCGACGGCGGCTATTCGGGTTGTGGATATGATTTCATCAACGAGCAGTTGCTTGATGGTCGTTTTACGAGACTACACTTTTCGGGAGTGAAGAAGGATTGGGCGCCAGACACAATTGTCGGCGATGACTGGCTGTATGAAGAGATGACGTTATCAGAGATCGCAGGGTTTGATTACCAGGCGTTGCTTTGGAAAGATGAAATCCGAATACAGGCCGACGACGTCCACATCGAAGCTAACGACAACCTCGCGGTTCTGACATGACCAGTGCACGAAAAGCTCCCGGTGTCATGCCGGTGCACTGCTTGAACACGCGCGTGAAGTGACTCTGATCGGCGAACCCGGAAGCCGAAGCGATTGCTGATAGGGCGACGTCAGGATCAGCAAGTTGCTGACACGCGAACTGTACACGCAGATCGTGGAGGTAATCACCAATTGCTCGATGGTGAAACTGCCGAAACACTCGCGACAGGTAAGCGGGATTGACGGAGACCTGTGCCGCCACTTCTCCGATCGTAAGGTTCTCCTGAAAGCCGTTCTTTAGTAAATCCTCAACTCTCGACAACCACTCTGGCGGACGTCGCTCAGGAGCTCTTTCGGGCCGCGCCACGAGTGCGAGCATCTCCAACACGAGGCCTTCGATCACGAGCGCCGAACAACGATCGAGATTGAGATACTCACGATAGAGTCGTATAGCAAGTCGACTTAACTCACTACCGGGAAGAGCGGTTGAGCTTTGCGGAGTGACGCCACATGCGCGTACACGGTCCAACCATTCATCCTGTAGCGCCACACTAAAAACTCGCATACCGATCTCATCGTGATGAGTCACGCCGGAGGGATAAAAGATCGTCGTGAACGGCTTGAGCGGCTCGTTGTGATCGCCATCAAGAAGTAGATGGAAATACGAAAGCTCGTGCGAATGCGCAGGCAGTCTTGATTCGGCAAGAGTAATTCCATGCCTGATGTGTTTACGTTGCGCCTGCCCATAGAGGTGACCGGGCCTTAGTGTTTGAGAAGTCGAGCTGATGGATGGGGGATTGTTCATGAGTGTCGCCTTCGCTGCGGTCCATCCTTTTGGATGCCTACCGCACGGTTAGGAATTTGTCGAACTGAATACGTCGTCGCCTGTAGATCTGTTCTAGGCGGCTATTGTTTGTTCAATACAGATGGTCCATTGCTGCTGTATGTTGCATCACCTGTGAAGAGTTTCTGTTTTGTGGCGCAGTTCCACGAAAGATTGGAAAGAAATACAAAATGCGGAAGGAGTGAAGTCATGAAAGTCAAAAGCAAGGTCAAAGCGGGAGAAGGATGCGGAGTAGATCCTTTTGGATAAACCAAATTGTTGAAGACTTCTGAATGAACGAGGTGTGCTTATGAAAGTAAGGACCAGAGTCAAAGCCGGTGATGGAAATGGTTTCGATCCACACGGCGATCCAAAACCATAAAGGAGCTATGAACAAATGAAGGTGAAAACAAAAGTTAGAGCGGGTGAGGGAAATGGTCTCGATCCACACGGCGACCCAAAGCCATAAAGGAGCTGTGACAATGAAGGTGAAAACAAAAGTTAAAGCCGGTGAGGGAACCGGTATCGATCCGCACGGCCAACCATAAAGGAGTTATGAACATGAAAGTGAAAACAAAAGTTAAAGCCGGTGAGGGAAGTCACATCGATCCTAATGGTGACGGCGCGGGTCTCGATCCGCACGGCAATCCTTAAAACATCATGTCCATCGCCTTCTCCCGTTCCATGCGACTCTTCGATGCGTCCGACTTTCGCGGGCCCATTCTCAGCATCGTCGTGGCCGTCATCGTTCTGGGAGGCTGGTTTGTTTGGGCATGGCAGGCGCGCGTCTCGCTCTACGAAGTCGCAAGTACTGCCCGACTCGAAGTCGAGCACGCAGCTTATCCGATTGAAGCGCAGGTCTCCGGTCGAGTCGTCAATAACAACCTGGTGCTCGGACAGCGAGTGCAGGCCGGCCAGCTCCTCGTTGAACTTGACGACTCTTCCGAGCGACTCCAGCTTGCGGAACAACAGGCGCAGCCACTCGCGCGCGAATCCCAGGTGGCCGCCTTACGCAGTGAAATCGCAGCCGGTGAAAAGGCGCTCGAGGAAGCGCGACAAACAGCTAGCGCTGCTTTGGACCAGGCGCGGGCGCAGTTGAAGGAAGCAGAAGAAGCTGCGCGCTTTGCACACATCGAAGAAGATCGCTTGAGCACTCTGCGTGCGAGCGGACTCATTTCCGAGCTCGAGCTCCTGCGCCTCAAATCAGAGACACAAAAACGCGATGCGGCTGCCGCCAGTGCGCGACTGGCAGTCGTGAAATTGGAACAAGAACACCGGACCATTGGCCGCGATCGCGAGGCGCAACTTGAAAAACTCAGAGGCGAGATCACGCGCATCGAGGGCCAGCGGTTTACCGATCGAGCAACCATCAAACGGATGGAGCACGAGATCGGCAATCGACGCGTCGAAGCACCGGTGAGCGGACAGATTGGCGAAGTTACCGAGCAGCATCCGGGGACGTTCGTGCAGGCCGGCGCCAAGCTGGGCGCGATCATTCCCGAAGGTGGACTGAAGATCGTCGCGTATTTTCCGCCAGCGTCAGCGTTGGGCCGAATTCAGCCGGGTCAGCCGGCGTTGCTTCGACTCGATGGTTTTCCATGGGGTCAGTACGGAACGTTAGCAGCGACAGTGACGACGGTAGCTGGTGAAACGAAGGATGGGCGCGTACGCGTTGAGCTGCAAATGCTTCGCGATCAGGTTGTCGCGATACCGCTCCAGCACGGACTGCCGGGGACAGTAGAGATCGAAGTAAGAAAAGTTTCGCCGCTAATGCTGGTCGCGGAATACATCGCAGCGTCTCTGAAATGAGTATCACTTAAGAAAGGAGACATCGCCATGAAGACCAAAACCAACGTCAAGGCAGGTTCATATCGAGCACGCGGCACCATGGGCGGTTTCTAATCTCACTAAGTAAGGAGAATCAACATGAAAACGAAGACGAATGTCAAAGCTGGTTCTTATCGGGTTCGTGGCACCAGCGGAGGCTTCTAACGACACTTGGCTCGGAGTCAGACAGCATCCTGGACACGGTCAGTACCACCTGCGGTAGCGGGTGGGTGCGTAGCAGTTACGACGCGGTATGAGGCCAAGTCGCCACACGGCTGCGCACACACCGCTACCGCAGGTGGTACTGACTGTGTCTAAGTTTAATCTGATTTCTGTGTGCAACCTCTGCGTTCTCTGTGTCTCTGTGGTTGTTTTTCCTAAGCAATCTTCAACCACAGAGGCACAGAGAACGCAGAGGTTGCACAGAGAAGAGCTTGCGGCTGGTTTGGAGACGACTTGAAACGCCGACTGTTAATTCCTGAAGTGGTCCAGACCTCGATGATGGACTGTGGGCCAGCATCGCTCAAAGCCATGCTCGAGGGTTGGGGTATTCCGGTGAGTTACGGCCGTCTGCGAGAAGCTTGCCAGACAGACGTCGATGGAACCTCGATCGACACACTCGAAGATATCGGAGCGCAACTCGGCCTTATCACCGAGCAGATCATGGTCCCAGTCGATCATTTGCTGCTCGAGTCTGCTAACACGTTCCCTGCGATAGTGGTTGTGATGCACCCAAGTGGCGTCACGCATTTCGTGATCGCCTGGCGCAAGCATGGAAATTTTGTGCAGTTGATGGATCCGGCGATAGGCCGTCGCTGGGTATCGTGCCGCCATTTTGTGAACGAGCTATACGTTCATAGATTGCCAGTGGCAGCGGCTGACTGGCGTGAGTGGGCCGGCTCGAACGAGTTTCTGAATCCGCTTCGCGAAAGGCTGGCCGAGCTGCGCATTTCATCCGCGACTCAAACGCGCTTAATCGAACAAGCTACGAGCGACGATACCTGGCGCGGACTCGCCGCTCTCGATGCGACGACGCGCATGCTCGCTGCGATTGTGCGAGCGCGTGGCATCAACTCCGGTGCGCAAGCGGGACGGATGTTGGAGGCCTTAACTCAAAACGCTCACGGCGACGGATTCACGATCCCTGCGGCTTACTGGTCAGTGCGTCCACTGCCATCCGATTCGGACGAAGAGCAACTCCTTCTACGCGGCGCGGTGCTGGTGCGCGTAAAAGGAGTTCGGACAGAAAAAAGTGACGAACAACCACTTTCACCCGAGCTTGTCGCGGCTCTCAACGAACGCCCGTTGCGGCCGATGCGTGAGTTGTTCCGCATGTTTCGCGCTGACGGAGTGTTGATGCCGTTGGCGCTTTTGTTCGCGCTTGCAGTGGCCGCTGGCGGAGTGATTTTTGAGTCTCTCTTGTTTCGCCGGCTACTCGAAATCGGAAATGAGCTGGTCCTATCACGACAACGCCTTGGAGCCGCCGCTTTTCTTTTGCTTTTCCTCGTTGCCCTCTTGCTTCTCGATCTGCCACTCGTGTCTGCCGCGTGGAACCTGGGCCGGCGTTTAGAGATGCGTTTGCGCATCGCGTTTCTGGAGAAGCTTCCGCGACTGAGCGATCGCTATTTTCACAGCCGCCTGACTTCCGACATGGCAGAGCGCGCGCAAAGCATTCATCGTCTTCGCATGTTGCCTGAGGTCGGAAGCCACCTGATGCGCGCCGTGTTCACACTCGTGGTCACGATTGTTGCTATCGTCTGGCTCAGTCCTTCGAGCAGAACACTCGCGATCGTTGCGGCTGCCATCATCGTTGCGATTCCGGTGTTAGGCAATCTGTTTTTGTCCGAGTACGACTTGCGCGCGCGTACTCATGCAGGCGCATTGAGTCGCTACTATCTTGGCGCACTACTCGGACTCGTTCCGATTCGCACGCATAGCGCAGAACGGGCCGTGCGTCTCGAGCACGAGAGTTTGTTGGTGGAATGGACCCGGGCCGCGCGCTCGGTACAAAAAGGCGTTGTCGCGGTTGAGGGTCTGCAACTATTCGCCGGCTTCGGGCTGGCGGCGCTGCTTTCTTACAACTACGTGATGAATGAAAGTCAGATCGGCGCCGCAGTGCTAATCATCTTCTGGGGCCTGAGTCTTCCGGTGATCGGCCAGGACGTCGCGACCCTCGCTCGTTACTATCCCGCCTTTCGTAACATCACTCTTCGCCTGCTCGAACCGATGGGCGCGATCGAAGAAGAACGACATAGAACAAGGGAGGGGAATGGAACAAGTCAGGATAGAACAAGTGAGGAAGAGGGGCTTGCCCCCGCTGTTGGTGTCTCGATCGACTTACGCGACATCAACGTCGTTGCAGCCGGACACACAATCCTCGAAGACCTAAATCTCAAGATCGAACCAGGCGCACACGTCGCCATCGTCGGCTCATCAGGCGCCGGGAAATCGAGTCTCTTCGGTTTGCTTCTGGGCTGGCATCGCGCTTCGCAGGGCCAGGTTCTTGTCGACGGCCATTCTCTCGAAGGACGACAACTCGAAGATCTGCGTCGCCACACTGCATGGGTCGATCCCTCGATCCAACTTTGGAATCGCTCGTTGCTGGAGAACCTCCGTTACGGCTCCAACGACAACTCTATGACGTCGATCGGCAACGTGATCGATTCCGCTGATCTCGATCACACACTGCAACACTTGCCCGACGGATTTCAGGCGATCCTTGGTGAAGGAGGCGCCCTTCTGTCAGGTGGCGAAGGCCAGCGCGTTCGACTCGGCCGCGCGATGCTCAGACCGAAGATCCGGCTCGTGCTTCTGGACGAATCGTTTCGTGGTCTCGATCGTGAAAGCCGGCACAGGCTATTAGCTCACGCGCGAAAGGCATGGCCCGAAGCAACTTTGCTGTGCATCACTCACGACATCAGTGCGACGCGTTCATTCGAACGCGTACTCGTGATTGATGCCGGCAAGATCATTGAAGACGGCTCGCCTGACGAGCTATTGAGACAAGCAGACTCACGTTACAGAGATTTGCTAACCGCAGAAGAATCGGTGCGCCGAGGAGTTTGGTCAGGCGTCGCTTGGCGGCGAATGCAATTCAAAGACGGTCAGCTTTACGAGGCGTTGCCTCAAGAATCAGTAGCCCAACTTGGAGCGGGTCAGTACCACCTCGCGGTAGCGGGTGGGTGCGTTAGCCATCCGGCGTCTGTTGAGGGCTGCGCACCCACCCGCTACCGCGAGGTGGTACTGACCCGGTCCAACGAGATAATGGGGAGGTAGGTAATTGCATGACTGCGGACCTGATCCAATTGTGGTGGCCTCCGGAACGATTGGGCGAAGCGCTCGAGGCGCTGAGCCGCCTGAGCAAACTCTCTCGCGGCTCCACTCACATTACGCATCTGCCTCACGAGCTACACCCGAACGACGACGAAGCACTCAGCGAATGGATCGGTGCGAATGCAGATCTTCTCAACGTCGAGGCGCAACCGGTTGTCGCTTCGTATGCTGAGCTCGAGCAAGTTGTTCGTACGCTTGGACCAGCCATAATTCGGCTTCGAATCGGCAACGAGTTTCGTTTCCTGGCGCTGCTCGCTGGTGGATCGCGTCGAGCGATTCTCCTCGATCCAGGTCTAAAAAAGCGCAAAGTGTCGACGCGGATCATCTGCGCGGCGTTGCGTGAACCACTCGAACTCCCATTGACGCCACAACTGGATTCTCTACTTGAAAACGCGGGCGTCGCGCGACGTCGCCGTGGCAAAGCGCGAGACGCGATTCTCCGCGAGCAGCTCAGCGCGTTCACGATCGGTGGTTTCTGGGCGTTGCGACTGCCTCCGGGGATCAGTTTCTTTCGACAGTTACGACACGCAGGAGTCCCGCGTAACACCGCAATACTCGCTGTCGCGCATGCGGTGCAGTATACGTTGTCGTTGCTCGCCTGGTTTGTGATTGGTCGCGCCGCGCTCCAGGGACGACTTGATTATGCAACTCTCGTCGCTTGGGCCATGCTGCTGTTGACCACCATCCCTTTGCGTTTACTAACCACATGGAAGCAAGGCGTCTCCGCGATCCGAGCAGGAGGATTGCTCAAGCAACGTCTGCTTTACGGAGCGCTTCGACTCAATCCCGATCAGATCCGGCATCAAGGCGCAGGCCAGCTTTTGGGCCGCATCGTCGAGACAGACGCGGTTGAAACGATGGCGTTGAACGGAGGCTTCCACGGTCTCCTGGCCGTGATCGAGCTCACCATGGCGGCCGCGGTGCTGAGTATGGGAAGTGGTGGGTGGTTACACGCCGCGCTGCTTTTGGTTTGGACAGGTCTGGCGCTCTTGATCGGTTGGACGTATCTCAGCAAACGCCGAGGCTGGATGGAACAGCGAATGTCTATCACCAATGATCTCGTCGAAAGCATGGTTGGACATCGAACGCGTCTGGCCCAGGAGCCACGCGAGCACTGGCACGATGCAGAGGATCGATCGCTGGAGCATTACTTCCGTTCGTCGAAGCAGATGGATCGGATCGCGGTTCTGTTATCAACACTGCTCCCGCGTGGTTGGCTAGTGATCGGAATCGCCGGACTCGCACTCAACTTTGTTCGTGGCGGCAGTTCCACGGGCTTGCTCGCGGTTGGTTTAGGCGGAGTTTTGCTCGCTTACTCCGCGTTGCGGCGAATGGCGGCCGGAATTTCGCAACTGACTGACGCCGTTATCGCGTGGCAGCAAGTGGCGTTGATCTTTCATTCCGGCGCGCTGAAGAATTCAAAAAAGCCAGAAACTTTGGTGAGTGGTCTGAACGGCAGTCTGGAAACCGGCGAAGTGCTTCTGGACGGGCGCGATCTTGCGTTTCGATATTCGGATCGCACTGAAGCCGTAATCAACGGTTGTGATCTGCGCATCAGGACTGGAGACAAACTACTGATTGAAGGACCATCTGGTGGTGGGAAGTCGACGCTAGCGTCGTTGCTGGTTGGATTACGACAACCTGATTCCGGTCTCTTGTTGCTGCGCGGGTTTGATCGTCGCACCTTGGGCGACGCGAATTGGCGCCGGCTGGTTGTGAGTGCGCCGCAGTTTCATGAGAACCACGTGTTAAGCGAAACGTTCGCCTTTAATTTACTGATGGGCCGGCGCTGGCCCGCGCGACCTGAGGATCTCGAGGAGTGTGAGTCGGTCTGTAGAGATCTCGGGCTCGGTGATCTGATCGATCGAATGCCTGCCGGACTTAATCAAATGATCGGTGAGACGGGTTGGCAACTCTCACATGGCGAACGAAGCCGCCTCTACATTGCGCGCGCGTTGCTGCAGCGTGCAGACCTGGTCCTACTTGACGAGAGTTTCGCCGCATTGGATCCCGAGAATCTGCGGCGAGCGTTGACCTGTGTGTTGAATCGAGTTCAGACACTCGTCGTGATCGCACATCCTTAAGAAAGGAGGAACGCGCCAATGAAAACAAAGACTGGAGTTAAAAGCGGCTCAGGCGTTCGCATGGACGACAACGGTTAATCAAAGGAGGAGGACCAACATGCAAGTCAAAACCAACGTTCGAGCCGGCCAGGGCTCGGCGATAGATCCGGATGGTAAACCTACACCGCAGGGTGGTGGTGTAGATCCAAACGGCTAAAAGCTAAATAGAAAGGAGGCAGCCAACATGAAAGTCAAAACCAGCGTGAAATCCGGAGCCGGAGCGCGGATAGACGACAACGGCTGATCGATCGATGAAGACGACTGAGCTGAAACGAATGCGTCGCGCGTTTCCGCGCAGCTTTAATAAATGGCAAACCAGGCCACGGATTACGCGGATCGATCCGTGTTATCCGTGGTCAATTGACGTTTCAGGAGAGTGCGGAAGGAAAGCACCAAAGAAGTGACGCATACACTCCACAATAGAAACTTCACGACTAACACCAAAAGATTGCCGGGCTCAGACGCAGTTTGCCGTAACGTCTCTTCGAGTTGCCCCATAAAACTACTGGTCAACTGTCCTGAGAAGTAGGCCCACGCCAAAACAAGAAACGCCGCGCCCCACGACTTCGACCGGTAAGCAGCCCACCCACCGACAAGCAACAACGCACCTGCCAGGTAATCCTCGAACATCGTAGTGAAGTTGACGGTCCAGGTACTGATGCCTCGACGCCCCGTCTCCAGCACCGGAAGCAGCACGCCAATCGCAAATGCAGCAACGATTTCGAATCTCATTTAGAAGTCTGATTTCTCTGTGCACCCTCTGTGTCCTCTGTGTCTCTGTGGTTGTTTTTCCTAAGTAATCATCAACCACAGAGACACAGAGGTTGCACAGAGAAGGAGCTAATGGGTCAGTTTGAAAATACGCCGAAGGCGTTGGCTAATTTCAGCCCAGGGTTCGAGCGCCAGCGAGAACCCTGGGTTTGTCGTTAACGATCAATTGAACCCTGAAAGGGTTCGCCTACCGCCTAACCCTTTCAGGGTATTGCGTGTATTTTGAATTTATACCCAGGGTTGTCGCTGCGCTCCAACCCTGGGTTTGTCGTTAACGATCAATTGAACCCTGAAAGGGTTCGCCTACCGCCTAACCCTTTCAGGGTATTGCGTGTATTTTGAATTTATACCCAGGGTTGTCGCTGCGCTCCAACCCTGGGCTGAAATTAGCCAACGCCTTCGGCGTATTTTCAAACTGACCCACTACCTAGTTCGGGAAAATCGTTGACCTAAACCCGCAACAACGTTAGACTTGCGCCAACAAGTGGGCGTGTGGTCTATCGCCGAGTGGTTTCTTCGAAGAAGGGATACCTTAGATGAACCAAAAACATGCCGTTGGTTCGAGAGTGATTGCGGCGTTACTACTTCTCGCCATTGTGCAGCTTAGTCTTCAAGTCGGACTCGCTGAGCCAAACAACACGACGAATCCAGTCGTCGTTCCGCAACAGGTCGTCGCAAGACTGACGACGCGGAATAATCAGCCCGTCACGGTTAACGGTCTGAGCGCTAACACCGGTGCGTCCATTCTGACAGGCGCGACGATCGAGACAGGCGCCGATCAATCCGCGACGGTGAATCTTGGATCACTCGGCTCGCTCGACATCGCACCGAACACGAAGCTCGTGCTGACCTACGACGATCAGGGGAACGTCAAAGTCGTTCTCGTTTATGGTTGCGCGGTCCTGACGGCGAAGAAGAAGACGACTGGTGAGATCGCGACTGACCAGGGTACGGCTGCTAAAAACGATCCGGCCGCCGGTGGCGTTCTCAATGTTTGCTTCCCGCAAGGAGCAGCAGCGCCCACGGTTAACACCGGTGTTGCAGCAACGCCTCCAGCGGTCTATGGCGGTAGCGGTGGACTCTTCGGACTCGGCACTGCAGCGACTATTCTCCTCTTCGGCGGCATAGGCGCAGCAGCATTGACCCCGCTCTTTTTCCAGGACAATCCCAGCCGCTCGAATCCGTAAACTGAATTTAAAAATGTAATCGCATGGGGTGGCCATCCATGGTCACCCCTTATTTTATGCGCTGTGAAGATAACTGTAGGGGTGGCCCTCTGTGGCCACCCGTCCTTTAATTTTCACGCGGCGGGTGGCCACAGAGTACAGTTGAATGCGAGTAGCTCTATCAATTTTCGGGATCTTGTGTTGTCTGTTTTTGATCCAGGCGTCGGCGCGGTTTGGCGTGTCGCGGATGTTCGCGCGATATGCGCTCGCGACGAATTCGATCGAGGGCGCTGATCAAGCAGTGCAGTTAGGCCCGTCAGATCCCGAAGCACACCGTGCGCGTGCGACGATCTTCAATCGTCTGCAAAAGCCTGACGAAGCCGCAAAGTCACTCGAAAGAGCTACGGCACTCCGCTATCGTGACGACTATCTCTGGATCGATCTCGGTAACACACGCGAAGAGCTTGGCGACACAGAAACCGCACTCGCCGCACTGGACCAGGCCGTTCGCTGGGCGCCTTACTACGCACACACGCACTGGCAGCGTGGCAATCTCCTGTTGCGCATGGGCCGACTCAACGATGCTTTCAATGATCTGCGCAGCGCCGCTCTTGCAAATCCTCGTTACGCTCCGAATCTGATCGATCTCGCGTGGGGCATCTCGCGCAACGATCTCAAAACAACTGAAGCCCTGCTCGATATCAAAGACGATAAAGCACGTATTGCTTTGATCCGCTTCCTCGCAAGAAACGGAAAGGGAAAAGAAGTCGTTGATGAGATCCGTTTATTAATTGCCCCACTCTCTACTGAAAACATAAAAGAAGTGTCACGGCTGCTCTTCGACGCGAAAGCTTTCAACGAGTCATTCGATCTATGGGTTCCTCCCGGCAAATTTCGTAAGCCTTTATTCGTCAATGCCGGCTTCGAAGATCCACTCGTTCTCAACGAATCAGGGTTCGATTGGATCGTCGCTCCGCAGCAAAAGAACCGCCTCGCAATCGACGTCACTGAAAAATCGAGCGGCGCAAAGAGTCTCCAGATTAATTTAGAAGGCTCGTGGACTCCCGGAACTCCATTGCTTTCGCAAACATTCGTCGTCGATCCAAACACGTCCTACCGGCTCTCGTTCGCCGTCAAAACAAAAGATCTCGTAACAGGCGGTCCACCAGTGATCGTCGTCAACGATGCGACTAACAATCAGTTGTTAGGCAAGTCAGACAACTTCCCAACCGCTACAACTCCCTGGACTAAATTGAGCTTCGACTTCACGACCCTGCCAACCTCGCAAGCCGCAGTCATTCGCCTCCAGAGAAACAACTGCGACTCGTCTCCGTGCCCGATCTTCGGTACTCTTTGGCTGGATGAGTTCTCAATCGAGCAGACTAAACTCGCGTCAAAGAGGTAAGCTCTAGCGCATGGCCGAACAAAGGACAGCCCCCGCTCCCGAGGGGATCAGTATCCATCGCATGTCCGAACACGATCTGCTCGAGGTCGTCGAGATCGAGGAGCAGTCAGGGCTGAGCCGCTGGGGCTGGGCCGCATACTACGCCGAGCTGCAGGGGCCTAATCGTGATCTGATGCTCGTCGCGCGACCGGCCGACGCTCCGATCGAATCAGCTCCGATTGCTGGCTACATCGTCGCGCGTGAGACCGCTGGAGAGCTTCACATTAATAACTTCGCCGTCCGTTTCGGTTTTCGACGTCGCGGCATCGGGGCCGCGCTGCTCGACCAGGTGATACAGGAAGCGC
>Ga0207694_10001039_pt1 | contig 24136 bp, 18 predicted proteins | sample KBSC34metaG_FD_184353 | JGI IMG/M metagenome (GOLD analysis project Ga0207694, IMG submission 184353) | Corn rhizosphere microbial communities from Kellogg Biological Station, Michigan, USA - KBS C3-4 metaG (SPAdes) (version 2) | ecosystem: Host-associated > Plants > Roots > Rhizosphere > Soil... | reverse complement strand
GCATAGACCACATCATTGCCCGCGCCCGCGTCAATCGCGAGACCATAATAGCCATCGCGCACGATGTCGTTGGCCGCCGAAACGGCCTGCGCAACCACCTGCGCATCGAGCGCCGCCCGGTCCCAGATCGTACCATCGGCAAATTGGATCTGCTCGATGCCCGTAGCCCGGCCATCCGACTGACCCTGCAGCAGGATCGAGCCGGGGTGATCCGTGAAGCCGATCCGTACGTTGCTGCCGTTAGTCGCATCGCGCGTCAGCACCAGATCGCCGGGCGCGATGCCCGCGCCGAAGCTCAGCGTATCGACGCCATCTTCCCAATAGCCCTGAACGATGCGGTCATTGCCGTCGCCAATATTGTAGACATAGGTGTTGCCACCATCGCCGCCATAAAGATCGTCGTCGCCCTGGCCGCCGATGATCGTATCGGCGCCGCTGCCCGCATAGACGATATCGTCACCCGCTCCGGCCGAAATCACCGTGCCCGACTGGCCATCGTAAATGACCTCGGCACCGGCGGTGCCTTCCCGGTCTACGATCTTCTGGCTGAGCACCGTCCTGTCCCAGGTCGTACCATCGGCAAACTGGATATGCTCGATCCCGGTTCCACCGCCTGAATCCTGATCGTTGAGCAGAATGGACCCGGTCTGTCCTTTGAACCGGATCCAGACGTCCTGGGTATCCTGAGAATTACGCGTGACGATCAGGTCCTCGGGCCGGATGCCCACACCAAGAACCAGCGTATCGTTATAGCTCCAATAGCTTTCGTTGATGCGGACGTTACCGTCGCCCGCATTATAGCTGAAGCTGTCCGGGCCGTCGCCACCGCCCAACGTCTGATCCCAGACGACGGTTGCGGCATCCTTGACCGTGCCGTTGAAGCTCGGACCTGTACCCAGGCGATAAAGATCGCGAAGCGTCAGGCTCGTCCCGTCCGCAAAGCGCAGTTCCTCGATCGACCGGGAACCGTCGCTCACGTCCTGATGCTTCAGGGTCAGCTTGTCGCCGTTGGAACCGATGGTGAGGATGATGTCGTGGGGATTAGCAGGGTCATAGCTGATGGAAATGTCCGCCAGCGTAATGCCTGCGCCGAACTGGACGGCATCGACATCCACCGCCGAACCGACATCATCGATTGTGACGTCGCCATCACCGGGGTTGAATATATAGGTATCCGAACCGTCTCCGCCGGAAAGGATATCGTGGCCACCGCCGCCGCTGAGCATGTCGTCATATACCGTGCCTGCGAGGGTCTCGTCAGTCGATGTCCCTTGCAGATTGCTGCCAGCGTTCTTTGCGTAGATGGCGTGCGCCGCAAGATCGCTCTTGCCCCAGCTACCGCTGGTGAAGCTGACTTCCTCGATCCCTTCGGCGACATTTGTGACCGCGCCGCGTAGATCGATGCGATCGCCTGATGCCGGACCATTTACGAGCAAGGAAAGGTCGATACCGGCCGAATGCACCACAACGGTTACATCGGAGGGAGCGATCCCCGCGCCAAAATCGAGAACGTCATGTTCCGTGGTGGATGTGCCGGAATCGCTCAGCTGGTCATGGCCATCGCCTGCACGGAAGATGATGGTGTCATTTCCTGCGCCACCATCAATGACATCGTTGCCCTGATTACCAGAAATGTAGTCATTCCCCCCTCGGGCATTGATTATGTCATCTCCTGCTCCGCCCGAGAGCCAGTCTGAACCATCCTCCAGAGTCGCACCACTGGGTTTATCGGCACCTAAAAGACGATCGTTACCATTGCCGCCGCTCAGTACATTCCCGTTGCCACCTCCAGCGTCGAGAACATCATCCCCGTCACCGCCAAGCAGCCAATCGTCCAGAGCACCACCGACTAGAATGTCATTTCCGGCATCGCCAAAGAGATCATCTCCGGTGTCGCCCGCGTATATTTGATCGTCTCCATCACCGCCATAAAAAACATTTGCAATATGAAGTGAGCTCGTCAAATCAATACTGTCAGATCGCGTCCCGCCGTGAGAAGCGGTGAGTATTTCATCACCGGCTGCACCGGATATTATGGTTTTCGATTGGCTATCGATTGTATCTTCCATTTCGCTTGAGCCAAGGAATGTAACTCGTTCTCCATTTCCTTGGTTGCCCAATGCATTGAAGCGGAACTGCACATCACGAGCATCGACGCCAGCGGCGCCGATGAGATATGAGAAGCCGCCGTCCCAGTCATGCACATTGCGCTTAAGCAAACCGAGATCCGTGGCTCGGGTAAGGGCAAGCAGCCAATCGGCTGCAAAAGCAGAATTGGGTTCAGCAGCAATTAGTGCATTAATCGACGCAGAGGCTGCAAGATAAGTTTCCAGCCGGTCTGCAACGGCAAGATTTCCGAGAAGAGTATTTAAACCGAAATCCACATGCTTAACCGTTGATCCATCCTGGATATCATTTGGATCGACGATCCCATCATTGGTATCATGATCCAGATAACCCGCCGTCAAAGTTGCATAAAAGGCGCGCTTTGCATAGACGTCACCACCAAGGAACTTGAAACCTTTGACGGCCTTCATCACTCCAAATTCGACCAAATTCCCGCTATCGGAAAAGGTTATCCTGTGATCGCTGCTCGTGCCATCTTCCCAATAGACATATTTCTTGCCACGCATGCCGTATGAGCCTGCGTCGATAGCGGAACCATTCGTTAACTCGCCGCCAATTTTTGAAACGATTTGGTTCAATGTATCGGCCGCTGCGTTACCCATAGCGCGCGCAACCGCCTTTTTACCCCCATCCTTTTTCCAAACGTCGGTGACAAGGAATTTATCGGTTCCCTCATCATAACCTACGATAGCTCCGGACTTTGGAACACCTGTGAAAATGCCGCCAATCAATCCACCGATCAAATTGCCCAGGAGCGAGCCGATAATAGCGCCAATAATCGGCACGGGAATGACCGTTTGGCCAATGATGCTCGATATGGCCGCACTTCCGGCCGTACCGGAAAGCGCGATAGCTCCAAGCGTTCCTCCAATGGACGAGCCAATTTGCTCACCTATCTCATCCCAGCTACCTATCTCGTTAGCGAGCGTATTTCCGATAAAAGCACCGGCAACATTGCCAAGATTATCGAGATCAGTGATGCCCTCGAAAACATTGCCCGCACCGGTGGAACTTTCCGCTATGTTCGCGATATTCGTAATAATTGTCGTCAGTTCGTAATTCGCCAAGCTATTTGCGGCCTGACCGCCTAGGCCACCCAAGCCAAGGTCATTGATCAACTGGGCCGTTAGAAAAGCGCTGATAGCTCCAATGCCCGCGGATTGCAGATTGAGTGCGAACTCCTGCTCAATTTCACCGAAGACGTTCTCAAAATCCTTTGCAGTGGCGAATCCGTGCCCGAACACCTCCGCATTGAGAATATCGCCTAGATTTGAAGCAACGGTTTTCAGCGCAGCCGACGTGAGGGTTTGGGTAATAATATTACCGTCGATCAAATAGCGACCAAATGTAGTTGCAATTACGTCCGCAGCATCGACAAAATCTATTGTCCGTCCTTCTGCCGGAATACGAATGGCTGTCGGATGACCAGTATGACCCGGATGGCTCGGGTCGGTTATGACTTCGACACCGCCATTCTGAACTCGCCTAACGCCGGTAGGAACCAGACTGGACCCATCGAAATATAAATCGACGGAAACTTGATTTCCTTCAAGATCGACCGAATCATGGGCGGCAATAATGACCGCACGTGGATTCCGGGGATCAACAGCAATCACTCTAACAGGCTGGTTATTTATCGTAATCGTACCATCAGTATTCTGCTGAATGCCAATGTTCGGCAGGTTCGTTGATGCTCCAGCCGATACGTCTGAAGAGTTGTATCCATAACCGGACCATGAAATGCCGTTCAGATCACCATGTCTATCGATGAAGTCACGAAAAGCGTTCTCAAAATCGTGAAGGAGTTCAGGATCTAGCGCTAGCTGAGCGCCATGCTCATTATAGACTACATAAGCTGCGCGAGTACTGCCATCCCTGTTTGCAGTGACGACAATTTCGAAGTCGGGATTAGGGCTCGTTGGCTGACCGAAGACAATTTCCGAGGCGTCGACATTCTGACGAACACGAGAGACATATAGTTTACCGTCGGCACCCCGCTGGTAAACATCAACGAATATGCCGTTTCCATCGCTGCCGTAGAAGGTTCCGGAGCCACCATGCGTGATCCAATCGACGACTTTTTCACCGCCGATACCACCAGCGATACCTGCTCCAACAACTATGAGGCCGTACACTACTCCGCCAGCCAGCCCACCTGCCAGAAGCGGAGAGGCAACCAAGGCTGCCGCTTCGCTAGCTGCAAACCCTGTCGCCAAGCCAGCGGTGAAGCGGGTAGCTATCCTAACAGCGCTAGCATTGTCGCCAGAATCAATAGCGGCTTTAATCTGCACCCCCGCAAGCGAGGCACCTAGTAGAATTCCTATCGGACCGAGATATTTACCGACAGTTCTAGCTCCCTCAAGCCATTCTGCCGTTGCAGCAAGTTTGGCCTCATTAGCCTCAAACCATTCGCCACCAAGAGCATTTTGTGCACCAACGACCTGACGTCCCGCTGAGGTATCAAATCCATCAATGTCAGTAACGCCGTTAGCACGAAAGAAATCGGTTGATGCCTCTACCCATGTCGGTTTCGGTGTACTTGGATCAACATCATTCGCTGCAGTTCCAATGGATAGATTGGAAAGATTTTGCGCGGAGAGTGTATTAATTTTGTTGAAAATATCGGCAGATGCCGCCTCCACACCTTCAGTAGCAACGATTGAATTGTAACGCTCGATAAATAGGCTTTTGGGAACGCCATTTATGGTTGTAACGTCCGCATTATTTAGAATATTCTCTATCTCGACTGACCCAAAAATCTTTTCTGGATTTGCATCTGGCGTAATCGTAATGATTGCACCTCGCGCAGCGGATGCAAAGCGAGCAGATGCTTCAGACCAAAGGCCGCCATTCGAGCCAAACAAAGCAGCATTCGCATCCGCTTGAATACCACCAAAAGCATCGAGAACTGCCTCTTGCACCACTGGGTTATTTAAGAAGGTATTAAAGGCTGTTCTATCGATGATTGCGATATCGTCGGAACCAGCAGCAAGTCCATTTGCAATCGCGCCAGAATTATACTGTCCAACTGGCCCGCTATACAAGACTGTGGCTTTGGTATTCAACGGAATATCGAATTCTAATCGCGAAACGAGATCACGGATCTGGCCAATATCGAGACCGGGATTATCCTCTATATATTTGACAGCATCTACAACGCTGATGGGTTGATCGGTCATTACACAACCTCCCCATTCTCATCTTCAAAAAAGACGGCGACGTCCGCATCACCAGGCTTTCCATGAAAGCCTTGGAATGCCTCCAATGCCTCAATGATGATTTTATCGGTTTCCTCCCGGCTCAACCCGGAAAAGATCCCCCTTAATGAGCGCACCAGGTATATGGCTGGCTTGCTTGCAGATGGATTCCTCTCTCTCCAACGATCTACGAAGCTCTGCTCCCAACGTGTTGAGAAACTAATGGCCTCGCCCTCATTGTTGGTAATGCGATAATATTGCATGCCATCCGGCCCGCCGCCGTCCGAGAACAGTTCGAGACCGCGCTCCTCATCGCGGGTTCTACGGGCAATGGGGTCACCAGCGAATGCCATATATATCACTCCCGAATTAGGCGATGATTTCTACTTGTTGCGAAAATCTATTAAGCTACGATAGTCTTACCAACAGGATGATCGGGTAATTCTAAAAGGGGAAACTAATTACTTTTTTTATCTAGAGAATATAGCCTCTGGATTGCAGGCGGATATCCCGGAATTATCGTCCTTTCGCCATATTCAATAGCTCGACCGTAATGTTCTGATCCTACGGGCGCCGAATATGTATAACTTTTATGGATCTGTTGCCTGGCAGAACGGCGATACCATCTTAACGCAGCTCGAAAATCCCGATTCACGCCTATCCCTAGTTCATATCGCCTGCCCATTTCATATTGAGCTGGTTTATCTCCGCGATCTGCACAGTCCTGTACGACCTGCATCGGTATCATTCGCCAATCTGGACGACTGCATTCAGAAGATGCGTCATTTGCTGACCAACTGGCCGATAATGCGATCACTATCGCCAATATCATAGACCACCTCCCAAACGAGATATTTCCTCTCTCGCGGCCTCCCGCAGCTTCATGCTCGCATCAGATCCAATATGGACCACCGCTCTCGATGAATCAGCGGAGTTGAAACTCAACATATGGAACTCCTGGTCTCGGAATGGACCAGAAATCAGATCGGCCATCATGACATCGACATGTTTATTGTCGTTGTTGGCATAAGGTGCGATTAGTTCCAACAGCCATAGCCGGTCTCCGGAGTTCCATTGACCAGGCATGAGACGTATGATGGGTTGTTCGAGGGAATGTTTCAGGAAAGCTTCGGACTCTTCGTCGAACCGCGCCCATATCGCCGCCCCCACGGTTTGCATACCATCACGGAAGAGATGAAATTGCTTCAAATTAATGGGAGGAATGAGCAATTCAGGCAAATAGGCCGCTTTCGTAACGCTATGACGATCAGATGCCGCCATGAGACAAACCAATTCACCAAATATGTGGCTTACGGTCAGCGGACGGTCCTTTAGCTCATGAAGGCCGCGACTTGCTTCAATGACCGCTGCCATATTCTCCTGATCTCCGGTAAAGTGGGGTAGTGAAGCAGAAATATTCATTTGATCACCGTTCCCTTGCCGCTTCGAGCCGAGCCTTATCGATCGGACTCATAAGGTAGCTGATAATGGATCGCCGACCTGTGCGAATGTCCGCCGTTGCCGTCATACCAGGACCAAGAGGAACCACCCGATCACCACGGTCGATAGTCGAACGAAGCAGGGCGACGCGCGCCAGGTAAACCGGCCCCATTTTCTTGTCGTCCACGGCATCGGTGCTGACACTTTCGATCCGCCCCGCTATGGTGCCGTAACGCGTGAAGGGAAAGGCTTCGAGCTTCACCGCCACGTCCTGCCCACGGTGGACGAATCCTGCATCCTTGTTGAGTACCTTCGCTTCTACGGTCAGGGCGCCATAGGGTACTATAACCATCAACGGGCGCACCGCTTCAACCACCCCGCCAATGGTATGCACGGCAAGTTGCTGCACGGTCCCATCTACCGGCGCGACAAGACGCTGGAGGTGACTCCTCCGCTGGGCCTTGGTGAGTTCTTCCTGACGCAGCATCGCTTCGCTCTGCGCCTTGGCGAGATCGGCCAAGGCAGTCTGCCGCGCCTGTTCACGCGTCTGCGCGAGTTGCTGCCCGAACTTGCGCGCGTCCGAAAGCCCGCGGGCCTGTTGGGAGACCGCGATGTTCCGCTGTCCGACCTCTGTATGCCGCTGCCGTTCCATCTCAAGGAGCTTGAGACCGGGCGCATAGCCTTTGGCTTCCAGCCCATGCATGGCTTCCAACTCGCGATCGAGCACCGGCACCGTCCTGTCCAGGGTGCGAACCTGATCGGCGGCCGCTTGCGCGTCCGACAGGGAAGAAGCGCGGGCGGCTGCCATGCCGGCGACAGCGGCGTCATTTTCGGCGACTTGCGCTGCGATCAGCCGCCGCTGCGTATCAGCAACATTTGCGGGTGTGCCGGGGGGAGGCACGAAATGAACCCCCTTCCCGCTTAGAGCATCTGCGATTGCCTGGTTGCGGGCCACATCGAGCCGGGCCGCGAGCAAAGCCTTTTCCGCCTGCGTCTGTTCGGCCGTCGAGACGGTCGGATCGAGGTCGATCAACGGCTGCCCTTTTTTCACGACATCGCCGTCGCGCACATAGATCCGGCGTACGATACCGGTGTTGGCCGCCTGGACGAGCTTTACGTCATCCGTTGGCATGATACGCCCCTGAGCAGAAGCAACGACATCGACCTTGCCCAGGACCAGCCAGGCGATGGTTGCAACAAAGCCAATCAGTAACACCCAGGCCGTCGCACGGCCCGTGGGCGATACAGGACGTTCGATCACCTCAAGGGCGGCCGGCAGGAAACGGGGATCGGCGCTACGCTTGTGCTCCTTCGCGCGCGCTTTGTCCTGCACAAGCGCTTCCCGCGCGACCTGCCAATGGCGGGATATGGCGTTCATGCGGCCACCCCTTGGGTAACACCCATCTGGCGACGGTGGAGATCGGCATAGCGGCCATCAAGGTGCAGCAACTCCTCATGACTGCCCGTCTCGACGATTCGCCCTTTTTCCAGCGCAATGATCCGGTCGCACTGCCGGATCGCTGACAAGCGATGCGCGATGATCAACACGGTCCTGCCCTGGGCCATCGCCTTGAGGTTGGTCTGGATGATTTCCTCGCTTTCGGCATCGAGCGCCGAGGTCGCTTCATCGAAAATCAAAATACGTGGCTGGGTCACAAGGGCTCGCGCAATCGCGAGACGTTGGCGCTGACCGCCGGACAGATTGGCGCCGCGTTCCTCGATGATCGTGTCATAGCCCTGCGGCATGCGAACGATGAATTCGTGGGCGCCTGCCAGCGTCGCCGCACCTGTCACCGCTTCCAGCGGCATGGCAGGGTTGGCCAGCGCGATATTGTCGCGAACCGAACGGTTGAACAGTTGATTTTCCTGCAACACCACGCCGATCTGCCGGCGCAACCAAGCCGGATCGATCTGCCCGACATCAATCCCATCGACAAGCACACGGCCGCTGGCGGGCGTATAGAGACGTTGAAGCAATTTGGTCAGCGTCGACTTGCCCGAACCCGACGAGCCGACAATACCGAGCGTCGATCCCGCCGGAATATCGAGATCGATATCCTCGACTGTCCATGGACCATCGAGACCGTAGCGAAATTTCACGGCCTCGAAATTGACCGAACCGGTGATCGAAGGGAGAGCCGTTCGGCTCCCCGAGCCCGGTTCGGTTGGCTGGTTGAGGACATCCCCCAGCCGTTCGATGGCGATCTTGACCTGCTGAAAATCCTGCCAGAGTTGCGCCATGCGGATGACCGGGCCCGACACACGCTGGGCGAACATGTTGAAAGCAATGAGGCCACCAACCGTCATCTTATGCGCAATCACTGCCTGCGCGCCAAAATAGAGGATCGCGGCCATGTTGAGCTTGGAGATATATTGGATCGCCTGGCTACCGGTGTTGCCAAGATCGATGACCTGCTGGCTCGCCTCGCTATAGCCTGCCAACTGACGCTCCCAGCGATCCTGCCATTGCGGCTCGACGGCCGATGCCTTGATCGTCTGAATGCCACCGATGCTCTCGACCAACAGCGCGTTATTGGCTGCGCCCCGTTCGAATTTCTCGTTGATCCGCGTGCGCAACGGCCGGGTGATCAGCGCCGCGACAACCACATAGGCCGGGATCGTCAGCACCGAAATCAGGAAGAGCTTGGGCGAATAAATCCACATCGCAACAAGGAAGACGATGGTGAAGGCGGGATCGACCAGCACCGAGAGCGACGCGTTGGTGAGGAATTCGCGGATCGTCTCCAATTGGCGGACACGCATCGCGGTGTCGCCGACGCGCCGTGCCTCGAAATAGCCGAGCGGCAATCGCAGCAAATGCCTGAACAGCTTCGCCCCAAGCTCGACATCGAGCTTCTGGCTGGTTTCGGAATAAAGCTTGGTACGCAGCCAACCAAAGACCGTTTCCCAGGTCGATACGCCGACGAAACCGATCGCCAGCACGGTCAGTGTCGACATGGTGTCATGGACCAACACCTTATCGACGACGTTCTGGAAGAAGAGTGGGGCGGCCAGACCCAGCAGATTGAGCGCCAAGGTGATCAGCAGCACCTCGCCGATCAGGCGACGATAGCGGATAATCTGCGGAATGAACCAGCTGATGTCGAAGGACCGGTTGGTAAGACCCACATTCTCGCGCGTGGTGACAAGCACCAGTTCACCGGTCCAAATGGCCTCCAGTTCATCGCGCTTCAGCGTTCCGACTGCTCCGTCGGGGCGCTGGATCAACACCTCATCACCTGCAACACGGCCGATCATGAACCAGCCCAGTTTGCCATTGGCGAGCAGAGGCAAGGGCAAACGTTCCAAATCCTTCCAGCGCGCGTCGCGCGCGCGAGCGCGCACCCCATCCAGACCTTGCGCTATCCGAACCAGGTCACGCGATGTCACGGCCCCGTGATGACCCAGCCCATGACGAAGCTGAGCCGGATCAACCGCAATGCGATGCATGGCCAGCAGAGACGCAAAGGCGAACAGACCGCTTTCGACAGCAGGCTCGGGCGCGGAAATGGGATCGGCCTCGCTCATCAATGCAGCTTTCGATGGAAGCGCGAAACGGAGCGGCCGACGGTTCCGGCTATTGGAACATTAGGACGGGACCGGGAAAGGTTGCGCTGCACTGGCCCGGATTGCGCTGGCGCCAAGGCGGGCGCCTCACCGCTGCTTCCGGGGCGCTGCAATGTCTTTTGCCGGGCTTTCGGCGCACCTGCTTTGTCCAGGATGGCAAGGAGCGAATCCCAGGGAACGGCATTTTTGTGCTCGGTGTCTCGCAGATGCTTTGCTGGATCGTGCAGTTGGACGCCCGTCATGATGGCGCGGACTTCCAGAAGGCCGATCTGGCGCAGGAGAGCGGCCTGGGAAACATAACGGTCCCGCTGCGAACCCAGCAGTGCCACTTCGGCATCGCGGAGCGATTGCTGCGCATAGAGTATGTCGAAGGTGGAGCGCAAACCGACCCGATATTCATTGATCATGCCGTCTAGCTGGATCTCGGCGAAATGGCGCTGGTCGGTCTGCAATTGGGTCTGCTGCTCGGCTGTCGCCATCTGGTTCCACGCAATGGAAACGCTGCGGATGACCTCGCGCCGGACGGCCTCAATCTTGAAGCGATCGCTCCCATTCCGGTCCTCGGCTTGCCTCACACGGGATGCTACAAGCCCTCCTGAAATCAGGGGCACCGTCAGCACGACACTCCCGCTATAGCTCTGATCCTGATCGCGGAGACGATAAGGATCAGCCTCGCCATTAAGTGCCGCGCTTCCGCGCAATCCGAGCGTCGGCCGTCCTTCCGCCTTGGCGCCCACAATGTCGGCACGCGAGGCCTGTTCGGTGAATAGGGCCCGGGCCAATTCCGGACTTTGCCGTTCCGCCAGCGAGAACGCATCCTCCGCGCGGAGAGGCAATTGCGGAAGCGATGCTTCCTCCACCAGGTCGCCGGGATCATGGCCGACCAACGCCGCATAATCGGCTCTCGCCGCCTCCAGCGCCTGATCGGTAGCGACAACCTGTTGCCGTGCGATCGACAGTTGGGCCTGAGCCTGGGCAAAGTCGGTCAAGGTAAGTTCGCCGGCAGTGCGGCGAGCCTCGATCTCCTTCGCGATCTTTTCCAGTTCTTCAACGCTGGCCTGCCAGACCTCCAACGCAGCGCGATAACGTCGAACATCGACATAGGCTGTGATGACCGCGAGAAGCAGGTCTCCCTCCACGCCCCGCAGAACCGCCTGGCTCGAACGGATCGCAGCGATCGCACCGTCTCGCGCCGCCGTTGCCCTTCCTCCTGTATAGATGGGTTGGGCAACAATGAATTCTGCCCGGGCCGTATCCCGGTTAAACACCTCCGGCGCTAACGGGTTGGTGCTTCGCGTTGCCCGCCCCTCAATCGTGCGGGCATAGGTTGCCGTCACATCGACCTCCGCGGTTGGGCGAAGTTGCGATCGGGCCTGTACCAGACTCTCATCCGCTGCGCGCAGATCATAGCGGCTGCTCGCGAGGGTGGGATTGGTGCGATAGGCCAGCGCAATAGCCTCTGCGAGCGTCTCCCCACGGGCTGGCGCCGTTGCACCAACGGCAAGCATCCACACGCCGATTGCGGCATAGCTGCGGTACACCGATCAGCTCCGGAAACTGGCATCGGAAACACAACCTAGCCGACGGGCAGCATCGAACATCGCCTCGAAACCCCGGAGGCGGAACAGTCTGACCTTCGCCTTATCATGCAGGCGAATTGCGACGCGATCGGCATGTTGAAGCTCGCCAGCAGGAATCCAGACCCAGCCGCCGGTCGGATTATTCATGGCCGGTCCATCGATCTCGACACCTGCCGCCGTCAGAACGGTAATCCGGTCCTGCCAGCGCACCGGCTGACCATCGTCGATCCTGTACCAAGCCTCAAGCGTGTCGCGCCGGTGACCGAAGCGAAATCCTATCGCGCCCGGCTGGAAAGTGAGGCGGTGATCGACCGCCCCAAGGGCGCATCTAACCTCTTGCGTGAACGCATCCCGATTGACGCTGAGCGTCCACCCCGCGCTTTGGAAACGCTCTTCATGCGCAGCAACAGCAGAGGCGCAGCAATATGCCAGCATCGCGCATACCGCGATCCCAATTCTTCCCATGGATTTTAGCCCCGACAGACGGCTGTGATTAGAAACATCTTGCAACATTTCAGTCAAGTAGCCGAGTCATCCGATTTGGTATGAATTTACCGAAATATGTTACGGAACTCTTGCAGCGGCCAAATCTCTTCCTTGCCGGCAATTTAACCATTGGATCGCGGACGCCGATTCGTTTTCGGGATTTCATCCGTAATGCTGCGCGATCTCTCCATAGTGACGGGGCGGTCCGATTGGGCTTAGCGTAGTATTTCGCTCCCTTCCGCAAACACTCCCATTGCGTCAGCGCAGTTTTGAGATGAGCCGGCCTACCGCACCAGCTTCGGCAGCCAGGTTGCGGTTATAGGCGAGAGGCATGCGCGGGCTTTTCCAGCGCAGCGCGTCCATGATGCCGGCGAGATCCTCGCCGCTGGCGAACAAGTCCTGGTTGAGCCCCACCCGCGTCGAATGCGCACTGACCCCCTTGAGCAACCGCGCCAGATCGTCGACCGTCAGATCGCCCAACGCGCCGCGATCAAAAGCCCGCTGAATGATCGCCCGCCAGATCGGTCCGATCGAGCCGGGATGCAGTGCCCCCTCCCCTACATCATACTCCACCCGAGCCGGCACGGCCCGTTTCGGCAGCGTCTTGCGTAGGTCCCATGTCTCGCGGCTCGATATGCTGTCGATCGGTCGCCCTTTCACCGCAGGCCGCGCCTCGTAGCGCCGCACCTGCACCCGCCGGAACAGCGGCCCCGCCTCTATGCCGGCCGCTTCGGTCCAGGCCGCGATCGCCCGCATCGACCGCGGTGACAGGAAGGCGGTAGTCCCCTCCCCTTCCTGGTCACCCTTGCTGCGCGGAATGGACAGCAGCCGTGCTTCGGGATCGAGTGCTTCGAGGATATGCTCGACCTCGATCGACACCAGTTCGGAAGCCCGCAGACCGGTGTCATAGGCAACCGACAGCAGCGCGCGGTCGCTCAGGCCCGTCAGATCGTCGCCGCAAGCTTCCAGCAGTGCCCTCACGTTGATCCCGCGCGGCTTGTCACGCTCGACATCCTTGACCGGCCCCTTGAACCGCAGCGGGCGCGCCTGGGCCTGCGCGGTGCCCTTCGCCCGGCGGATCGCGCGCAGCCGCAGCTTGACCAGCTCAGCCTGCGTCGGATCCTTGAGGTCGAGCAGTTGATGAATCTTGGCGATCGACGCCTTGTAACGACCCAGCGATGCCGGCAGAGCCCCCTGCCCTGCCCGGGCGTCCAGATAGTCGGCGACGATCTCCGGCGTCGCCGGCAGCGCGATCCGGTTCGTCCGGCGGCACCACAGGTCGAACGCCTCAAGGTCGGATTTCAGGGCGCGGATCGAGTGCGGCGAGCTGGCGGCCTGATAGGCCGCGATCAGCGGCTCGTTGACGACGATCCGCTCGCCGGCGCGCATCTGGACTGGCTCGACGACGGCGGCCAACGGGCTTTGCTCACGCCCCTCGCGTTCCCGGTCAGGCATCAGCGTCACATCGTGGATTGTCCGGAACAGCAGCCGGCGCACGAAACGGCGGAACCACCAATATACCGTCTGCCAAGGCGGGAAGTCATTCGGCAGCATTCGCCATCCACCGCCGGTTCGCGCCAGATAACGACGCGCGTCGAGCACATCGCGTAGGTCAGTCGCGGGCCGGCGACCGCGCTTGGCCACCGGCGGCAGGAAAGGTTGAATGAACAGCCGCTCCTCGTCCGTCAAATCGATAGGGTAGCGCTTCGATCGCTTCTCAAATCCAGCCATCCGGTCACGGCTCGCTCGGGTCCACATCCCAAGCTTGAATCACGCCTGACCCGCCGCATCAACCCTTTCTCAAATTGTCTTTATACTGCAACAAAGAGTCCAAGTATGTAGCATTGTTGATAGAGTAGATAGAGAAAATCGGCCCCATGCGCCACGCGATCCGCTCTCCGCACCGCCTCCTTCACGATTGCACCGCCACACAAGGAATTCACATTCAATATATTGATATTGATATATTTTTTATAAAGATGGAAACCTCTTATGCAGGTTAATCGGTCTAGTTTACTGTTCGTACAATGCAACAGTTGCGCGTTAATTGGCTTATATGTTACTTAAAATAGACCATTGCCCCGGGGTGGCAACATGATTCGCCGCGCGTTGGCGCAAGCCGACGACGCGCGAACCCACTCCGAGGGCATGAAAACCATGGAACGGCGCAGACCGCTGTAGATAAGGGGAGAGGACCAGATATGGCATTTCGCAAATCCGGCCATCACAGGATCAATGGCTTTCTTGACTCTTATGCCGTGCTCCTGATGGCCGCAGCAGCCTATCCCAGTATCGCAATTGCCCAGACCGCACCCTCCCCCTCCGAACAAGCAGGGCAGAATACGGCACCCCGACCCAGCGACACCCGGCGTACAGATCGCGAGATATCGTCCGATGACATTGTCGTCACGGCGACCCGACAGTCGCAGCGCTTGAGCAAGGTGCCTATCAGCATCGTCGCAAAGGACCAGGAAGCAATGGATCAACAGGGAATCCGCTCCGTTTCCGATATTGCGCGACTGACGCCGGGTGTCACCTTCGGGCAAACCGCGCTCAATTATGGCACCGGCCAGACCGTTATCTCAATCCGCGGCATCCAGTCCGATAGCGGGATCCCCACGACGGGCGTCTATATCGACGACACCCCGATCCAGACCCGCATCGGCATTTCGCCGTCGCTGACCAATGCCTATCCGGAGGTTTTCGACCTCGACCGGGTCGAAGTTCTGCGCGGTCCTCAAGGCACCCTGTTCGGGAGCGGTTCGGTGGGCGGCGCGGTTCGCTTCATCACCCCGGAGCCATCGTTCAGCGGCGTCAGCCTCTACGGGCGCACCGAGGTTGCCTCGACGCTGCACGGCAGCGAAAGCTACGAGGCCGGGCTGGCGGTCGGCGCCCCCCTTATTGAGGATAAGCTCGGCTTCCGGGTCAGCGGCTGGTATCGCCATGACGGTGGTTATGTCGACCGGCTCGATCGCTACAGCAAAGAGGTCATCGACAAGGACATCGATGGCAAAAACAGCTTCTCCGGCCGCCTGGCGCTTGGCTGGCGCCCGACCGAAACGGTGACGCTGGTTCCCTCGATTTTCGCACAGAACATCAACATCAAGGACAGTTCCCGGTTCGAACTCGCGACGTCCAATGTCCGAAATACGAATTACCGCACCAGCCTCACCCGCCTGCCGGAAAATCACAAGGACCACTTCTATCTGCCGGCACTGAAGGCGACTGTCGATCTCGGCAGCATGGACCTAGTATCCAACACGTCCTATTTCTGGCGCAAGACCCAAACGCGCAGCGACGATGTGGCTTTGAGTCTCGCGCTCTTCGCCGGCTGGGCCGAGCCTGATTTCCCGGATGGTTTCGAGGATTATCAGTCCCGCACGGACTCCGTGACCTATCAGAAGGCGTTCACGCAGGAGCTTCGCCTACAGAACAACGATCCAAGTGCGCGCTTCAACTGGGTTGTCGGCGTCTTCTATCAGAACAGCAGAGTCCGTGACACATTCGCGGCCGCCGATCCAGATGCGCTCCGGGCAATCAACCTGGGCCAGTCGCTGATCGAAGAACCCCCGTTCGACTCGATCAATGATCTATTCGGAGTCGATCTGTATCAGGGGCTTTACAGCAATTATCAAAGCGTCCAGCATCATGACGAGCAAAAGGCGATCTTCGCTCAGATCGATTATGAAATTCTGCCTCGCGTCAAGCTCACTGCGGGTCTTCGATACACGGACTCCAAATATACCTATGACGGTTTCGTCGCTGGCCCGTTCAATACCACCGACGGGACCGCGACCAGGCTCTCCTCTCATGAGAAGCCACTGACACCCAAGTTCGGCATCTCGTTCCAGGCGGACCAGAACAACCTCTTCTACGCCAACGCCGCCAAGGGCGTGCGCGGGAGCGGTGTCGCGCCTCCCGTGGGGACAAGCTGCTCCGCAGATGCTGCCGCAATCGGCTTCGATCCATTGCAGCCCACCACGATGAAGCCCGATTCAATCTGGAGCTTCGAGGTCGGCAGTAAGAACCGGCTGCTCGGCGGCAACCTTCTGGTTGATGCTTCAGTCTATCGGGTGAACTGGAAGAACATCCAGACCCTTTTCAACCTGCCCAGCTGCGGAATTTACACCGCGCTGAACTTCGGCGATGCCAAAATCGATGGTTTCGACCTGGCTGTAACCGCGAAACCGATCAGTCAGCTCACGCTCGGTGCCTCCGTCTCATATTCAAATGCGCGCTACACGACGCCGATCCTCGGAGCTGATGATATGATCATTCGCCGCGCGGGCGAGCCTTTTCTGATTGCCCCGTGGACAATCCAGCTCAACGGCGAATTCAGACAGCCGATTGGCAATAACGAAGTCTACCTGCGCGCCGACTTCACCCACTCAAGCCATGATAGCACACCGCTCGACTTGAACTCGCCGCTCGTCGATCCCGATCTGCCGCGCGCACCGAAAACGACGATGCTCAACCTTCGAGCAGGCGCATCGCTCAATCAGAATATCGATGTCAGCCTGTTCGTCAACAACGTCACCAACAGCCATCCAATCCAGAGCCTGTACCACGACCTGCCAGGCACGGAGATGTACCGCGCCAGTTCCTTCCGGCCGCGGACCATCGGGCTGACAGCGACGATCAGGAAATAGCGCCTGATGTGCACAGGGCAACAGCGCAGCGATATTCACCGCAAGCAAAGAGCCGGGCCCTTTGTTGCAAAGAAAGCGCCATTCAGCGGCAAGGAGTGTATCGATGAAACTGAAATCCGCCATCGCTCTCGCCGCGATGACAGCAGCCTTTGCCGCAGGCGGTCCGGCGTCCGCCCATCATTCGTTCGCGATGTTCGATCAGACCAAAACGGTCGTGTTGCAGGGTTTGGTCACAAAGTTCGAATGGACCAATCCGCACGCCTTCGTGATCCTGGAACTGCCCGTCAACGGCCAGAAGGTTACCTACACGCTGGAGTGTAGCAGCCCCGCGCTGATGCGCCACGCCGGCTGGAAGTTCAACACCGTCAAGGCAGGCGACCGCGTCAGGGTCGCCATGCACCCGCTCAAGGACGGAAAGCCCGGCGGCATGCTCGCCAAGATCAAGGTCCCCGACGGACGGCTGCTCGCCGCCTGGTAAGCGCTGGAAAGACGACATTGGCTCCATACCGTGCCGATCAGGAGAGGATAGAATGGCTGAAACGACGCAGGGCCGCAATCGGCTCAAATTGGCCGGTATCGTAATTGGCTGCATCCTGGCGGCCGCCGCCTTCGTCGGCGTTGGTGCCCTGATCACGTCGAAAGGCGTGGCATCAAGCGACCCCGACATAACGGGCGTATGGAATCGCTATCCACCCTATCCGGACACCTTCTCGACCGAACCGGAACCGGTAGAGTTGGCGGTCGTCGAGCCGCCCCTCAAGGAACCCTATCTCCCCGATTGGCGAAAGATGCGACAGCGCCGTGCGGATGCGGACGCTGCCGGGAGGCCGCTACCAACGCCCAGTTCGCTTTGCCAGCCGGAAGGCATGCCTTCGATCATGGGCGCCCACTATGCCATGGAATTTCTGCAGACGCCGGGACAAGTGACGGTCCTTGCCGAGTTCCTGACTCAGACCCGTCGGATTTATCTGAACCAACCCGCGCCGAACCCCGACGACATCGAGCCGACATATAATGGATATGCCTTCGGCAAATGGGTCGGGAATACCCTCGAGGTGACCACCTATGGCGTGAAGGAAGACGTCCGTTATGAGGATATCCCGCACTCGGCCAGAATGAAGATCACCGAACGGTGGCATCTTATCGCACCCGATATCCTGCAAAACGATATCACGATCGAAGATCCTGAATATCTGGCGAAGCCTTATGTCTTCAACTTCAAATATAAGCGGGAAAAGCATGACTATAAAATTTCTGAATTCGTTTGCGAGAATGAAAAAACCGTTATCGAAAAGGACGGCAGCCTCGGCGTTAAGACTGAGTAAGGAGGAAGCCGCAACTTCCCGAGGTAGCTCAGGCTGCTCGTAGCGCACAAGCTGGATCGGACACTGTTTGAAACCGTGACCATGCAGCTCAAATCCAAGGCGGTGACAGTAAAGACCGGTAACGGCCGGAACGCTACGACCGCTGCGCCAAAAGATCGGCGTTTCCGATGCCCAAAACGCTTAGCGTATATCTGTGCCCGTTTTATGTGACGCCCCCGATCAGCCCCAGTTCATGGCGCAGCAGTCGGACGACCTTGTCAGGCACGCCTTCGGGATAGCGGGCTTCCGCTGCCTCCCAGCTCAACTGTTCCAGCGCCGCCTGCGGCGTCTGACTGGAGATGCTCACTTCCTGCGGATATTGATATTTGAGTTCATCGAGCGAGAAGCGGCAGCGCTCGGCGATTTCCCGCGTCCGCGCCAGGGCTTGGGGATAGCGGCCATAGAGCCGGTGCATCTCCGCAGCCGGCATCAGATAGCGGTCAGCATAAGGCTCGCGCCTCGCGCCCAGCTCATCAATGGTGCAGCGATGGCGGGTGCAGGTCATCACCTCCTGAAGCGCCCGGCGATGGGGATGGTGATAGAGCACATCGCCAGTGATCACGGTCGGCACGGCATGGCGCGCAGCAAGATTGGAAAGATTGTGCAGCCGCAGCTGATCGCCGGGCCGCCGGCGCAAGGTCGGCGCCAGATAGCCCCTTCCGGCGAAGATCCCGGCAAAGCGCCCGATCACGTCCTGCGCTTCCTCCACCTCCCCCGGCAGCAAGATGGCGAGCAGCCCGTCCACGAATTCCGCGACATCGTCCCAGCCGATGATGCATTTGCCCTTCCCGCCCCGTTTCTTTCCGCGGCTGAGCAACCGGCACAGATGGCCATAGCCGGATCGGTCGATGGGATAGACCAGCAGCGACGGACCTTCGGCAAGGTCGAGCCGGCAACCGACGATCAGCCGGACGCCAGTGACCTTGGCCGCCTCATGCGCGCGCACGATCCCGGCCAGACTGTTGCGATCGGTGATCGCGAGTGCGTCGAGGCCCGCAGGCCGCTGCTGGGTGAACAGCTCCTCGCAACTCGACGCGCCGCGCAGGAAGGAAAAATGCGAGGCGCATTGGAGTTCAGCATATCGCATGGCAGCACCTGCCGATACTCACATCATAGCGCATATTGTTCGCTATTTGTTCCAATACGCTCGGAGTCAACCGAAGGTGCAGCCATTGGCAGGCAAAAGCGTTCAGATGGCATCGGCCCGATGACCGACCGCATATGGGAAGACAGCGCGATGGCGGCCAAGCTCAAGGTATTCCGGACCCCGATCGGTTTTCACGATGCCTATGTCGCGGCCCCCAGCCAGAAGAAGGCGCTGGAGGCCTGGGGCGCCGACAGCAATCTCTTCGCGCGCGGCGTCGCGGAGCAGGTGACCGACGCCAAGCTCATGAAGGCGCCGCTCGCTGAACCCGGCACCATGATCAAACTGCCGCGAGGCAGCGCGAAGCAGCATCTGGCATCGCTCGCGCAATCGAAACCGCCGGCGAGCAGGGACAGGAAAAAGCCGGCGGTCACATCCGCGTCACCGCGTAGCCTGACAAACCCCCGCCCGCGTCCCAGCCGCGCAGCCCTTGATACTGCCGAGCACAAGCTTGAGGCCCAACAACAGGCGCTCAATACGAAGGTCGCGGAACTGGAGGAGCAGCGCACCCGGCTAAAGGAGGAGATCATGCGCGTGCGGGCCGCAGGGGAAAAGGAACGGATCCGGCTGGAGGCGGCCATCGATGCTGCCCGCAGCAAATATGACGCAGCGCTGGATCGCTGGAGAGCCGATAGCTGATCCGCATCCATTCAGGGCAATGCGCGTTTTCCGTTCGTCAGCCTGGGGCTTCGAGCCCCATTCCCCGTTCATCATCAGGAGCGCATTTCCCATGAAGCATATCATCGGCCCTGTCATTGGCGCAGCGATCGACCGCAAGGATGGCGACAGCGGCGTCAAGGGCGCGATCCTCGGCTATGTCGTCTCAGGCGCCATCAAGACCGTCGCCAAGCTCGGCCTGCTCGCCGCCATCGGCGGCGGCATATTGGCCCTGGCGAAGCGTGTCCGGTCGGAACCGACGGCATGATGCTGCGTTAACCATTTTGTCGGGTCGCACTCATCCCCCCGCAGTGCGGCTTGATGAGAAAAGGACCCCGCCAGCGCCCCCTGCTGTCGGGGTCTTCTCTTTATCACCGCTGGCTTTTTTCGGAACTGATACCTAGCCGAAATGTTCTTTTGCCTATTAACGATAAGCAAGGCGGAGAGAAGAGCGTGACGGATCACAGCAACGTCGAAGCACAAGCGGCCATTCTCTCGGATACGCAATTCAAGGACCAGCTTAGCAAGACCATCCCGCATCTGCGCGCCTTCGCACGCGGGCTTTGCGGCAATCCCGACACCGCAGACGATCTGGTGCAGGAAACGATGCTGAAGGCCTGGGGCGCCCGCACCCGCTTTGCCGCCGGCACGAGTTTCAAGGCCTGGACCTTCACGATCCTTCGCAATCATTATTTCAGCCAGATGCGCCGCAAGCGTTTCGTCGGCGAATGGGACGACCTGGTAGCCGACCGCAAGCTCGCAGCGCCAGCCGGCCAGGATATGAGCGTGGAACTGCGCGACCTGATGCGCGCATTGGCCCAGCTTCCCGACCCGCAGCGCGAGGCGCTGATCCTGGTCGGCGCGGGCGGGCTTGCCTATGAGGAAGCGGCCGAGATAATGGGCACGGCCCTCGGCACAATCAAAAGCCGGGTGGCGCGCGGCCGCGCCGCGCTGGAGGCGTTGATGGAAGGCGGGGTCCTCGACACAAGGCGCCGGGACTTTGCCGATGGCGATCAGGCCGTGGTCAGCATCTTCGCCTATCTGGACAAGATCCAGGCGCGCCGCGGCCACACGGCCAATCTCGCCGGCATGATGCCGCTGTCAGCGGCCGCCTGACGACCGGCTTCTGCGCTGGATAAAAGGATCCCCGCCGGAGCCTAGCTGCACGGCGGGGCCGAGGTTCAGGGAGGTGTCGCTCCAAGGGAGAGCGACAAGCTGAAACTATGCCATTTCCGTAGCAATTCAAGATGGATTTATCACCGTTCTGAACCGAAGGACGGATCGATATGGCAATCCAGCCAATCCCAGTCTCCCCGTCGGACGAAGGCAACAAAAGCGTCGTCGAGGATCAGGGTCGCTTCGCCATTGCGAAAATGCTGGCCGAGCGATGAGGCCTTGCGGGAAAGCACCAGTTCGCTGCTCATCTGCGGCGCGGTAGCTTCCTCTACGAGTTAAGGCAGCTATCTCGTAAGCGGTGTTTCCCACCCACCTTGCACGATGTGGTGATTGGGGCAGACGGTGGGCGGTATGGAAGCCCACAGCCTTACGAGCGCACTGGACACCCGCACTGGAGTTGGTCTGGAGCCTGTCCGCCGCCCTGAGGTGCTCCGCAACATGGCAGGTCGACGGCGGATCTGGACACTGGAGCAGAAGCTGGCGATTGTTGGGGAGATGGCGCGTTGCGGCAACATCGCCGAGTTCTCCCGCCAGCACGATATTCGCACGTCGTTGCTCTACACTTGGCGCCGGGAGTTGCGCTATGCGTTGGAAGCAGGTCAGGCCACCAGCCATGCCGAACCGATGTTTGTGCCGGTCATGGCCGACATTCCCAAGCCGTTGTCAAGCGATGTCGCGATAGAGGTTGAGATGGGAGGCGCCGTCGTTCGGATCGGCCGTACGGCTAAGGCCGATCTGGTGACGGCGGTGATCCAGGCATTGCAGGTGCAGCGGTGATCGGGATTGGTCCAGGCACGCGCGTCATGGTGGCGACGCGCCCGGTGGATTTTCGCAAAGGGCCGGACGCCTTGGCCGCGTTGGTGAGCGCGCAATATGGCGGCGATGCATTTTCTGGCGTGATCTATGTTTTTCGAGCCAAGCGTGCCGACCGGATCAAGCTGATCTGGTGGGACGGCACAGGACTGTGCCTGATGGCGAAGCGTCTGGAGCAAGGCGGCTTCAAGTGGCCCGGCATTCAGGACGGCGTAATGCGTCTTTCCGCCGCCCAGTTGGGTGCACTTCTAGAGGGATTGGACTGGCGTCGGGTCCATGGCGGCCGTCGACCACAGGCCCCGCAGATTGCCGGTTGACGGGGCTTTGCCTCACTGATTCACTGTTACCATGCTCACGCAAGCGGACCTGCCGGAAGACATCGACGCGCTCCGCGCGCTCGTCCTGGAACAGTCCCGGATGCTGGCGGAAGAGCGGGCCGCATCTGAAGCCAGAATGGCGGACCTGAACGTTGCCAAGGGCGAGGCGGACGCCGAGATCGAGCGTCTTCAGTCGATTATCGACGCCTTCATGCGGCACCGTTTCGGTCGCCGGTCTGAGCAACTCGATGCCGATCAGCTCCAGCTGGGACTGGAAGACGTCGAGGCGGCGCTTGGGCATGCCCGCGCGGCCAGAGAAGCTGTTGCGCCGCGCTCCCGCAGCGATCAGGCGCGCAAAACCAACCGCGGCTCATTGCCCGCCCACCTCGAGCGGATCGAACAGATTGTCGATATTGACGACAAGGCCTGTCCTTGCTGCAAAGGCCTGCTTCATCAGATCGGCGAAGATGTTGCCGAGCGGCTGGACGTCGTTCCCACCACCTTCCGCGTGCTGGTGACGCGCCGCCCGCGCTATGGCTGCCGCTCCTGTGAAGGCGCGATCATCCAGGCTCTGGCTCCGGCGCGGATAGTCGAAGGCGGGATTCCGACCGAAGCGCTGATCGCTCAGGTGCTGGTGTCGAAGTATGCCGATCATGTTCCCCTATACCGGCAGGCTCAGATCTATGCCCGGCAGGATATCAAGCTCGATCGCTCCACCCTGGCGGATTGGGTGGGCCGGGCAGCATGGTACCTGAGGCCGCTGCGCGACCGGACTCTTGAGGAGCTGCGGCGATCCGAGCGCCTGTTCGCCGACGAGACCACCGCGCCGGTGCTTGACCCAGGGCGCGGCAGAACGAAAACCGGCCAGCTATGGGCCTATGCCCGCGATGATCGACCATGGGGTGGCGCAGGTCCGCCGATGGTCGCCTATGTCTATGCGGCGGACCGCAAGGCCGAGCGGCCCGACATCCACCTTGGGGACTTTGCAGGCATCCTGCAGGTTGATGGCTATGGCGGCTATACAGCTCTCGCCAAGCGGCGCGGGCAGCAGATCAGCCTCGCCTTCTGCTGGTCCCATGTTCGGCGCAAATTCTATGATCTAGCCGCCAGTTCCCCGGTCGCGACCGAGATCCTGCGCCGGATCGCCATGCTCTATGCCATTGAAGACGAGGTGCGCGGCTCGGTCGCTGAACAGCGCCGCCTTCAGCGCGCCGAACGAAGCCGCGTCATCGTCGAGGATCTCAAGCTCTATCTCGATGGCCGGCTCCGGCAGATCAGCGCCAAGAGCAAGTTGGCCGAAGCCATTCGCTATGCGACCATCCGCTGGGACGGCCTCGTTCGCTTCATCGATGACGGCCGCATCGAGCTCGATACCAATGCCGTCGAGCGTTCAATCCGCCCCCTGGCTTTGAATCGGAAGAATGCCCTTTTCGCTGGCTCCGACGAGGGCGGCGACAACTGGGCGGTCATCGCCACGCTCATCGAAAACTGCAAGCTGGGCGGCATCAATCCCCATGACTGGCTGACCCAGGCCCTATCCGCGCTCGCCAACGGCCACCCGGCCAATCGAGTGTATACGCTCATGCCCTGGATCAACGTGGGCTGAGAACACCGCTTAC
>Ga0207694_10001028_pt1 | contig 24323 bp, 20 predicted proteins | sample KBSC34metaG_FD_184353 | JGI IMG/M metagenome (GOLD analysis project Ga0207694, IMG submission 184353) | Corn rhizosphere microbial communities from Kellogg Biological Station, Michigan, USA - KBS C3-4 metaG (SPAdes) (version 2) | ecosystem: Host-associated > Plants > Roots > Rhizosphere > Soil... | reverse complement strand
GGGGGGTGCTCGTGAGGGGGGACACCCCCTCACGGCGGCGAAGCCGCGCCTGCCCCTCCCGCGGGCGGCGAAGCCGCACTACTTGCCCTTCCCGAGCGGCTGCCAGCCCTCGCCGAAGTCGTAGAGATCGCGGGCCGTCATCATCCAGATGACCAGCTTCTTCGAGTCGAGCGCGGACTCCCCTCGTCGCAGCAGCTTCTGGCGCACGTTGGGCCCGCCGCCGTAGCTCATGACGAGATCGACCGGATACCCGAGCTCGCGCGCCAGGTGCGCGGAGACGCCGGCGTGCTCGCAGTCCATCAGCTCGTACACCCCCGTGAAGCTGTCGCCGAGGACGACCACGGGGCTGTCGGGATCGTCGTCATACGGCTCGTCCTTGGCCGTCGTCACCTGGTGACCCACCAGCGTCTCCGGCTGGTATTTCGCCTTGTCAGCCTCGGGGAGGCGCGAGACCAGATCGCCGTGCCGGGTGAACTCCGCGTCCTTGGTCTTGTAGCTGTGGTGGTGAGCCGACAGCTCCTTGTACCAGGGATAGCGCTTCACGCGCTCCGAGACGAGCTTGGCCGCCAGCTCGAGCCCGTGGGTCGTCCAGTGCGTGTCCTGCTTCTGGTAGAGCGGCTCGCCTCCCGCCTTGGCGCGCGCGGCCCTCGCCTCCAGAAAGGCCGGCAGGAGATCGACGGTCTCCACGCCCTCCGCCGCAAGATCGGCCAGGAACTTCCGCTCGAACGGGTTCGCGACCTTCCCCGCGAAGCGACCGAGGCCCGCGTCCTTGGTGGGCGAGGAGGCCGCCTTGTCCGGGTAGATCTCGACCTTGGTGGGGACCGGCACGAACAGCAAATCCACCCCGTGCGCGGCGAGCAGCTTCCGGAACGCCGCGATGACCGGCAGCGGATTGCGATCGTGCTTCTGCTTGCCCAGATCGCCCGCCGTCGCGTACGCGACGGACTGGCGGAAGAACAAGAACCCGTCCGCGCCCGAGAACGCCTTGGCCCCCGCCGGCATCCCGGCGATGCGCGCCTTCAGCGCGGCGTCGAGCGGCGCCACCTCGGACTTCCATGCCGCCCAGGAATCCCCGTGGGCCGCCAGCTCGCCCTTCACGGCCTTGGCGACCGCCTCGGTCGACGGCGACGGCTTCGTCTTGGCCAGGGCGAGCGCCGGCGCCTTGGCGGCGGCCGCGGACCCCGACGCCTCGCCGCCGGGGCTCCCGTCTTCGACGAGGAACACGTTGTAGACGGCCTTGCCTTGCGGCTTGCCCCGCATCACGACCGTCGGCGAGGGGAACGAACGATCGCCGAGCTCCTTCTTGGGGCCCGGCTCGGTGTCGGACGCCGGCCAGCCGTTCGGCGACGGGACCAGATCCGTGTTGTACGAGGGATACCAGTACGACGCGAGCTGGTGCGCCCACCCCTTGACCTCCGAGGCGGACAGCACCTTGCCCTCGTACTCGTTGCGGATGAAGGCGGCGATGGCGGTCGTGTCCCCCAGCGCCTCCGCGTCGACGCGCCCGTACACGTTCGGGAACCCGTCGCCGTCGTCGTCGGGCGGGTCCGAGAAGCCGTGGAACCAGGGCGCGAATTCGATTTGAATCCACAGCTCGGGCGCGCCGGACTTGCCCGTGTCGTGCAGATAGCCGAGGGCGGCGGTCTGGCGGACGATCTGCGGCCCCCCGGGCAGCCCCCAGCTCTCCGCGCGGATGGCAGAGACCACGTCTTCGAGCTTGTCGGCGCCCGCGACGTGCTTCGAGACCATCAGCTCCACGAGCGGCGGCAAGGCCAGCGCATGGGCCTTCTCGTCGGCGGTGAGCGGCGTGGCGGCGATCGATCCGGTGAGCGAGCCGGCCGCGATCTTTCCCTGGAACGGGTGCGACGCCTCCGGCGCGCCGCTCGCCGAGGCCGCCGTACCTTCGGGCGGCGGATCGGCGTTCATGAAGTTCGCGTGGTAGGCGGCGTAGTCCAGGGCGGCCCGCGACGGCCGGGTGATCTTGCGGACCAGGACCTGCGCGGTCTCGCGTTTGTAGTCCGCGTTCACGGTCGCGACATCGGCGCGCGACGCGGGCGCCGAATGATCTCCGCCGCGCGCAGGCCAGGGGAAGGACGCCCCGGTCGCGCACGCCGCCAGCGCCAACACCGGGACGACCACCATCGACGCGGGCGCGCCGTGGATCCGCTCGTGCTTTCTCATCGTGTCACCAATCTCCTCATGGTCGATCGCGTCTCCCCTTCGGGCGCGTAGGCGCCGCGTTTGAATCGCCACATCACCCGCAGCACCCGCAGCCCGTATGTCAAAGGATTGAGGTGAGAGATCTCGTCACCGTAATGGGTGGGGATCGGAGCTTCGCCCACCGCCAGCCCGCGCGCCCGGGCGGCCGCGATGACCTCCAGGTCGAAGTCGAAGCTGTCCCCCAGGCGCTCGAAAGGGATGGTCCCCAGCGCGCGCGCCCCATAGACCAGGTAGCCGCTGTGAAAGTCGGTCAGCGGCAAGCCGAAGGCCACCCGCTCGAGCTTGTTGAGCACGCCGTTGCCGGCGTACTTGTAAAGCGGCATGCCGCCCGCCAGGGCCCCGCCTCCGGCGATGCGCGAGCCCTGCAACAGGTCGAGGCCGCGCCGATCCAGCTCTCGCAGGAGATCGGGCAACACCTCGGGGCTGTACTGCCCGTCGGCGTGGACCGAGGCGGCGCGATCGGCGCCGCTTCCGAGGGCGTGCTCGAGGCCGGTCTTCATGGCGGCGCCGTAGCCGCCGTTGCGCGGGCGGACGAGCACCGTGAGCCAGCTCCGGCCCGTCGCCAGCTCGCGCGCGAGCGCCGCCGTGCCGTCGGTGCTGCCGTCGTCGACGATCACCGCGCGCCCGTCGGCCGGCCTCACCGCCTCGATTCGCCGGACCACGCCGCCGAGGTGCCTGGCCGCGTTGTACGCGGGGACGACGATGCACAGGCTCACGACCCCGTCCCCCGCCCGCGTCCCCCGGCGGCGGCGCGGGCCGGCCGCGGCGCGAGCACAGCCGCCTCGTAGCGATGCAGGTAGTCGTCGACGATGCCGGGCAACATGTCGGCCAGCTTCCGCCGGGCCCGCCAGCCTCCGAGCAGGCGCTCGGCCTTGGCGACCGAGGGTACCCGGCGCACGGAATCGTCGTAGCCCGGACCGTAGAAGACGCGCGAAGGGACGGCGCGCAGCTTGGGGCGAGGTGCGTCGGGGCGTGCCGCGCGATACGCGACGATCATCGCGCGAGCCAGATGGGCGATGGTGACGTCGTTGACGCCGCTGCCGAGGTTCAGGATCTGCCCGTCGCAGGCGCGCGGCCGATCGATGATGCGGACGACGGCGTCCACGAACTCGCCCACGTCCATGAAGGCCCGTCGCTGGCGCCCTCCGTCGACCAGCAAGAGGTCCTGCCCTGTCATGAGCGCGTGCATGAACGAGGCGAGGACGCGCGGGACACCCTCGCCGTCGACGCCGGGGATGAAGTCCATGCGCGGCCCGATCACGTTGAAGGGGCGCACGATCGTGAACGGCAAGCCCGCGTGCCGACCGTGGGCCCAGATGACCCGCTCGAGCAGCTGCTTGGCGGCGGCGTACGACCAGCGCTCGCTGGCGACGGGGCCCAGGCACAGCATGGTCGATTCTTCGTCCATCTGCCGCTGCCGGCGCCCGTCTCGATCGAGCGCCTGCCGGCCGTACACCTCGCAGGTCGAGAAATGAATCAGGCGCCGCCCGCGCGCCGCGCACAGCTTCACGAGCGGCACGAGGTCGGTGTAGTTCGCGTCGATGACCTCGAGCGGCTGCGTGTTGTAGAGCGCCGGGTTGCACAGCGCCGTCAGCGACACGACCACCCCGGCCCGCGCGGTGATCTCGTCGATCACCCCGGGATCGCTCAGGCTGGCCCGGCGCCGCTCGACCCGTCCGGCCGACGCCGAAGGGGTGGAGAGCTTGTCGAAATTCACATCGACGGCCAGCACCGACGTGCCTTCCCGCGCCGCCAGCGCCGGCACCAGGTGGGAACCGATGAAGCCGCCCGCGCCGAGCACCGCGATCGTCGACGACGATAGCGGTGACAGCTTGGTGATCGAGCCCCCCGCCAGCGCGGGGAGCCCGCGTCTGCGCGGGCGGGCGCGCGTCACTTCTTCTTCCTCTTCTTCTTGCTGCTCTTCTTGGCCTTGGACTTCTTCTTGTGGCCTTTCTCGTCGCCGCTGACGCCGCTCGACTCCGAAGCCTTGCTGGGCTCCTCGGTCGCGGCCGGCGCGGCCTCCTCGTCCTTGCTGTCGTTCTTGGTTTCTTTCGAGCGAGGCGCGTCCTCGTCTGGTTTCGAAGAGGCGCGTCCCCCCCCGGCCCCGCCGGGGATGAAGATGTCGGGCCACCGATCGTTGCCCGAGTGATAGGTCAAACGCACGGCGCGATCGGCCGGCGAGCCCACCTCCCACAGGTAGATCTCGTAGTCGGCGATGTCGTGATCGTGCCCGCGCTGGGTGGCGGCCCACACCAGCCATTTTCCGTCGCGCGACAGCTGCGGGAAGTATTCGTGCGACCGCCGCCCCGGGATGTCGATCAATGTCAAGGCGTCCAGATCGGAGTCCGGCTTGGTGGCCTTGCCGCCACTCACCGGGACGTGCAGGACCCGGCTGCCCCCGTTTCCGGTGGGGTGCACCCAGTAGACCTCGTGCCCGTCGGGCGTCCAGTTGATCTGACAGCCGTCTCCGGTGCGGAGCCACGCCTTCTTCTTGACGTCCCACAGCCCCGTCTCGCGCTTCGAGCCGCGCAGCGTGATGGCGATGAAGGCGCCGTCCTCGGACATCTCCGGCTGCTGCAGGAGCGCGCCGTCCAGCTCGGGGACCTTGGTGCTGTCTACCAGCAAGGTCTCCTCGCCGCCCGACAGCTTCCGGCGCAAGATGGCGGTCCCGCGGGCGAAGGCGATCTCGTCGTCGGAGATCCAGGTCCCCCAGCTCGCGTTGTCGACGATCTTCGTCTCGTCCCCCCCCTCGGGCTTGACCGTGTAGATGTCCCACTTGCCGTCGGTGTTGGCGTCGCGCTCGAACACCCAGCCCTTCTTGCTGCGGGTGAAGAGGATCTTCGAGCCGTCCGGCGAGAAGCGCGGGAACCAGTCGACCGGGTCCCCCTTGGTGATGGGGTGAACGTGCTCACCGTCGGTGTCCATCACGAAGAGGTCGTGGTTCCCCAGCCGAGAGCTCGACCAGACGATCTTGCCGGCGGCCTTGCCGCCCACCTCGGACATGGCCGCCTTCTCCTTGTCGTCGGGCTGCTCGTCGCTTCCGCTCGGCGCCGTCCCCGAGAACGTGGCGCACCCTGCTCCGAAACCGAGGGCGACCAAGGGAACCAAGGGGAATAGCCGGCCGGCCGCCGGAGCGAGCCGCCCGAAGACACCACGAAGAGGAACGGGACGTTTCATGCAGATCTCCGATCGGCGGAGAGCGCCGCCGCGCGCGTGAGAGGATCGCGACCGACATCGCGCAGGCAAGCCGTCAGGCCCTCGCGCACGCCGCGCGGGTGCCAGTCCAGATCACGAATGGCCTCCGAAGGATCCAGATCGGCGTGGTTCGTGAAGCCTGCCACCGCGTAAGGAGTGAGGGGCGGGTTCGGCATGACGGCGGCGAGCCCGAATGCCAGCAGCCGGCAGGCCGCCACCGGCAGCGGCAGGAACGGCCGGGAGCGGCCCTCCAGCCGCAGCACCAGCTTCCCGAGATCGGCGAGCGTGATCGTCTCGCTGCCGCTCAGGTTGTAGGTGCGCCCATGGGTCACCGGGTTGCCGATCATGCGGGCGAGCGCCTCGACCACGTCCGCGCCGTGGACCGGCCGCTTGCGGGCCGCCCGAGGACCGCTCGTCGGACCGACGAAGGGCACCACCGGAAAACGGTGCAGGTAGCGCCGGAACAGGGCGAACTCCTGGCCGCCGTTCTCGTCATAGACCAGCGTCGGTCGCACGATGGTGTGACGCAGGCGCGACTCGGCTTTGACGATCCCCTCGGCCGCCAGCTTCGACTGACCGTACGGAGTCAGGCGCGGGTAGACCACCGACGCCGACGACACGTAGATGAAGTGACCCGCGCCGGCCTGAGCGGCGGCTGCCACCAGGTTGGCGGTCCCCTGCCGGTTCACGGCATCGAGCACGGCGGGATCGCGCGCCAGGATGACCGCCGCCAGGTGCAGGACCGTGTCGATGTCGGCCACCGCCCGCTCGAGGGTCGCTCGCTCGCGCACGTCGCCCTCGCAGATCTCGACGGGCAGGCCCTCGATGCGCGCGCGCAGCGGATCGCCGGGCAGAACCAGCGCCCGCACGCGATGTCCGTCGGCGGCGATGCGCGTGACCAGACGGCGGCCCACCTCGCCCGCGGCCCCGGTCACGAGCAGCCGGCTCGCCGTCCTCTCCAGTCTGGGCGGCGGCGCGGTCTCCTCCGTCATCGGGGCGCGCTCCCGTCAGGCGTCGGCGGACGCGTGGTCGGCGCCGCGGCGGGCGCGGCTCCGCCCGTCGCAGCCGTGGCCGCGGTCCCGGGCCAGGCAATTGGCTTCCAGTTGCCGACGGCCAGCTCGCGCGAGGCGAGCTCCCAGATCACGACCTTCTTGCCCGACAGGCGATCCCGCGCCGGAGCGCCGGCCGCCCCCGAGCCCTCGTCCTTCGCGTCGCCGAGCGCGTTCGCCAGCAGCTGGCGCGTGGCGAACGCGCCCGAGTCGTTCTGCGCGATGACGTCGACGTCGCGGTGGAGCGCGCGCGCCAGGTGCGCGCCGAAGCCCGCCGCCTCGCCCCACCCCATCTGATCAAGCGAGAAGACGTTCGTGAAGCTGTCCCCGAGGAGCAGCACCTCGCTCTCGACGGCGGGCTCGAAGGCGGCGCCCTTTGCGTCGCGGACCTGGTGAACCGTGATCGTGTCGGGCGCGAAGAGGGTCTGCCCCTCCGGCAGGCCCAGCATGTCGGTCACGTCGCCGACGCGCGACACGCTCATGTCGGCGACCTGCCACTCGCGCGGGCGGGACGCCGCCGCGAGCCCCCCTTCGTGCACCAGCATCGCCGCCAGGATATCGGCCACCGACTCCATCCAGGCGGGCGTCCAGTGCGTGTCCTGGCGCAGGAACCGCGGCGGCACGCTCGGATCCAGCCGCTCCGGCGTCGGATCGAAGACGATCACGCCCGCGGCGCGCATCTCGTCGGCGAAGCGGTCCGCGTCAGGGTTGCGCGGTGGCGCTCCCACCGCCCCCGCCGCGCGCCCGTGCAGCTCGTACGGTTGCAGGCTGACCTTGTCGGGCACCGGGAAGAGCACCAGCTTGATGCCCCGCCCCGCCAGGTACTTCGCGAAGTCCACCACCGCGGGCCGCGGATCGGGGAAGGCCTGAGCGTCGCCCGCGTCGAGCGCCGCCTTCCGTCGGACCGCCAGGATCTCTCGATTCAGAAAGCCAGGTCCACCCACCGCGGTCGCGCCCGGCGCGTAGAACAGCCAGCCGTCCTGGCCCACCACCGCCTTGATGTTCCCGAAGCCGCCGTAGCGGACGAAGAGCGCCTGCAAGCGCGGCCGGATCCACTCGCGCGGCGTCGAGGCCTTGTTCAGCTCGTCCTCGAACTGATCGATGTTGGCCTTGGTCGGCGCGTGCCGGAACAGGTCCAGCAACACCGTCTCGTCTCCCGCGACCTTGTCGCGGACGGCCTGCGCCACCGGCACGCCGACGATCGCGACGACGAAAGGCACCACCAGGAGCCAGGCGACGCGGCGGCTGATCGCCGTGTGAATGATCCCGCGGCGAAGCTCCTCGTCGTGCGACGGATCGGTCGGGCCGCCCCCATGGACTCGAGGAGCGGCGGTCGACGTGGCGGGCGACGAGGAACGACGTATGGAGGACATGCTTCAGCGACGCCGTCAGAACTGAAAGTAGAGGAACGGGTTTGCGCTTTGCGTCCACATCACGAAGATCGAAAGCGCGAGCAGCCCCAACGCTCCCACGGCACGCGCCGCAGTCAACCGCGAAGTGAACGTCCAGGTGTTGGGCGCGCCCCACACCAGCAGCGCCGCCAGCACGAACACGCTCGCGTGGAGGCGCGTGTACATCACGCCTGCCGGCACGTGGGCCGCCGGGGTGACCACCGCCAGGCCAAACAGCGACTTCATGTAGACCAGCGCCTGGCCCAGCGTCTTGGCGCGGAAGAAAACCCACGACAGGCACACCACGAAGAAGGTGACGGCGATGCGGAGCGGCCGCGGCAGGCGCCGGTAGATGCTGTCCTTCCCCTGCGCGCGCTCGAAGGCCAGCATCCCGCCGTGGATCGCGCCCCACAGGACGAAGTTCCAGCTGGCGCCGTGCCACAGGCCGCCGAGCAACATCACTGTCATGAGGTTGACGTAGGTGCGCCCCTCGCCGAGCCGGTTGCCGCCGAGCGGGATGTACAGATAGTCGCGCAGCCAGGTGGAGAGGCTGATGTGCCAGCGCCGCCAGAACTCGGTGATGCTCTGGGACCGATAGGGCGAGTCGAAGTTCTGGATCAAGACGAACCCCATCATCAACGCCAGCCCCACCGCCATGTCCGAGTACCCCGAGAAGTCGAAGTAGATCTGGAACGCGTAGCCGACGAGCCCGAACCAGGCGTCTCCGACGTGCAGCGCGCCGGACGCGAAGGCCGTGTCAGCGATGTGGCCCATCGGATTGGCGACGAGGATCTTCTTCGCCATGCCGAAGGCGAAGAACGCCACGCCCCGCGCGAACTTGTCCAGCGTGTGCCGCCGGACCCGCATCTGCTCCTCGAGGGCGGCGTAGCGGATGATGGGGCCCGCCACCAGATCGGGGAAGAACGCCTCGAAGCACAGATAGTCCGTGAACCGCCGCATCGGGCGCGCGTCGCCGCGATAGACGTCGATGGCGTAGCTCATGGCCTTGAAGACGTAGAACGAGATCCCGACCGGCAGCACGATGTGCATGATCGGGACGGCGTCCGGACCGAAGCCGAGCGTCCGGGCGAGCAGGTTGAGGTTCTCGGCGACGAACCCGGTGTATTTGAAGACCGCCAGCAGGCCCAGGTTCGTCACGATCGACACGGTGAGCAGCGCCTTCATCTTGCGCGTGCGCGGGATCGCTCGATCGATGACGGGCGGCAAGCCGTCCACGTCGGGCAGCTTGGAGAGCTTGAGCAGCCCGATGCCGCAGAAGTAGTCGACGCTCGAGCCGAAAAACATGATCACGGCCCAGATGGGATTGGCCCAGCCGTAGAACACGTAGCTCGAGACGGCTATGAGGGCCGTGCGCGCCCGGAAGGGGCACGCGTAATAGAGCGCCAGGACGAGCGGAAGAAAATAGAAGAGAAAGACGTGGCTCGTGAAGACCATGCGAGTCCGTGCGCACCAATTGGAAGGTGACGCAACAAACTTCCTCTACCAGATTTCGTGGGCACCATGATAGAGTCCGCTCTTCGTTTGACGGCCTAAACGGCGCAGGCGGTGGCGTGCTGGTGTCCCGACGGTTTCGGCAATTTCACCCGGGGACTTTGTCTTCGCGCATGCAACACTCTCGAATGACCGTGCTCGTCGCGGCAGCCCTGCTGGCCGCCGCGGCTGTACCCGTGCTGGTGGCGCGTCGCGACGCCGCTCGCGCTTCGGCGTTTCTCGACGGGAACGCAGCCCCCGGCCAGCGGGCGGAAGTGGACGATTCTTCAGCGGAAGTCGCGGCTGCGCTCGATCCCGCGTTGCTCGTGCGTGTGCATGATCTCGAGCCGCTCCTCGCCAGCTGGCAGACCGTCGGCGGCTGCGGAGCCGGCGCCGGCTCGGGGACGGGTGCCGGAATAAAATGGATCGGTCGCAACGTCACCGGCGGATTGTTTAATGTGCAGGAGCAATTCAGCTACACAAAGATAGGCACCGTCGACTATCCAGAGCGTGACTACGTCTCCAACACCCTGATCAGCACCGACCTCGGCGAGAAGTGGAGCGTGGGCGTCAACATCCCGCTCCTCTACAAGTATCTGACCGATCCCCAACACCTGGCCCCTGCGGTGCCGGCGGTGGACTACTCGAACGGCGGGCTCGGCGACGTGAGCCTGCAGCTCACGCGCAAGCTCGGATCCATCAACGCGACCAGCCTGACGGCTCTGGTCGGTTTTCCGACGGGAAAGCACGACGCCAGCTTCACGCCGGGCGGCGTACCCATCAACCAGACGGCTCAGCTCGGCTTTGGAAAATACACGGGATCGTTGATCCTCGACCACACCATGGATCAGGTCTGGGGCCTGGTCGTCGTGGGTGGAGCGGCGAGCTGGCGCGGCGGCAAGAACGAGTTCGACAGCTATCGCGCGCCGACGGCATCGGCCTACTCCTACGTGGGCTACTTCTTGGGCCCCGTCGTACCAGCGGTGGGGCTCACGCTGTCCGGTTTCAAGGGCCACGACATCGATCAAAGGTCGACGCAGCCCACCCCGCTCGTCGCGCTGTCCGCGAACCTCTCCCTCGAATGGTCGAACCCCTGGTTTGCCGTGCTCCTGGCGGGCTCCGTTCCTTACAAGTGGGACGGCGTCGACAAAGACGAGAGCGGTAACCCGCGAACACCATGGGGTTTCCTGCCGTGGACCGTGGCCCTCGGACTTTCGACCTCGCCGTTCTGACGATCACGGGGCTCGCGGTTCGGCGGCCGATATTCGATCTCCTTGATGAAAACCCGGATCTGCGCGCACTTACACGCGGGCCTTTCCATCGGGTGCGGTGTGGGGGTGGGGCCGTGTCGGCTCCGACGGGGAAGGCCCAGAAAGCGAATCGACTCCCCCCATGTCATTCCGCCCGACCGCCCATCGACAGCTGACGCTCCCTCCTCGGACCTTGGTCGTGGGGTTCGCCAGCATCGCCTTCGCGATGGTGTCCGCGTTTGGATGCGGCTTGCAACCGCACCCGACCGCTCCCGTCGAAGAATCGGGGTCGGGGGGCCAGACCAGCAGCTCCTCGGGAGGCAACCCGGGAAGCGGAGGAAACAACTCGTCCGGGTCGGGAGGCGAGCTCGGTGGTTCGGGAGGCGACAGGGGCAGCGGCGGATCCATCTCGTCGTCGGGGGGCTCCTCGGGAGGGAGCGGCGGCAGCTCGTCCAGCGGAGGCAGCTCGTCCAGCGGCGGCAGCTCGTCCAGCGGAGGCAGCTCGTCGAGCGGCGGCAGCTCCTCGAGCGGCGGCAGCTCCTCGAGCGGCGGCAGCTCCTCGAGCGGCGGCAACCCGGGCAGCGGCGGCAAGGCGTCGAGCGGGGGCAGCTCGGGCAGCGGCGGCTCGACCGGCAGCAGCGGCGCCGGCGTGATGATCGACGGCAAATTCGTGCCCAAGGAAAAGGCTGTCGCCTTCATCCATTTCGGGCACTCCAACATGCGCGGCCAGGCGAGGACCCCCTCCAGCCTCAATTCTTACTTCTACAACACCGCGCCAGGCCTCTGGAGCTACAAAGGGAGCTTCACGGCCGCCAAGGAGCCCACGGCGCCCGAAGGAAACATGACCTTGGCGGGACCGGGCATGGCGATCCTGCACTCTGCGCAGATGGCGGCCTCGTCGAGCGATGTGCAGTTCATCTCGATTGGGTACGGCGCAGGGTCGAAGACCAGCGTCGACTACTTGAAGAGCGGCTCGTACTACCCGATCTTCATGAAGTGGGCCGGGCAGCTCAAAGGCAACGTCACCTTCGGCGCCATCGTGATCATGCTGGGTATCACCGACGGCGAGCACTTACCGTCGAGCATGGTGCCGAGCTTCCCGATGCGCATCGCCCAGATCGTGTCCGACATCAGGGCCGACCTCGGCGAGCCGAACTTGCCCGTGCTGTTTTGCGACTACGAGCAGGAGGCGAGCGGAACGCTTGCCCCGAACGGGGAGGTCGGCATGCTGATGCAGCCCCTCATCCGCATGCTGCCGGGCATGGTGTCGAAGCTGGTGCTGGTACCAACCGACAAGATCGAGATGCAGGACGATCACCACTTCGACATGCAGGGCCACAAGGACTGGGCCGGTCGCGTGATCATGCTGATGAAGAGCAACAACTGGTTCCCCTACTAGAGGGCGCCACCTCTCATTCCAGCGCCGGCCGACGATCCCTTCGGGAGCTTCGGGTCCTCCACACCCTCCCACCCCAACCCGTGAGGTGAGCTTGCGGCGCTGGGTGACGTTTGGGGCGGTGGCGGTGGTGGCGGTTCTCGTTGCGATCGGGCCGATTGCGGATGGGGATATCTATTGGCATCTGGCGGCGGGGCGGTGGATGCTCGGGCACCGGGCATTGCTGCGGGTGGATCCGTTCACGGTCAGCGCGGGGGGATGGGCGTGGGTTGATGTTCATTGGTTGTTTCAGCTGGCGGTGGCGGTGTGGCATGCGTGGACTGGGTTTGCGGGCCTGATGGTCGCGAAGGCGGGCGCTGTCGCGGGAGCGGCGGTGCTGCTCACGCGGGCGGCGGAGCGGGCGGCGGGGGCGCGGGGGCGCCTGCTGTGCGCGGTCGCGCTGGGAGGGGCGCTGATCGCGGCGCGCCAGCTCTTACCGCTGCGACCGATCATCGTGACGGTGCTCTTCCTCGCGGTCACGCTCGACCTGCTCGAAGGCTGGCGCGCGGGGGCGTGGACCACAGGGCGCTGGCGAATCGTGGGACCGCTTGGGCTGGCGGCGGTCCAGATCGTTTGGGTGAACTGTCAGGGCCTGGCCCCGCTCGGGCCCGCCTTGATCGCCGCCTATCTGGTGGGGGCGGCGCTGGCGCGCGCCGGCCAGCGGCGAGCGCGGCCGACGGGGACGGCTCACGCTGCGGAGCGCGACCCGCCCCCTCTTCGTCCGCTGATGACGGCCTTGGTGCTGGTGGGGGTGGCTTCCTTCGTCACGCCTTACGGAATCCAGGCCGTCGTCTTGCCCGTGCGACTGCTCGCCCGGCTGAGCCCGCGCGACGCCAACGTGTTCAGCACCTCCGTGGCCGAGAACATCCCGCCGTTCGTGCTGGCAAGAACGGCGCCCGCCGAGATCGCGCACTTCACCCAGGCCCTCTTCGTGGCGGGGGCGGCGCTGCTCGTCTGTCGCCCGCGGTTGCCGGCCGCTCACCTGTTCGCGCTCGGCGGCTTCCTCGGGCTCGCCTTGATCGCGACCCGCAACGTCCCGCTGTTTTATCTGGTGGCGGCTCCCCTCCTGTCGATCGCGCTCGCCAACCGGGCGCCGCCGTCCGGCTCGCCGGGGCTCGCCCCACCGGGCGCCGCCCGCGCTCGGGGCCGCGCCTGGCTGCCGGCGCTCGGGCCGTGGTTCGATCGGCTCCGCGCGCGCGCCGAGCGCCTGATGCCGCGCGCGGGCGCCGTCCTGCTGGCCGGGGAGGTGATCCTGGCGGGCGTCGCGCTCGCGCGAGAGGCGCCCGTCGCCCAGCCGACGCCGTTTCGTTTTCCCACCGAGTCCGTTCGGCGGCTCGCCGCGCGCGGCGCGACCGGACCGGTGTTTGCCCCCGATCACCACGGCGGGTTCCTGACCTTTGCGCTGCCGGCCGTGCGGCCCTACATCGACACGCGCCTGGTCCTGCACACCGCCGGTGAATACGCGGAGTTTCTCTCGCTGCTCGATCGCCCGACGAGCTTCGATGCGCTCGCCGAGCGCGAGGGGTTTCGTTACGTCGTGCTCACGACCAGCAACCCGGACCGATACCTTCCACTGGCGATGCACCTGCTGGACAGTCCCGCCTGGTCCCTCCTCTACACCGATGGCTCCGAGCTGTTGTTCGCCCGCGCCGCGGAGGGCCCCGGCATCGTCTTGCGTGATCGATCGGCGGTGAACGCGATCCGCGCCGAGCTGCGCGAACGCTTCCCCGGCGACACGCCCATCTCTCGCATGGCCACCTTGAACCTCGCCCGCCTGCTCGTGGTGGCCGGCCTACCCGCGGAGGCCGAGCGGGCGCTCGCCGGCGAAAGATCGCGCGCGGCGGTCGCGCTCCGAGCGCGCGCCCGTTTCGTGGCGGGCGATCTGGCGGCCTCGGAGACGCTCGCCCGCATCCTCCTCGATGGCCGGGGCGGCGAAGACGCGCCCGAGCTGGCGCTGCTCGGAGAGATCGCCCTCGCCCGCCGTCGGCCCGACGAGAGCCGCGGCTGGGCGCGGCGAGCCTTGGCCGCCGACCCCTACGCCCCCGAGGCTCGCTCGCTGCTGTCCCGCCTGGAGAGTCTGTCCCGAAGGGCCGATTGAGACGGCCTGACGACCGGACCGATTGAGACGGTCTGACGACCGATCTGGCTCAGGGCTGCGCGCCGAGCGCACGGGCGAGGAGGGTCAAGTGATAGGCGGGGGGAAACAGCGCCAGGAGGAGGCCGAGCCACAAGAGCGGCTCGCGCCCCAGCGAGCGCGCGACGCGACGGGCCTCGAGCGCGGCGTCCCAGAACCGGTAGAGCATGACGAGCTCGAGCACTCCGCCGATGACTGGCACATAGGTCACGACCGGTCCGCCTCCCGTACGAACCAGGATCTCGCGCACGATGAAGAGCGCGAAGAGGACGCCACCCAAGGCCAGCACCCGGCGCGCCCCCGCGAGGGGTCGTTCGGGAGCGGGGTGGTCCCACCCATTCAGGCGCCAGTGCCGGCGCAAGAGCCCGTAGGCGCCCAGGGCCAGGGCGATGGCGACCGCCGCCCCCAGCGTGGGCGCGGTCTCGAACCGCGCCCGGGTGAGGACGCGACCGTCGGGCAGGCGCTGGGCTTCGAAGGCCGTGAACGGCAGAGTCTCGTCGGGGGGGAGCGCGCGCGGGGTCAGCGACACCAGGGCCGCGTAGAGCGAGATGGCCGTGGCCACCGCGGCGAGAAGAGCGACGCCACCGCGCCAGGTCCGTTCTTCGGGAGGCAGCGGCACTTCGGGCGCGACCGCCGTCCGCCGATCCGGCCCGAGCCGGGCGCTGGCCGCGTCGAGCTCCGCGGCCAGCACCCCCGCGCTCGGCGTGCGACGCGCGGGATCGATCGCCATCGCCCGGGCGATGAGGGGCGCCAGAGCGCGCGCTTCGGCGGGAAGGGCCGACGAGAGCGCAGCTAGGCCCTCTGACGAGGCGGCCACTCCCGCCGATGCCCTCTCCGCTGCGTCGGGATCGCGGCCCGTCAGCATGTAGAACAGGAGCGCGCCCAGCGCGAACACGTCGCCGCGCGCATCGGGGGGTGCGCCAGCGCGCGCCTCCGGCGCGAGATAGCCGGGCGTCCCCAGGACCACCGATGGCCGGGTGAGCGCGCGCTCACCCGCCGGCGGCTCGACGAGGCGGGCGATGCCGAAGTCCGACAGCTTGGCGCGCCCATCGTCCCCGACGAGGACGTTCTGGGGCTTGAGGTCGCGGTGGATCACGCCGCGTCCGTGGGCGTAGGCGAGCGCGTCGCACAGCTGGCGCGCGACGGAGATGGCGGCGGCGACGGGCATGGCGCCACGCTCGGCGAGCGAGCCGCCCGAGACGAGCTGCATCACCAGGTAGCTGTCGCCCGTCGGCGCCGTCCCGAAGTCGTGAATGGCCACGATGCCGGGGTGCTCGAGGCGCGCCATGGTACGCGCCTCGCGCGCGAAGCGGTCGCGAAATTCGGGGTCGGCGGCGCCCTCCGGCCGCAACACCTTGACCGCCACGTCACGTCCCAGGCGTCCGTCGCGGGCCCGGAATACGCGGCCCATCCCCCCCTCGCCGAGCTCGTCCTCGATCGTCAGGCCGATCGCCGCGAGATCCGGCCAGTCTTGGCGTCCGCCGTCTCCTCCTTCGCCCGTCCCGCCCAGGCCGGCCAGCGCGCAACGCGGACAGATCGAGAGACGCCCGGAAGGATCCGAGAAGCCACACCGCGGGCACCTCACGGGAGTGGCCGTCACGCCCCGAGCGCCTTCATCAAGTCGGCGAGCTCCGCCTCGGCATCGTCGGCGGTCTGCACCGTGTCGGCGACGCGCGCCAGCAGCAGCTCGCGCAGGCGGCGGCGCGCGCGGTGGACGAACGACTTCAGCTGCGGCACCGTCATCCCGTGCTCGGCGGCCAGCCTCTCGTACGGAGAGGTCTCGCCCATGCGGAACAGCTGGCGCACGACCGCCACCGGTCCGCGCCGCGCGCCCGATCCGAGCTCCGCCTCGAGATCGCCGACGGCGCCCTCGAACGTGGCGAGCGCCCACTCACGATCGTAGGCCGCCCCCGGATTGTCGGGCGCGGCGGCCACCTGGGCCTCGACCTCGTCGAACGCCAGGGCCGGGCGGCCCCCGCCCCTCTTCTGAGCCGACTCCTCGACGCGCAGGTTCGCCGCGTAGTGGGCGAGCGCCGCCTTGAGATAGGCGCGCAGCCTTCCCCGAGCCGGATCGAGCCGCGCGAGGAAATCTCGCTCCAGCAGGTGGACGAGGAAGCCCTGCACGACATCCTCGGCGCGCTCGCGGGGCAGCCCTTCCTTGCGCAGATGCACATAAAGGGGCCGCCAGCGTGTGGCGCAGATCTCGTCGAGCAAGGCCCGCCGCACCTCCGGGCGGTCCTGCGCCGCCAGGATGCGGGTCCATCGCGTCTCCGGAAAACGGGGAGCGCCGAGCGCCGTGTCCGACCGAGCCGCCACGCGCGCATTATAGGCACACGGGCCGGGCCGCCCCGCTCACCGCCTGGCCAGCATCTCCGAGGGGCCGGCCGGCCGGGCGGTCGGCGGCGTCTCGTCTCGTCCGCGCTCCTCGAGGACGCGCCGGCGGATCAGGTCGAGCAGGCGATCCTGTCCGCGCTGCATGATCGTCTGCTGCAACCAGCCGAAGTAGAAGGCCGGCGCCAGGTGCCGCCGCCAGACGACGACGCGCTCGAGGTCGGTCTCGCGGCCGGCGGCGGTCGCGCGGAGAACGAAGCGGGTGCTCGCCAGCGTCAGCCAGTCGTCCACCCGCTCGGCGCGCAACCCGTAGCTCGGCCCGCGCCCGAGCCGCGTGATGTGAAACGGAAGATCGGTGATGGCGTAGCGGTCGATCGCGTAGGCGAGGACCTGCCCGGGCACCCACTCGGTGACGTGGCCCTTCGCCACGCCCTGGCTGAAGGTCGCGGTCACGGCAGCGCCGACCCCACCGTGATCGATCCGCAGCCGGTGAGGCATCGGCAGCCCGATACGCAAGAACCAGGGCCAGTCGGCGGCCACCTCGATCTGGCGGTCCGCGAGCGCGGCGAAGACACGCGCCGGCGGCGCGGCGATGTGGGCCACCGTCCGTGCCTCGTGCACGGGGTGCCGAGCCGGGTCGTCGAGGGCCCCCTCGATCGCCCCCCACCCGATCGCGCCCAGAAACAGCGCGAGCCCGACCGCGCGTCGGGCTCGGACTCCCCGCACGTGGCGGCGAATGGTCGCGCCGCACACGCCGCCCAGGATCGCCTCGGGCACGACGAGCGGCAGGGCAAACAGGCAGCAGATCACGCCCTCCCGGAACGTGAAGATGGCCAGCCCCATGGCGATGCCCACGGCAATGAGCGCGTTCCGCACCGGACGAGTCCGGCTCAGGATCCCGACCACCGCTCCAACGAAGAACGGCGACGTGAAGATGGCCGGGCCGTAGCTCTTCATGAAGGCCTGGGCCGAACAATAGAGGACCGTCGCCGCCACGACGCCGGCCGCGATCGCCACCGCTCCCCGGGAGGGCGCGGTGAGCACGGCGTTCAGGTCGTCCATGGCCGGAGCCGGATGCTTCGAGGGGTCGTTCAGATCCATCGCGCGGCCCTCCAGGTCTGTCGGAGGTTGGCCATCACCAGCGTGTTGTCATAGGAGAGGGGCGCGCCGATCAGGAGACCGAGGTGGTCCATGAACGGCAGCTCGCAGCGGGTCGGTTCGACGAAGCGGGCTCCCCAGGGGTCGTGATCGATGTCCTGGACCAGCACCCGGCCGTCCGGCGCGACGTCCGTGCTGAAACGCATGCCGAGCAGAAACGCGGCCGCTCGTTCAGCGTCATGGAAGATCGAAACTCGGGCGCTCGTGACATCTGCGGCAGGCGTGGTGGCGGCCTCGAAGTCGGCGTCGGCGCGGCCATCGGCAGACCGGCACGTGAGCCGAAGGCGGCCGTCAGCCCGCTGCGCTGTCACCTGGGCTCGTCGCAGCCGATAGCACGAGAACCGCCCCAGGAGCGCCAGCGCGCCGGAGCTGACGTCACTGCGCAGCGTGAAGAACGACGGCTGACCCCTGACCCGCACGCCCACCCGGTACAGGAGCTCGCGGTTGTCGAAGCGCAGCCAGGATGGCAGGCCGACGATGCCCATGTCCGTCATGTCCAGCGCGCAAACGCTCACGAACCCGTACCCCTCGTACGCGTCGACGGTCAGGGGGGCCGGCAACAGGGCCCGGAGCCGCGCCGCCGGGGCCCGGTACGTCACCAGATAGCGCTGGCGGATGTGCGCCGATACGGGCAGCCACTGCCGCCGCGTTTCAGCCAGCGGCAAAAGGGGTCGTGGCGGAGCCGGGGCCGGCGCGACCGCAGACGAATCGAGGAGCCTCTCCAGGGACCGGGCGAGTGAAGACATCTTGACCTCCACCCTCCCCTACAGAGGAAGTCTCCCGCGGTTGCGTGGCGAAGGGTGATATTCGACGCCTCGCGAGCGCCCACGACTTGGGCGGCGCTCTCCGGCCGGGAGGCACGAGCGCCCCTCTCGGCGACCGTCGCTGTAACATCCGGCGCCGATGGACCTGGTCGAAATTGCCGGCGCCCGCCTCGCCAACCAGCGGCTCGTGAATCCTCCATCGGGCCGACCGGAGGACGTGGTGAGCGCCCTGGGCGCGGTTCAGGCCCAGGACTACGCCGGTGCGAAGTGGGCGCTCGGGCTGCGGCTCGGCGGGGACACCGACGCCGACATCGAACGCGCGCTTGACCAAGGACGCATCTTGCGCACCCATGTCCTGCGCCCGACCTGGCACTTCGTCGCGCCTCCGGACATTCGCTGGATGCTGGCGCTGACGGCGCCGCGCGTGCGCGCCGCCATGGCCTACTACGATCGCCAGCTCGACATCACCGAGCGGCTGTGCCGGCGCAGCCAGGCCGTCCTGACCAAGGCGCTGGCCGGGGGGAACCACCTGACGCGCGAGGAGCTGGGCCAGGCCCTGGCGCGCGCCGGGATCGAGGCGCGGGGACCGCGCCTCGGCAATCTGATGTTGCGCGCCGAGCTCGACGCCGTGGTCTGCAGCGGCCCGCGCCGCGGGAAGCAGTTCACCTATGCGCTCCTCGACGAGCGGGCGCCGGCGGCCCCGTCGCGCGACCGGGACGAGGCGCTGGCCGAGCTGGCGTCCCGCTATTTCACGAGCCATGGCCCCGCGCTGGTGCAGGACTTCTCGTGGTGGTCAGGCCTCACCGTGAACGACGCCCAGCGAGCGGCGGCGCTGGCGGGGGCGCGCTTGCGCGCGGTGACGGTGGCCGGCCGAACCTTCTGGCGGGGCGCGCGGGCGCGCCGCGCGACGGCGACGACCCCGGCGCCTGTCATCCACCTGTTGCCGAGCTTCGACGAGTACCTGGTCGCCTACAAGGATCGCGACGTCGTCAGCGATCCGGCGGCGTCGGGTAGACGGGACCTCGGAGGTCCCACCCCGATCGCGAACCCATTCGTCCTCCGCGCCGGACGGGTGGTGGGCACCTGGCGGCGCTCGCTCGAGAAGAAGAAAGTGATCGTCGAGGTCCGTCCGCTGGTCACGCTCACCGCTCGCGAACGCCGGGAGCTCGGGGCCGCGGTCCTCCGCCTGGGCGCGTTCCTGCAACGACCGAGCGAGCTGCGCCCCTGACTCGGGCCCGACCGTCGCCCAGCGCTTTTCCAGACTTTCCCGACGGGGCCAACCGGAGTACCGTGATGGCCCGTGAGATCCCGCGGCCGATCTGACGCCCAGGTGCAGAGGACATCAGCGCGCCTCCTTCGACGACGCCCGACCGGCGGCGCCTCCTGCGCCGCCCTCGCCTGCCTTGCCGGCGTCCTCGGATGCGGGAGCCAGTCGCTGGTGCCGATCGATGTCGTCGGCGATGCGCCCTTTTCGAACGTCGAGCTTCGGATCTTCCCGAGCGTCGGCTATGAGAAGACGATCGCCCACGCCTCGTTCTCGAGCACGACCCCCCTCGCGATCGGAATCTACCTGCCGGAGAAGGCCTCCGGGACGGTGCGGCTGATGGCCGAGGCCAACGATGGGCATTGCGTGGTGGGACGAGGCACGGCCACGGCCTCCGACGTCCACGCCGGCGTCCTTTCGGCGACGGTCACGTTGCCCATCGCCCATGTGACCGGCTGCGACGCTCCGACGGGCGGGACCGGCGCGGGTGGCGCCGGCGCCGGCGCCGGCGGAACGGCCGGCGCGCTGAGCCTCCGAAACCTCGGCCGTCCGGCGGGGAGCGCGGATGAGACGAGGCGGTCGTTTTGGCAGTCTTGGCAACGATCCGGTTCTCTGGTGGCCACGCGATGACGAAAGAAGGCGTCCGGGGCCAACGTCTTCCGGCCGGACGAGCGGCGCGGACCCTGGTCCTCGCGCTGGCGATCTCGTTGGCGCCAGCCACCGGCCTGTCGCCCCAGGCGGCCTCCATCGCTCGAGCCGCCGAGGGCAAGCCCGTCGACAAGAGCCGCGCTCGGTACGCGAGCGGGACCGCATTCTTCCGCAGCGAGAAATATGCCCAGGCGCTGCGCGAGTTCGAGCTCGGGTACCTGGACCGACAAGATCCTGCCTTCCTGTTCAACATCGCCCAGTGTCACCGCGAGCTGCAGCATCCGACCGAGGCCGTCCGGTTCTATCGACGGTTCCTGAGCGAGGCCCCCGAAGATCACCCCAGCCGCGGACAAGCCGAACAGGCGGTGCGCGAGCTGGAGGGCGCGGCGCCGAGCCCGTCGGTGCCCACGCCCGAATGGCAAGTGGCGCCCCCTCCGGCCAGAGCGGCGGCCGCGCCCGAGCCCCAGGGGGTCGTGGTCCCGCTTCCGTCGGCGGCGCCCGCGGCGCCGCCACCGCCCCCCGCGGCGGTGCCAGCGCCGGCGCCGGCGCCGGCCACGGTGGCCGCCGCCCCCGCGCCCGAAGCGGAGCCGAACTCGCCCTCCACCCCCGCGTACAAGACCTGGTGGTTCTGGACGCTGATCGGCGCCGGCGTGGTCGGCGGGATCCTGATCGGTGTGGCGGCGACCTCCGGCAACACGCCGCTTTGCCCGACCGGCCGGATGTGCCTTTGAGGCGCGCGCCCCACCCCGTCGTCTGGACCATCCTCTACCTTCCCTTCGGCGCGATGAGCGGCTTCGTCAGCGTCGCCCTCACCTTCCAGGCCAGCCAGCACGGCCTCTCGATCTCCGAGGGGGCTTTGCTCAACGGCGCGCAGCTGCTGTCGCAGTGGTTGAAGTGGATGTGGGCGCCGCTGGTGGACGCGACGTTGTCGCCGCGCCGCTGGTACGTCATCTCCACCGGGCTGTCGGCGGTGGGCGTGCTCGCGATGTCGATCCTCCCGCTCGGGCCGCACACGTTGGGCGCGCTGCTCGCCATCATCGCCGTGGCCAGCCTGGTCAACTCGGTCGTCGGGATGAGCGTGGAGGCCTTGATGGCGAGCTCGACCACGCCCGAGCAGATCGGTCGCGTCAGCGCGTGGTTTCAGGTCGGCAACCTGGGCGGTGCCGGGGCGGGCGGCGGGCTGGGCCTGTGGCTCTTCCAGAAGCTCCCGAGCGCGTGGATGACGGGCGCCATCGTCGGGGGCCTCTTCGTCCTGTGCTGCGCGGCGCTGCGCTTCACCGCCGGCGGTCCCTCGCCCTCGCACGGAAACGCCCACGCGCCCGGCCCCGGCGCGCCCGTCGGCGTTCGACAGGTGATCCGCGATCTGGGTGCGATGCTGAAGAGCCGGGGCGGCCGGCTGGCGGTGATTCTGTGCGCGCTCCCCGTGGGAACCGGCGCCGCCCAGGGCATCTTGACCCAAGCCAAGGTCGCCGCGGCCTGGGGCGCCGGCGCCGAGCACGTCGCCCTGGTCCAGGGGTTCCTCACGGCGGTCGTGACGGCGGTCGGGTGCTTCGCGGGCGGTGCCCTTTGCCGTCGCCTTCACCCGCGCAGCGCGTACGCCGCGATCGGCCTCGGGCTCGCGGCGATCGCGGTGGTGATGGGCGCCGGCCCCGCCAGCGTGCCAGCCTACGTCGCCGGCAGCTTGATCTATGCGTTCGGGGTGGGCCTGGCGTTCGCGGCCTTCACGGCGCTGGTGCTCGACGCGATGGGCCCGGGCTCGGCGGCCACCAAGTACAACGTCTTCGCGTCGCTCTCGAACTTCCCGATCTGGTGGCTGGGACTGCTGCTCGGCGTGGTCGCCGAGAAGCGCGGGCCTCGTCGCATGCTGTTCACGGAGGCCGCGCTGGGCGTGGCCGGCGTCGCCCTGTTCGCGCTGGCCGCGCGACTCGCCCGGCCCCACCCCGCGGCGCCCCCAGCGTGAAGCCCGAGGGAGCGCGCTCCTCGGGCCCGAGCGGCGCTTAGAGGATGGCCGGATCCTCGTGGCGGCAGTCGTGCGAGCAGCCGTCGCCGTCCTTGGCGTTGCCGTCGTCGCACTGCTCGACGGAGGCGCGGACGCCGTCGCCGCACTTCGCCCGGCAGCTGCTCGACGTCGGCGCGAAGCCGGTGAGGGTGAGCTTGAAGTTCGATCCGCCGCTGTGGCGCTCGGCGTGGAACAGGACCATCTCGTACACGCCTCCCGGCGTGAGGCCCAGCGCGGCCGCCTTCTGGTCGACGGTCAAGATGCCTTGTGTCGGCGGGTGGAGCCCGCCCAGATCGAGGGCGAGCGCGCGGTTGACGAAGATCCACACGTCGTCGTCGCCGCTGAAGGCGAGCGACTCGCCGCCCCGGTACTGGAAGAAGTAGCGGACCTCCGTGGTGAAGCCGAAATTGTGGAGCTGCCCGTCGTTTACCATCTGGTCGGCCATGGAGACGACTTCCTTGGCGGTCGCGCCCGCGACCCAGCCCTTCCCGTCGATGGGGTAGAAGCCTTGGTTGCCCGAGTCGTAGACGTACGCCCCCGTCCCGTTGCGCGGCAAGCGCAGGACGCCGGGGACGCGCACGTTGACCCCGCTCGTGTCCTGGTACCACTCGTTGAAGCGCGCCGTCGAGGTGAGCTGCCGATCGTAGGGACACATCGCCGTGACGCCCGCCTGAGCACACCGGCCGTCCATCACGGGCCGGCCCATGCCGTCCAGCATCGGCTTGACCAGCATCAGCGTGGGCGCCATCCCGGCGAAGACCTCGAAGTCGGGGTGCTTGACGCCGCCGTTGGTGGGGAAGCTGATGAAGTCGCGATACGTGACGAGCAGGTTCAACGACGACGGGGGCGCCGGCGTCGCGTCCTGGCAGTCGAAGCCGACCTCGATCCGGCAGTCGTGCGAGCAGCCGTCGCCGTCGCTGGTGTTGCCGTCGTCGCACGCCTCGGGGGCGAGCCTGATGTGGTCACCGCACTTGGAGGCGCAAGCGCCGGACGTGCAGTCTGGCTCCAGCGTGCAGCTGCCGGAGCAGCCGTCGCCGTCGACGGTGTTGCCGTCGTCGCACGCCTCGGTGCCTTCCGCGTGGCTGTCTCCGCAGACCGTCGGGTGGCATCGGGCCGGCGTCCCGGGGTTCGCGGGGACGGGCGGAGGATCGCAGACGTGACCGGGCTCGAGCTCGCAGGTCGCCGAGCAGCCCTGCCCCACGTTGGGCGGGTCGCAGCGCTCGGTCCCGCTCACGACGCCGTCACCGCACCGGACGGTGTAGACGCACAGCTTGCCCACCTCCGGGCAGTCGAAGTCCTTCTCTTTGGTGCGGCAGTCCGCCGAGCAGCCGTCGCCGTCGCGATTGTTTCCGTCGTCGCACACCTCGCCCGAGTCGAGGATCCCGGAGCCGCAGCCGGGCACGTAGATGGTCTCCTGGGTCGGGTGCTCCGGGACGACGATGTCGATGCCCGAAGAAACGTCGCCGGTGGCGTCGGCGGCCGCAGCGTCGTCGCGCGCACCGTCCGGGCCGCCCGAAGGTTTGATGGCGACGCACCCCGCGGCGAGGAGGAAGGCCAAGGCCAGCCACACGGAACCTCGATGGGTCCAAGAAGCGGTCGACTGGCCCGGTCGAGTCATCAATGCAACCATAGTCCGCCGCCACCCCAGATCGAAGCGGATGCGATTGGTATTTCGGCTCTGGGAGGGCCGTCCAGGCCCTCGCCGGGGTCCGACCCTCCACACCGCACCGGAGGTTGATCCCCGACCGCGGTCGAGCCCCGGGGCCACGTCGCGTCAGCGATGGTGCCGGGTGAGCACCGGCCAGCTCACGGCCGGATTGCCCTGCTCGATGCCACCCCCCATCTTCGTGCAGAGGATGACCTCGGCGCCGCCCGCGCAGTTGGCGTAGGTCGAGCAACCGTTGGCGTCCTCGGCGGAGGGCGCGCCCGGGCAGACGTCGAGCTCGGCCCACTTCTGGAAAGTCCCGCGGGCGCCGAGGAACGTCACGGGCATG
>Ga0207694_10001027_pt1 | contig 24334 bp, 16 predicted proteins | sample KBSC34metaG_FD_184353 | JGI IMG/M metagenome (GOLD analysis project Ga0207694, IMG submission 184353) | Corn rhizosphere microbial communities from Kellogg Biological Station, Michigan, USA - KBS C3-4 metaG (SPAdes) (version 2) | ecosystem: Host-associated > Plants > Roots > Rhizosphere > Soil... | reverse complement strand
CAGGTGGATCACGGTTACGTGATCGGTTTGGTTCTGGTAGAACCAGCCGTGGATTCCGGCGAAGGGCGCGATTAGGGAACCGTTGCCTTCCTTGGCTTCCTGGGTCACGGTGTAGCTGGTGGCGTTGCCGGGATCTTTGTCGGATTCGCCGTGGAAATCGATGTACAGGGGCTCGGCGCATTTCCAGGAATAGACTAGCGTTCCGCCGGGCTGCATGTGGACCTTGTATTCGAGTTCGCCGTCTTTGCCAATGGGGATGGCGATGTCATCGGTGCGGAAGGGCACGGTGTAGGTGTGGGCAGCGGTGGTGTTCATCACCGGCGTGGGAGTCGCGGCAGGCGGCGCGGTCACGGTCTGCGACATCTTCACCAGTCCGGTGAGCTTGCCGAAGCCGGTGGGGTCGATTTGATACTCGGCGGGCATTACGAATAGAAGCAGAATGACTACGGCGACTGCTAGCGCGCCTCCGAGACGCGCGAGCAGGCCGGAGGGAGAGGGCAGCATGACAGGGGTTGTGCTCATGCGGTCCTCCCGGTGTAGTATCCCGTGAGTTGGTAGCCGATCAGCAAGAAGCCCAGCATCATGACGACTACGTTGGCGGCGACGGCGTGCTTGACGAAGTCGCTGGTGCTGCGCCACCAAGTCATGGCTAAGAGAATGATCGACAGGGCGATTAGCTGGCCCAATTCCACACCCACGTTGAAGGAAACCAGGTTGCCCACCAAACCTTTGGTGGAGAGATGAAGATCTTGAAGCTTCGTCGCGAGTCCGAAGCCGTGTACCAAGCCGAACATCAGCACCATTAGTTTGGTGTTGGGCTGAAAGCCGAACAGGCTGCGGAAGCCGTCGAGGTTATCGAAGGCTTTGTAGACTACCGAGAGACCGATAAGTGCGTCGACCAGGAAAGGGTTGACGTGGACGCCGCTGAGCACGCCGGTTAAGAGCGTTACGCTATGGCCAACGGCGAAGCAGGTCACGTAGATCGCTACGTCTTTCAGGCGGTAGAGGAAGAAGATCACGCCGAACAGGAACAGCAGGTGATCGTAGCCGGTCACCATGTGCTTGGCGCCCAGGTAGAGGAACGGGAAAATCTGCGCGCCTTGGTTTTGTTTCAAGAACGCGGCGTCGCGGGCGGCTACATTGTGGGCTAGCAGCGGGGCGGCTAGGCACAGGAGAGCGATGGGAAGCAGGCGAGCATAGCGCATATTATTGGCACCTGTCGGCTAGATTGGGTTTCTCACGATATTTGTCGTGGCAATTGGCACACGCGGTGGTCATGACATCGGCGGCCTCGATGATCTTGTCCTGATTCTTCGCTTGTGCGGCTTTGTAAACTACGACGCCGGCGTCGCGCAGGCCTTGCACGAATTTGGGCCAATCCGGATTATTGATCGGGACCGCGCGGCCGTTGGCGCACTTGCGTCCGGGGAGCATCAGCAGGTTGGCTACTTCGGAGAGCGCGAGCGCGCTGTTCTCGATGGCTTCCCATTTGCCGTAGGCGCTGGCTAAAAGATTCGTGGCGGTGGCGGGGTCTTTGGCCGGAGGCACATCCGCGGGGTTCTGGTCTTGCGCGGCGAAGACGATGTTCGACGCCGGGAACAGAGTTCCTCGCATAAGCTGGCGAAGATCCGCCTTTACCTGCATCGCGGGCGCCGCGGCGGTTGGCTTGGCCGGTGCGGGCTTGGGAGCTGGGGTTTGTGCCAGTAGAGACGCGGAGATTCCGCTCCACAAAATCAAGCAAGGTATTACGCTACGCATTCGGATCATTCTCCTCTTTCAACTAGAAAGTGAATTTTAACGCAAGTTGGACTAACCGGGGCGACGCCGCTTTCACCACTTGCGCGAACAAGGGGCTGTCGAGATTGCCCTGCACCGCGGCGGGGCCGAAGAATTGCGCATGATTGAAGGTGTTGAAGGTTTCCAGGCGGAATTGCAGGGCTTTGGCTTCCGTGATGTGGAAGGACTTCAACAGCGCGATGTCGAAATTGATCATGCCGGGCCCGTAGAACGAACGGCGCGACGCATTACCGGGTGAACCTAGGACGGCTTGGCCGAACGCTTCCGGATTGAAATAAGGAAGTCCATTGCGGGGATTTCCGTTGAGGTTGAGGGGTGCTCCGTTGTAGTCGCCGACGTCTATCGTGTCGCTATTCACGCCATTCGGACTGCTGCCTTGCAGGGAGTTGTCGTCGCGGCTCTTGAGTGTGACCGGGAAACCCGTACTGATGCGCGTGATTCCAGAAATAGACCAACCCTGCGTTAGGATCTTCATGCGTCGCGTTATGCGCTCGATGGGAAGTTGATAGTCGTAGCTGGCCACCAGGTTGTGTGTCAGGTCCCAAGCGGAGAGCGCGCGAGTCGACTTGTAGTTAAAGGGATTGGCAGTGTCGCCCAGCGCGGAGCCTTGATCGATGCTCTTGCTGTAGGTGTAGCCGATTAGGTACGTGAGCTTGGGCCCGGCGTGGCGCAGCGTGGCCTGGAACGAATTGTAGCTGGAGTTGCCGAAGGAGCCTTCGAAACCGTCGTTGCCGAAATTCGACCCGAAGGGCCCACGGGTGCCGTTAAAAACTTGGCCGGAGGCGCTGATGTATTGCGTATCCTCACCTGACGGGCCGCAGGTTGGCGACCCTGGCGCCACCTGGCTGGGTTTACTGAGCGACAGGCACAAAGCGGGATTGCCGGGATTCACCGAGTAAGTCAACAGCAAGTGATGTGCTTGAGAGCCGACATACGAGAAAGTCAAGAGCGTGTTCGCGCTCACTTGGCGCTCGATCGAAGCGAAGTAATTTTCGTTGTAGGGGTAGGTGTTCTGCGGATTCGGTCCGGTGGCGCCGGAGATGGGCACGAAGGGAGAAAAGTCCTTGGTGGTGTCTGGCTTGTTGATGGTGGTATCCAAGCGCGGGAAGGTCAGCGGGAAAGGATTGCCGGTGAAGGCCCCGTTGGACGCGGTCATGAACGGCGTCGCAAACAGCGGCGGACCGGGACTGGTGTAGCTCAAACCGTAGGGCGGCTGCGGGAGATCGAACGCGAGCGATTGTCCCTGCACCACCGAATAGAACATTCCGTAGCCGGCGCGGATGCTGGTTTTTCCGGGGCCGCCGATGATTTTGCCGAGCAAGCCGTCGGACTTGTTGGGCGACCAGGCGAGGCCGATGCGCGGTGAAAATTTATTGGCGCCGGGAACCAGGGTGCGCGGAATTCCGACGTCGGTGGGATACACAAGGCCGAGTGGCGCCTGGGTGAATACCTGCGATTGCTGGCCCAGCGAGAAAGTGGGCATCTGATTGTATTTTTCGTACCAATACTCCATGCGGTCATAGCGCCCGCCGTAGTTGATGGTCAGGTTAGGGCGGATGCGCCAGCTATCCTGCACGAACGCGGACGCGTATTTGTGGCGCTCGTAGTAAGCACCCGACTGCGCCTGATTGTAGTTGGTGGGGACGCCGATCAGGAAGTCCGCGAAATCCAGGCCGGTTTCGGTGCCGGCAAACAGGAACGATCCGTTGGCGGTGGGATTCGGATTCACGTTGATCTGTTCGTAGCTTCCCTGGAAGCCGGTCTTGATGGTGTGGTTGCCCCACGCCTTGGAAAAGTTTTCGTTCACGCCGAAGGTGTTGTTGACTTGGGCCAGGTTGGTAATGGGCACGCCCATTACGAACGAATTGAAGATGACGTTTTCGATGCCTTCGATCTCGGGCAATAAGGGCACGATTCCCGGGGTACCGACGCCGGTGACAAAACCTTGTGAGGCTAGCGTCGGGCCGACACCGCCGACGGGCTGCCCCACCACGTTGTCGCTGCGCATGAAGCTGAGGCGCAAGTCGTTCACCATGGACGGTCCGATGGTCTTGGTGCTACCGAGCGAGATAAGCTGGCCGCGGCCCAGGTTCAACGCATTGAAGCCGGGGACGCTGGCGCCTCCCTGCCCTGTCGGATAGGGGTTGTCGAGGCGGAAGTCGTCGATGAAGTAATACGCCGAGAGCAAACCCCAGCGGTCACTGCTGCTATCCAGGCGGAAGCTGCCTTTGTCGTCGCGCACGATTTGCGATTGGCCGCCGGTGGAGAAGGTGGCGTCGCCGAGATTGGGAGCAGGAATGAAGGGCAGCAGATGCCCGGTGGGCGCAGACCAAGCTCGCTGCGGGATCACAGCGTTAGGAAAGACGCACGTGCTGGTGGTGCAACCGGCAAAGTAGTAAGGCTCGCCATTCTTCACTCCATAGCCCAGCCTCTGCTGGAGCTGACTGGCGAGGTAGTCCCCGCCGACGTCGCCGGTGAGGGAACTGGCTTGATCCGCCAGATTGCCAGTGCGGTCGGCAAGAGTGGGAACGGCGATCAAGCCGGAATCGAGACCTTGATTGGTGCGCGTCCCTTGATAATCGCCGAAGTAGAAAATTTTGTTCTTCTTGATGGGTCCGCCGATGGTGCCGCCAAATTGGTTCTGGCGGTAGAAGCCGCGCTCAGGGGAAAAGAAGTTGCGCGCGTCGAGGTCGGTGTTGCGCAGGAATTCGAAGCCGCTGCCGTGGAGAGTGTTGGCTCCTGACTTGGTCACGGCGTTGACGATGCCGCCGCTGTAGTTGCCGTATTGGGCGTCAAAGTTATTGGTCAGCACGCGGAATTCTTCGATCGAATCCAGGTTGGGGACGATCAAGGTTCCGCCGTTCATTAACTCCTTGACGTCGGAGCCATTGACCAGGAAGCCGTTGGCGTCCTCGCGCTGGCCTGATATGGACTGATTGCCGGGGTTGAGGGCGCCGGAGGGGTTGATGGCGACGGTCGCGCCGGCCATCACCACGGAATCGGGCTGCTGGGTGGACATGGGAACGATGCCGGGCTGGAGCGCGAGGAGATCGGTGTAGCTGCGTCCGTTCAAAGCCACCACAGTCATCTGGCGGCCGGTGACGACTTCGCCCACCTGCGAGCTGGCGGTTTCAATTTGCACGCCGTTTTCGAGGACCGTCACCTCTTCGATCTTTTCGATCATTTCCATGGACAGGTCGATTTGCAGGGCGCTATCCAGGTCGATGACCAGGTCATTCCGCTTGGCGGCTTTAAAACCAGAGGCCTCGGCCACAAGGTTGTAACGGCCGACGGTCAGGCTGGGGAAGGTGTAGACGCCTTTGTCATCGGTAGTGGTCTTGGTCTGGATTCCCTGGGCGGTGTTGGTGACTATGATCATGGCGCCCGGAATCACGGCGCCGCTGGGGTCTTTCAGAGTTCCGAAAATGCTGCCGGTGGTGGCCCCCCAGGAAAGCGCTGCCACGGACAGCAGAAGTCCAAGCAGTCCGCACCTTCGGCGTAGGCCGATTCCATTCTTCATTTGTTATTTTGCCTCTAAAGTAACTCGGGCAGATCCCCGCGTGAGATGGATGCTAACACGGGATGGCGGGCGCTCAAGCTTAGCAAGCGGTCATGTCGTGGTCATTGACCGGTCTGTGACCGCGTTAACTTGATATCTACCAGAGACTTACTTACTTGTCGTCCTTTATGGTGGAATAGGCCTTCGCGCCCAGAACCACGCGCCGGGCGTTCACCAGATGGGAGCCGTCACGGGCTGCGTAGCCGCTCACGGTCACCTGGTCACCGGGTTTCAGCGAGTCCAGCTTCCAACCCTGCCGCAGCAGGCCGTTGGGGCTGGCCAGTTCCATCTGCCAATTGGCGACCTTGCCGCTATCGTCGCGCACATCCATATGTAGGATGACGTGGGGATTGGTCCAGGCGACCTTGGTCACTTTCCCATTCACGGTTACCAGCTTGCTCTCGTCGTACTCGGCTTGAAAGGAGTGGTGGGCCAGCACCGGCAGGGCGGCCAGCAATAATCCGGCGGCGGCGACTCTAAATCCTCGATGGATGTTCACGGTGCACCTCCCGTTGCCTGATTATAACCAAGAGCGTGCCCCATCGCTATGGGTAAGGTGTAGACTTTTCGCTATGCCGAGTATCAAGCACATCTTATTTCCGGTGGATTTCTCAGACCGCTCTGACGGCGCGGCGCCTTTCGTCGCGGCCATGGCGGCGAAGCACGACGCGCGCGTGACGCTGCTCACGGCGGCGCACGCCCATTATACGGGCGGGTTGGCAGGAGCGCCGATGATGGACCCGCAAACCATTGTGGATGCCGTGCAGGAGCAACTCGACCGCACCTACCTGGAAGAATTCGCGGGTTTGAGGGTGAACCGCGTGACGATGCCGGGCGAGCCGGCGCGCGAGATCGTCGATTTCGTGGCCGCTCACCAAGTGGACCTGGTGATGATGACGACGCATGGGCGCGGGCCGTTCCGCCAGTTGCTCTTGGGCTCGGTCGCCGCCAAAGTGCTGCATGACGCTCACGTCCCGGTGTGGACCACGGCTCACAGCGGCGAGGCGCCGGAGCGTGTGCACCTGGCGATGCGTAAAATCTTGTGCGCGGTGGAGGCGAGCGCGGCGAGCGTCGAACTGCTGCGCTGGGCTTCCGAATTATCTAAAACCCTGGGCGCCGGTCTGCGGCTGGTGCACGCGGTTCCGGGCATTGAGGCGTGGCCGGAGCAGGACGTGAGCCCGGAGTTCGCCGGGACGCTGCGCGAAAATGCGCGGAAAACCGTGCAAGATCTGGCGGAGGCCGCGGAGGTCGACGCACCGATTTCGGTGGGCACGGGAACCGTGCCGGATGTGGTCCGGGAAGAGGCGATCGAGCACGGTAGCGACTTGATTGTGATCGGGCGCGGAGTGTTGCAGGGCACCTTAGGGAGGCTGCGCACGCACGCCTATGGAATCATTCGCAACGCGCCGTGTCCGGTGATTAGCGTGTGAGAAGCGGATGCGGCCGGTAGAATGAGACCATGCCCTCGCCCAGCGGCGGAATTCTGGGTTCGACGGAAGCCCGCAAACCGGCGGAGTCCCGCAGGTGGCTGAAGCGAAGAGTACCGCGGGAGCAGTTAACCCGACTGGCGCCGCGGCCTCCGCGCCCCAAGCGTTTCGGCGCCAGGGACTTTCCAGATCGCGTGCGCTACGTAGTGCGGGCCTGGTGGGCGTGGTTGGCGGTGGCCATCGTGCTCCAAGGAGGCGGCCACTGGGGCTACGCCATCGCGGCCGGCGCCATGGCTTTTTTCCAATATCATACGTCCGCGGAAACGCATCCGGCCGTATATCCGCTGGGAGCGGAACTGGACGTGGACTCGATGGAATTCCAAAACACCATCGAGGGTGTCACCGGGATGCCGTTCCTTCCGGGAAATCGTGTGGCGATCTACAACAACGGGGACGAGTTCTATCCCGCGATGCTGGATGCCATCGATTCTGCCCATTGGTCCATCACCATGGAGCAGTACATCTATTGGGATGGAGAGGTGGGGCGCCGCTTCGCGGAAGCTTTCGCCGAAAAGGCGCGCCAGGGAGTGGAGGTCAAACTCCTGCTGGATGCCATCGGTTCGGCGAATTTGGGAAAGGAGATCTTCCGCATGCTGGCGGACGGCGGATGCCAACTGGCGTGGTACCGTCCGATTCACTGGTACACGCTGCATCGCGCCAATCGCCGGGACCACCGCAAATCGCTGATCGTCGACGGCCGCATCGCGTTCACCGGGGGCGCGGGACTGGCCGACCAGTGGTTGGGTACCGCGGCGGACGAACGCGAATGGCGCGATATCCAGGTGTCCATCACGGGACCGGCGGCGGTGGCGCAGCAAAGCGGTTTCGCGCTGAACTGGCTGGAGACCACCGGCGAGATTCTGAGCGGGGAACGCTTTTTCCCCGAGCCACGCAGGGAAACCGGCGAGGATGGCGGCGTGAAAGTCCAGACCATTCTCAGTTCTCCAGCGCTAGGAGCGGGCACGGTGGGAACCATGTACCTGGTGGCCGTGCAGTGCGCGAAACGGGAGCTGCAGATTGCGAATCCCTACTTCGTTCCCGACTCGCGGGTGATCGACATGCTGGCGGCAGCCCGGCGGCGCGGCGTGGTTGTGAAACTGATGGTTGCAGGCGAACCCAGTGACGGGTGGTGGGCGCGCCACAACGGGGTCCGGCTGTATGGACGCCTGCTCGAAGCGGGGGTCGAAATCTACGAGTTTCGTCCGACCATGCTGCACCAGAAAACCATGCTGGTGGATGGCGTGTGGGCCACCATTGGCACGGCGAATTTCGACAACCGGTCTTTCGCGCTGAACGAAGAAACCAATCTATGCTTTCACGACCGCGCGATCGCTGAACAATTGCACGCTATTTTCGCCGCCGATCTGGAGCGCTGCGAGCGCATCGATTTCGCGGCCTGGCGGCGGCGCGGGCTGTGGCGGCGGATCCAGGAACAGTTCGCGTCGCTGCTGGAGGATCAGATCTAACCATGCGCGCCTTCCGCATCGCCACCTACAATATTCACAAAGGCCGCGGCATGGACGGCCGCGTGCGGATCGAGCGGATCTTAAGAGTGCTCCGCGAAGTGGAAGCCGACATTGTCACACTGCAGGAAGTGACCAATCACCAGGAGCGGAGGCCCGAGGAGCATCAGGCGCGCTACCTGGCCGAACAGCTGGGCTATTTCTACAGCGTGGGAGAAACGCGCAAGCACCGCGAGGCTGCCTACGGCAACGTGACGCTGAGCCATTGGAAGTTCGAAGCCGTAAGCCACATCAACTTGAGCGTCGCCGGACGGGAGCCCCGCGGCGCGCTGCGCACCGACATCCGCGTCGGCAATGAGATGCTGCACATCTTCAACGTGCACCTGGGCACTGCGGTTCGCGAGCGCCGCACGCAGGCGCGCTTGATCGACCAGCATCTGCTCAAGGCTCTGGATGTCTCCGGCCACCGCATCGTGATGGGAGATTTCAACGACTGGAACCACGGGCTGGTGAGCAAAACTCTTTCCAGCGAATTTCACTTGACCGATCTGGCGGAGCATTTACCGCGCACTCGCGGCTACCCCGCCCTGCTGCCACTGCTGCACCTGGATCACATCTATCTGGATCACGAGTTGAAGATCGAGAAAGCTCGTTTCCATCGCAACCGGCTGACCTTGATGGCCTCGGATCATCTGCCGCTGGTCGCGGACGTCGCGTTCCGCGGTTAACGCAGGGCGGGCTGCGCTTCGGCCACCACTTGGGTTTTCTGGCGGCGCTTGGTTTTGCGGCCTCCGGTGAAGCGCTCCATGTAAATGTAGATCACCGGGGTGATGTAAAGAGTCAACAACTGCGAGACCACCAGGCCGCCGACTACCGCGAGACCCAGCGGACGCCGCGCTTCGCCGCCAGCACCTTGACCGAGCGCGATGGGCAGCGTGCCCATCAGGGCCGCCATGGTAGTCATCATGATGGGACGGAAACGGACCAAGCCGGCCTCGACGATGGCATCGGCGGGGGCGACACCTTGCGTGCGCTGCGCTTCTAACGCAAAGTCGATCATCATGATCGCGTTCTTCTTCACGATGCCAATCAGCATGATGATGCCGACGAAGGAGTAGATATTCAACTCATCGTGGAAGATCAGGAGCGTCAGCAGTGCGCCGGCTCCGGCCGAGGGGAGTCCGGAGAGAATCGTCAAAGGATGAATGAAGCTCTCGTACAGAATTCCCAGCACCAGGTAAATGACCAGGATGGCCATCACCAGCAGCAGGCCCATTCCTTTTAGCGAGGACTGGAAGGCGGCGGCGGTGCCTTGGAAGATGGTGCGGATGTTGGGTGGCAGGAATTCCTGCGCGGCATCGTTGACGCGTTCGACGGCATCGCCCAGCGACACGCCAGGGACGGTGTTAAACGAGTAGGTCACCGAAGGCAATTGCCCATAGTGAGTGACGGACAAGGGACCCACCGTATTGCGCAGCTTGGTCACCGCCGCAATCGGAACCAGCTTGCCGCCGGTGGCATGGATGTAGAGCAGATTCACCGACGCGGGATTGCGCTGATACTCCGGCAGCAGTTCCAGGATCACCTGATAGTCGTTATTGGGTTTGAAGATGGTGGACACCTGGCGCGTGCCGAAGGCGCTGTAGAGGGCGTCTTCCACTTGACCCGCGTTGACGCCCAACGCGGAGGCACGATCGCGATCGATATCCAGCATCAACTGCGGACTGGCCACCTGCATATCGCTCGAGACGTCGGTCAATCCCGGGATTTGCCGCATATGTTTCTCGAAATCCCCGGCAGCGCGGTACAGAGTATTCAAGTCTGTCGCCTGCAAGGTGAATTGATACAGGCTGCGGCCGTTTTGCCCGCCAATACGCACCAGCGGAGGATTGGTCAAATACTGCCGCGCTCCCGGAATGGTATTCAGTTTGGGGCGGACTTGTTCGATGACCTCCTCCGGGGATAATTTTCGTTCGGAGCGAGGTTTCAGCCGGGCGTTGATCCGGCCGAAAGCGGAGGGCGCATTCGCGAACACTGTTACGTGATCGACGTTGGGATTCGCCAGCATAATCTTTAAGGCTTTTTGCTGGGAGTCGACCATGGAATCGAAGGAAGCGTCCTGCGGGAACTCAGTCTGGCCGGAAATGAAGCCCTGGTCCTGGCCGGGAATGAACCCTTTCGGCACCAGGCCGTAGAGATACACCGTCAGAATGAAGGTTGCCGCCGCCCCTAGCAGCGAGATAAAACGGTGGCGCACCACGATCCGCAGGCTCCAGCCGTAAGCGTCGCGCAACGCATCGAAAACGCGCTCGGACGCACGATAAAGAGCGTTATGGTGCTCGCTGGGCGGTTTCAGAAAGCGGCTGCAGAGCATCGGCGTCAGACTGAGCGAAACGAATCCCGAGATCAGGATCGCCGTCATGATGACTACTGCGAACTCGTGGAACAAACGGCCGACGATCCCGCTCATAAACAAGACCGGAAGAAAGACCGCCGCCAGCGAGAGTGTCATCGACAGAATGGTGAAGGCAATCTCCTTACCGCCTTCAAGCGCCGCTTCCAGGCGGGGTTTTCCCATTTCCATGTGGCGGACGATATTTTCCAGCACCACAATCGCGTCGTCGACCACAAAGCCCACCGCTAAGGTGAGAGCCATCATGGAGAGGTTGTCAATGTTGTAACCAAAAAAGGACATCACCGCGAAGGTGCCCACAATCGACAAAGGCAATGCCAGGCTGGGAATAATCGTCGCGGACACGTTCCGCAAAAACACGAAGATTACCAAGATCACCAGCCCAACGGCCAGTAGCAGCGTAAACTGGACGTCGTTGACCGATTCCCGTATGGATTCCGAGCGATCGTAGAAAATCTCCAGGCCCACGGCAGGCGGGAGCTGCATCTGCAATTGCGGCAGCAGATGCTTGATCCGATCGACGATATCCATGGTGTTGGTGCCGGGTTGCCGCATCACTTGCAGCGTGATGGCACGCGTACTGTCAAACCATCCGATATTCTTGTCGTTCTCGATGCTGTCGATGACCTTGCCCAGGTCTCCCAGACGCACCGGCGAGCCATTGCGGTAAGCCACGATGATCGGCCGGTAGGCGGCGGCGTCGTTCAGCTGGCCGTCGGCCTGCACCGTATAGGCCTGGTGAGCTCCATATAGAGTGCCGGTGGGAAGATTGGCGTTATGCGCGCCGAGCGCGTTCTGCACGTCATCGAGACCGATGCCGCGGTTCACCAGCATATTAGGATCGAGCTGCACGCGCACCGCGAATTTGGCCTGACCCTGCACTTGCACCTGGGCCACGCCGTCGACCGTCGAGATCGCGGGTGCAATCAGGGTCTCCGCGTAATCGTCCACCGCCGTCATGGGCATGGTGGCCGACGTCATGGACAGTTGAATAATGGGTTGATCGGTGGGGTTTACTTTTTGAATGGAGGGCGGGGCCGGCATGTTGGGCGGCAGCTTTCGCAACACGGCGGAAACCGCGTTCTGCACGTCCAGTGCCGCGCCATCGATGTTGCGGTCCAGGGTAAATTGCAACGTGACATTGGTTCGGCCGCGCCCGCTCGAAGACGTCATGTTGTCCAGGCCGGCGATGGTCGTGAACTGGCGCTCTAAAACAGCCGCAACCGAAGATGCCATGGTTTCCGGACTCGCTCCAGGAAGATTGGCTTCTACCTGCAGAGTGGGGAAATCGATGGTGGGCAGATCGCTAACTGGCAGCGTTCTATAGCCTTGGACTCCGAACAAGAGAAGCCCGATCATCAGCAGCGCGGTCATCACCGGCCGGCGGATGAACAGTTCGGTTAGATTCATAACCCAACCTTGCCTGCCGCAACCCGGCCCGGCAGAGCGCCGTCAATCCGCTGTTGTACACTTATGGACACAGTAATCAAGTTTAATGGTACCTGATTTTAGTGGGACCGCCCTGTCCCAAATGGCAGAGAACTGCGTTTAAATAGACGAGCCTACGTTAAGATTGGTTACGCTCGGGCGAGCGGGATTTAGTGGGCCGGAAGGAGATCGATGGTGGACCCGGGCCCGACGCCGCGGATGACGGTTCCGCGCGGCAAAGTCAGGGGATTGCGGAACCAAAACGCGTGGTTATACGCGGGCTTGAAGGGCTGGAGCCACAGCAAGGGTTGAATACTGCCATCCGGTAGCTCAGCTGTCACTTGAAAAGAGGCATTGGGCGTTACTTTTTTGGGCCATACTCCGGCTAATTTCAAGGGACGCATCAACTTATAATCGGCGCCCACGCTGACGCTGGAACTGAGCGGTTGGTGCGCTGGCGGGGTCGCTTTGGGAGGCTCCGGCAGATCTTTGGGCTCGCCTTCGGGGGCGCCGCCTTCCACCCAATCGGCCACGAGCTCGATTTGTTCGGGCGTCAACGCCTGGTCGTTGCGAAAATCGCCGAAACCTTTTACGGCGCCCCACGGGGGCATGCGGCGTTCGAGTACTTCCTCTTGCATGGCCTTGGCCCAGGGGCGCGCTTCGCTGTAGGTCATCAGTGAAAAAGCACTGCCACCTTCGCGATGACAACTGGCGCAGCGGGCTTGCACGATACGAATGATCTCGCGGTCGAAGGTGATCTTGGTGGTGATGACGTCGTGGGCTGACGCGACGCCGGCGAGCGCCAGGAAAAGCACCGTTGAAAAAGCTCGCAGCTTCATTGCGAACGGTTGGTGGCGGAGCCGGGATTGATGCAATCGGCGAATCCGCTGCAAATGCAATAACGCTGGCAACTCTGGATGGTGAGCCGCCCGATCTTCTTCATGTATTCAGGGTACATGGTCTCGGCACCGCCTGCGGCGGCTTCGGCGGGGACTCCGTAGAAGGCCGGGAACTCGCTGAGGAACTCGTTGGTGCCAGGGAGGTGGTGCGGCACCACGCCGAGCTGCCGCGGAACTTCGACCACATCTTCGCAAGGATATTTGGCGATTTCCTGCTCGGGATCGGCCAGCCAATCGGTGGTGCGGACCATGGGCTCGGTGAGATACACCGGGTCTGTGATCACTTGCGTGAGCGTCAGGATATCGTCGTGACGCGCCCAGTGCTCGACCATGGTGGCTTTCTCGCTGCGGGGGACTCCGTTGCGGCGGATGTAGCCGGGTTTTAGATGTGTGGTGTAGACGGTGAGTTGATTCCCTTCCCACTTGCCTGTCGAAAAACCCTGCCAAGTGTGCGCTGCATATTCAGGTGGATGCGCGCGGCCATCCATCCAGATAGTGCGTTCGGGGGCCATCCAGGCGATGTGGGTGTGCCAGGCGATCAACTGCTGGGTGGCTGTGTCGACTTCTTTCCACAGGCGCAGGTTGGCGGGGCCGCGGGAGGAGTAGTCAGAGGGATGGGGGCGGCATTGCCACTCGGGAAGGGTTAGGAGAGACGCGTTCCAGGCTTGGGCTTTGGCCCGGGCGGCGGCGTTGATGGGGAGTCCTAAGTAATCGCCGAGGTCGGGGCCGGGGACGCGCTCTTGGGCGTCTTCGTGGTAAAGGGCTTGCCATTCGCCGGATAGATCCACTTGCGAGAAGGCGGGGATCGCCGCGAGTGCACACAGCGTGAATAGCCAGATCGGTTTCATGATTTAACGTGGCGGCGCAACTTGCGCGGAGGTGGGCGCGGCTGGCTGATCGGGTTGGGGTGGGCGGGCTTTGGGTAACGGTTTCCGGGGTAGCTTTTCTTGGCGGGTGGCGGTGTTGTAGACCAGCGACGCGATGATGGCGGCGGCTTGCTCTAGATCGGCGGGCTGGATGCGGTCGTAGACATCCATGTTGGAGTGGTGGGTGCGGGTGCCGTAGTCCAGGGGGTCTTGGATGAACTGGAAGCCGGGCAGGCCTACGGCGTCGAAGGACAGATGATCGGTGCCGCCGGTGTTGCGTAGCGCGATAGTTCCGGCGCCTAGATCTTTGAAAGGCTCGAACCATTTTTCGAAGAGGGGGCGCATGGCGTCGTTGCCTTGCAGGTTGACGCCGCGGATTTTGCCAGTGCCGTTGTCCAGGTTGAAGTAGCCGGAGAGGCGGTCGTGTTCAGCGGTGGGCTTCATGGTGGCAGGATCGGCGAAGTGTTCTTTCACGTAGGCCTTGGATCCAAGCAGGCCTTCCTCTTCGCCGCTCCACAGGGCTAGGCGCACGGTGCGGTCCATTTTCAAGTTGAGGGCCTTGAGAATGCGCATCACTTCGATGGCGACGGCGCTGCCGGCGGCGTTGTCGGTGGCTCCGGTGCCGGTGTGCCAGGAATCAAAGTGCGCTCCGACCATTACCAACTCGTCGCGCTTGGCGTTGCCGGGAATCTCGGCGATGACGTTGAAGGAGTCGAGGTTGTCATCGAAGAATTGCGCCTTCACATCGAAGGTCAGCTTGACGGTGAGTTTGTGATCGAGCAGGCGCGCGATGCGATTGTAGTGCTCAGCGGCGAGCACGATAGTGGGGACGTTATCTTTCGATTCGCGGTCCGCGCCCGCTGCGAAGACGGTGCCGCCGTCGCCTTCGGAGGTGCGGATCACTAGCGGCACACCTTCGTCTTTCCAGAATCGATTGAGGCGTTCGCGGAATTTGCGCGCCTGCTGCGGCGTGAGAGGCGGCTGCCCGCCGCGGGCGTTGCGTCCGGGAGGCGCGGGGATCGGGAAAACGCTGAGATCGGCAAGCTGCGCATCGCTGAGGCGGCGGCCGGCGGGATCGGTGGGCAGCGCCAGATTGCGGGGCGCGTCGCGCAGAACCATTTTGCCGCGCAGCTTGCCCTTGTATTGTTCGAGATCGGCTTCCGTGCGAATGGGCGCGAGCACGGCCTCGGCGGTGAGTGGGCCGTCGGTGCCCGGAGTCCAGGCGAGCGGATAGCCGATCAACGGCTGATACTCGGGATCATCGATGTAACCGGAATAAGAAGTATAGGCCCAGCCGCGCCCGAAGGGTCCCCACTTTTCTAACTTGACGTTGTCGAGGCCGAATTCTTTGAGCTGCTTGACGGCCCAATCGCCGGCGGCACGAAACTGCGGCGAGTTGGTGAGGCGGGGGCCGTAGACGTCGGTGAGCTGGAACATGGTGTCCATCACCTTGGTGTTTTGAAACGCTTCGTCCTTGATCTGGTGGATGACGCCCAGATCGACTCGCTCCTGCGCGGAAACGGTCAGCGCGAAGGAGAGAAGAAGAGCCAGCGCGGGTTCGATTCGTCGCAGCATATTCGTCGAAAAGGATAACAGAGAATGAGGACTGGTATGCGGCCGGTATTGCCGTTGCCGCAATATGGAGATAGCCTAATCTTCGTGAAGAGTTCAGGGGGCCGCTTTGCTCGCGCCGCGTTGCTCGTATGCGTGCTGGGGTGTCCTCAGGCGTGCCAGCGTCCGCAATCGACAGAGTTGGCCGTTGAACTCTCTAATCGCTACATCGTCGTACCTGAGGGCGGCGTAACTTCCACGGAAATGTCAGGCGATTCCCTTCGTCCGCTCGCTGGCGGGGCAGACAACAACAACAAGCAGTTCGTTCTGAAATTAGACTTCACCACTGCAGGGGACAGTCTCACGACCACCGTTTACGCGATTCCTCCAGAGAACGATCCTTTGCGCTACTCTGACGGACACAAACGCCGGCTGGGGGTCCATTCCGCTCGCTTGAACCAGAGTTTTGAGCTCACTGAGTTGACGCAGATGGGCTACCAGCCTGTCCTCGTCAAAATCATCAACGCCAAGCGCGTACCGACCGTGCATCCCACCGTTGTTAGCAGAGTTCCCTCCATTCAAGTGGATCTTGTCGACGAGGACGTGCAAGGTTGCACACTGTTGTTGCGCAACGTGTCTTCTTCACAGGCCGTGCTGGCCTATGCTCTCACTCAAGGCTCGCATTCTTCGATCGAAGTCCGCTCCCACAGAGACCGCCCCGCGATCGCGCAAGGTGCCACGCGAAAGGAGATGGTCGGATTTGTGGAGGAGCCCGTCTCCCGCGACATCGCCGTCGTTGCCGCGATTTTCAGCGATGGCTCACATGAGGGAGAGGACCAGTTCGCGGCAAAGCTCAAGGCCGAAGAGATCGGCGACGAAACTCAGTACGGGCGCATGGGACCAGTTATCGACCGCATCGTCCAGAATGCGGCTCTTGACGACAATGCTCGAACAGCGCAAATCCGCGGGCAGTTGCAAAACCTCTCTGATCAAGCGGAGGAACCAACCATCCGGGCGTTGGCATCGCAATTCCCGAATCTGCCGCGTGAGGGGCTAGTTACGGATCTCACGGAGGGTCTCGACTCGGCCCGGCGAAACCTCTGGTCAAACTTGTATAGCTACGTGCATAGCAGCGCTACTTACCCGCCGCCGCCCCATCCGCCTCCGGTGACTGAGTGGTGGCGCCGGTATCGGCAGAGCCATTGACGTACCCAGGAACCTCCCGCTCTTCGTCTGACGCCGACTGTTCCATTTATCCAGAGCCAATCATTCTTTCGTTTCGAACAGGGCTTTCGGTAGCGTCGATTGGCGAATAATGCTGAGCAGCGTTCCACGACGGACTGGATTATGCAGGGGTACCGGAACGGAAACCGTACCCTCCGCAAGACGCTTCTGAAGAATGCGATGGCTGCCTTTTTGACGCACGGTTACGAACCCGTGCTGCTCCAAGAGTCGGCAGACCTCGTCGCCCGTAAGGACGCGAAGCTTACCCAACCGGAACCTCGACCTGGGTCACGAACACTTCACGGTGCATACGGCGGGAGATCTCAGCCTCATCGGCAACCTCGAAGAAGAGCGTCAGCGCCTCGATCAGATTTGCCCGCGCTTCTTCGATGGACGAGCCTTGGCTGGCTACGTCAACTTCCGGACAGAGTGCTACGAAAGCGTCGTCTTCTCGCTCGATGATCGCGGTCAAACGTTGCACTTGCTGCATGTTCCAAGTCTACCTGTTTGTGTCTTATCCGGCGAGGGTTTTCCAGTTTTTGAGCAGATACTCTGCGGTGCGCCAGGCTAGGGCTTGCGCGGTCAAGGTGGGATTGCGGGCGCCGCTGGTTCCCATCACTGACGCGCCTAGGATGCCTAGGTTGGGGGCTTCGTGCGAGAAGCCCCAACGGTCGACCACGTTGGTTTCCGGATTGTCGCCCATGCGGGTTCCACCGTAGGCGTGCGTGGTCAGGCTGGGGACGCCGGGGTCGGGAACATCGACGGCGATGGCGCCGGCTTCGCGAAACCATTGCTCCATTTTCTTCTGGGCGTAGCGGACCGCGGTGGTTTCGTTGGGCTTGGGGCCTCCGGTGGTGATGCGGCAGACGGGATCGCCTAGCGGATCTCTGACGGCGGAGTCCAGGTCGAGATAACAGGTCTCGTAGGGGAAGGTGGAGGTCTGGAAATAGGTGTTCGCTACGCGGGCGGCGTTCTCGTGCACGAACTTCTTCCAGGCGGAGCCCCACGCGGGAGCCTTGCCATAGGTATCCATGGCGGCGGCTTCGATGGCGTGGCGTTCGGTGCGTACGTGCAGGCTGGTGCCGCCGATGAAACCTAAGCCCGAGTGATCATAGGCGTCGTCGGCGAAATCGTCGACGGTGATTCCTTGCGCGGGGAGACCGTACCAGATATTTACGTCGAAGGGGAACAGCGCGGTGAGCGAGCCGGTCTGGTAGTGGGCGAAGAAATGTCTGCCTACTTGGCCGCGGTTGTTTGCCAGGCCGTTGGCATAGACGCGCGATTTTGAGAGCAGCAGCAAGCGCGAGTTCTCGTAGGTGTAGCCGGCTAGCAAGACAACTTTGGCAGGCTGGAAAAACTCTTGGCGATTTCGCAGGTAGCTGACACCGGTCACGCGGCCGCTCGCGTCGGTGACGATGCGCGTGACATGCGCTAGATCGAAAATCGTCAGGTTCTTGGTCTTTACCGCGGCCGGAATGGTGGTGACCGCGGTGGAACTCTTGGCGTTCACGTGGCAGCCGCCGGAGCCGCAATAGCCGTGATATGCGCAGCCGGGGCGGTTGTCGCGCGCCTGCGTGTTGATCGCGGCGGGCGGGTGAAAGGGGTGCCATCCCAAACGGCGCGCGGCCGCGGCCATGTGATCGATGAATTCGGTGCTGCGCAGCGGCGGCATGGGGTACTCGCGCCGCCGCGGGCCTTCGAAAATGTTGCCGCGCGGATCGATGGTTCCCTGAATGTTGCCGGCTTTGCCGGAGACGCCTAGTTCCCATTCGATGGTGTCGTAGTAGGGTTCCAGATCGTCGTAGGCGATGGGCCAGTCCTCTAGCGTCGAGCCGCTCGGGATGGCGTTGGCGCCGTAGCGCCGGATGGCTTCCGAGCGCGACTTGAAATCCCAGGGCTTGAGGCGCCAGCTTTGCGCCCAGTAATGAATCGAGGTGCCGCCGACGGCATTCATCATGGGATGGCGGGCGGCCTGGCGCGCGGTTTCAGTTGGGTTCGCACGAATGGTGGGAATTTCCCGCTGCGCTTTGGCAACCGACGTCACACGGCCGCGGACGTTGTTATGGATCTCGTCGGCGCGATAATCCTTGGGGCCCATCCAGGTGCCGGCTTCGATCCCGGCTACTTTCAGGCCGGCGCGGGCTAGGGGCAGCACTGCCACTCCGCCGGCGGCGCCCAAGCCGATCACGGCTACGTCTACCGGTTTTAGCTGGGTTGCCATAACGCCTACTAAGATAACAGCGCTGCGCGGCGGTGATAATAGGTCCAGCCCTGTGAACCTACTCGACATCGTTGTCGGCAAGCCTATCAAGACTAGTGACGAGCGCGCTGAGCAGATTGGGCCGGCGCAGGGGATTCCGATCTTTGGCTTGGATGCGCTAAGTTCGGCGGCGTATGGGCCGGAGGCGGCCTTGAGCCTGTTGCTGCCGTTGGGGCTGATGGGAGTGCGCTACATCATTCCTATTAGCGCTGCGGTGATCACCCTGCTGGTGATCGTGTACTTCTCGTATCTCCAGACCATCGCGGCTTATCCTACGGGCGGCGGCTCCTATACGGTGGCGCGTTACAACTTGGGCGCGCGTGCGGGATTACTGGCGGCGGCTGCGTTGCTGGCGGATTACATTCTCACGGTGGCCGTCGGCATCTCGGCGGGTGTGGGGGCGCTGGTCTCGGCAGTGCCGTCGCTGCTGCCGCACACGGTGGCGATCTGCCTGGGGATTCTAATCGCCATCACTATCCTGAATTTGCGGGGTGTGCGGGAGGCGGGCGTGGTCTTCGCGGTCCCCACCTATTTGTTTGTCGGCACGCTTCTGATCACTATCGTGGCGGGACTGTTTCGAGTTCTCTTGAGTAGCGGCCATCCAGCGCCGGTCACTCCGTTTCCGCCTCCGCCGCGAGTGACGCAGGCGGTCAGCTACTGGCTGCTCTTGAAAGTTTTCGCCAGCGGCTGCACGGCCATCACGGGCGTCGAAGCCGTTAGCAACGGGGTAAGAGCGTTCCGGGAATCCGCTGTCAAGAACGCCCAACGCACTCTCACGGTGATTATTTTTCTGTTGGCGGTGCTGCTGGCGGGGATTTCATTTCTGGTCAAAAGCTACGGGATCGCAGCCACTGACCCCGGCCGGCCGGGCTATCAAAGCCTGCTCTCCATGCTGATCGCCGCGGTCTTCGGCAAGGGCTTTTTCTACTACCTGACCATGGCTTCGATCCTGATTGTGCTGTCGCTCTCGGCTAATACGGCCTTCGCCGATTTCCCACGCCTGTGCCGCGCGATCGCGCAGAACAATTACCTGCCGCATGCTTTCGGGTATCGCGGACGGCGGCTGGTCTACACCTATGGCATCGTCATCCTGGCGCTGCTCAGCGGCGGACTGCTCATTCTGTTCCGCGGCGTCACCGACCGCCTGATCCCGCTGTACGCCGTCGGCGCTTTCCTGGCCTTCACGCTTTCGCAATCCGGTATGGTCACGCACTGGCGAAACAATCGCGGCGCGCACTGGCTGAAGAGCGCGTTCGTGAACGGACTGGGCGCGGTGGTCACGGGCATCACGGTAGTGGTGGTGCTGCTGGAGAAATTCGTTGAAGGCGCCTGGATCACGTTCCTGTTCATCCCGGTGATGATCTACTTCTTCACGCGTGTCCGCCGCCACTACCACTCCATTAAGATGCTGACCTCCTGCCGGCTTCCGGTCGACACGGCCGGGCTCGAGCAGCCGCCCATCGTGGTCATCCCCATAGAGCACTGGAGCAACATCTCGCGCCAGGGAATCGAATTCGCGGCGCGGCTGTCGCCGGAAGTGATCGCGCTGCACGTGGAGCCCGCCGAACACTCGGAACTCCTCGAAGCGGATTGGGAACAATACGTCGTCGAGCCGTTCCGCGCCGCCGGCAAAGAACCGCCGAAGTTGCAGCTGCTGCCGTCACCTTACCGCTTCATCATCATTCCCATCGTGCAGTTCATTGTGGAACTTTCGAAACAGCATGCCGATCGCAGCATCATCGTAGTGATCCCGGAGCTGGTGGAAGACAAATGGTATGAATACTTTCTTCACAACCAGCGCGGGCGCTTGCTCGAGTGGGTGCTGCTCGCTCGCGGCAATGAGCGCATCTTTACGGTGAGCGCGCCGTGGTACGTCGGCAAGCGTGCCTGACTCAACTTTTTCGCTTGAACAATGCGGCTTCGGGTTTGTCGAAGCCCGGATGATGCGGTGGAAGCGATGGATTTTCCCAGTAAGGGCCCAAGACTTCCGCTAACAATTGGTCAAGCGTCTCACCTTCGGCAATGCTTCCGTAGGCTGAAATTCCTTCGCCTGGGGTGACTGGCTTGGAGAGGCCGAGACGTACGAATCGAGCAGACGGAAACGGTGACTTCTTCGGGGAGGCGAGGCAATACAGATGGTTTCCGCACTGCATTCCACGCCAGTTGATATAGGTGAGCGCCGCCGTTTCCTCTGCCGTGGGAACCTCCGTGCCGACCCAGTTCAAGATGGAAACGACGGGAGCTTTTACGGCATAGCGCGACGAGGTTCGATAGGCGATCATATGCAGCAACGTCAAGTGACCGGAGGGCACACGGACCCCGATGATCTCGCCGAATTCCCAGCCCCCCAACTGTACGGGGAGCTGCCTCGGTAGAGGTTTCGCGGGCGGCTGCGGCGAGTCGATCTTTTTGCGCGCTTGGGCCAGCGCCGCGGCACGCTTGCGGCGGAGGGGGGAAGCAGACCATTTATTCAGGTCGAGGTTTTCGTCGATGATGCGGAGCGCGGCGGTCTTAACGCGCGGATCCAGGCGGCCGATGTCCCATTGCGTCCAGGCCAGCGCCAGCCAGAAGGCGGTGGTGGCCGGAAGGTCATCGAAGCTGGCGCCGTATTGACGGGCTATCGCATCGGTTGCGCGTTCATCGGACTGCGCGTCCGCCAAGAAATGCTTATAGTCCGTGCGCACATCGAGTGCGTCGTCATCGGCAAAGATCCCCGCGCCAAAGACTCCCATGACCTAAAACGCCAAGCGCATTTGCATTTCCAAGCGACGGTTGTCGGCGTTCTCCGAAAAGCCCTCGCCATTGACGCCGCCAGCCATCTGGTTGGCTTGCCCAAACAGCGGCGAGGTAATGTTGCCGATGAGGGGGCCGGGATTGGTGTGGTTCAGCAGGTTGCGAATCGCCAGCGAGACGCTTACGGTGTAGTGCCGCTCGGCGGGCGCGGAGAAGATACCGCTGCCGTGTTGGGCGGCTTTGCGCTCGGTGCCAAACGTAAAGAATTTGGCGATGCGCAGGTTCACTGACATCTGCCCCGGGCTGCGGCCGTAGTTGCGCGAGAGCAGCGTTTCGCCGGGGATGGGGTTGGGATCGAGCAAACCGTAGGAAGTCTGAATGAGCCCTGGCCGGGTGGGATCGGTGGCGATGCCGGGGCGGCCGTTGAAGAGCGTGGTTCCGTAGAGATCGCTGCCGGTGGTGATGTTGAAAGGCGCGCCGGATTGCAGAGCGATCAGGGGACTGAAGCGCAGGTTCCAGCGGGTATTGATGGTCCCCCCGGCGTTCAGGTTATGGCGGATGTCCCAGGCTGCCGGACCATATTCGCCGGCCGTACTATAAGGATTCGCCGGGAAAGTGTTGGGGCTATCGAAGTCGCTCATAGCCCGATTTAGGGAATAGCTGCCGAACAACGAAATGGTCTGGGTCACTTTAGAATTGACATTGAGCGCGAGCTGATTTTGCGTGAAAACGCCGGACGACTCCATTGTAAAAACCGGCCCCGGACGCCCCAGTGGGAACAATCCAGTCGCGGGATTCGGCGCGTTGGTGTCCAAGGAGTGTAGCTCGCGGAATCCGCGCGAATTGGTGTAGGTGGCTGCGAGCGTGGTGTTCTTCGGCAACTGTCGCTCCAGCGTGATCGCGGACTGCAGAACGTACGGGGACCGTAGCGAGGGGCTTATCTGCTGGATCACTTGGCCGGATTGAAAGGCCGCCAGCGCGGATGGCGGAGGCACGTTGGGGAAGAAGTCCGGATTGGTGACTACATACTGCTGCTGGACGATGCCGTTGTAGCGCGCGGCTGTGAGCGAGTTATAGAGCGAGAAGCGATCGTAGAACATACCGAACCCGGCGCGCAGCACCAGCTTGGGACGCGGGTTGTTGGCGCCGCTGCCCGGCGCCCAGGCGAGTCCGATGCGCGGCGCGAGATCGCGCGGGTCGTGAATGTTGGTCTGATTCTCGTAGCGTAAACCCAAATTGAGGGTCAGGTTGGAATGCAGCCGCCAGTCGTCGCCCACGAATACCGCGGCATCGTAGCGGTTCACTGAAGTCGCGGGAGTCCCGGCACTGATGCTGAACTGCGATGCTCCGCCGCCTGCGAGCCCGAGTAGAGTCCGCCGGTAGCGCTCGAGGGAATCGATCTCCTCCACTTGCCCGGGAGCGTCCAGCACTGGCGCCAGGCCGCCGCTGAAAATGAAGGTCCCGTTGAAATTCAGGGGAGTGCTATTGGCGTCGAATTGGGCACGCGCGCGAATTCCGAAGCGCCAGGTGTGGGCCCCGTGGACGGTGGTGGTGTTGTTCTGCAGCTCGAAGTAGTTCAGTGTGTCGAGCGTCCGCCCCACCGGCGAACCACCCGTGGTGAACGAGCCGAGCACCTGGATCTGCGGGCCGCTGTTGTTGGCCTGCTGTTGTTGGGCATTGCGGTAAAACTGAAAGCGCGTCTCATTAACGGTGGATCCATGCACGGACGTCTCGATAAACTGCGCCGTCTGGATGTCGTAGTGCAAGTGCGAACCCAGGGGGATTAAGTTCACGCCCCCAATGCCTGCGCCCTGAATGTCGCCGCGAATGAACCCGTAGCGCAGCGTGAGGGTGTTGTTGTCGTTCAATTGATAGTCGATGCGCGGTTCGATGCGCGTGCGCCTCTGAATGGCCTTAAAGAAACTGAACAGCGGCGTTGCGGTAAGCGTCCGCGGGTCGAGCGTCACGGCGTTGACGATGGCGCCGTTGTCGACATTGTTCTGGTTGGCGGTGAGCGCGAACGAAGTGCGTTTATTGATGGGCCCGCTGAGCGTGTTCTCAAATTCGTTGAGCGACAGCGGAGCCTTCTCGGCCGAGTAAGGATTCCGCGAATTCCAAAACTGATTCGCGAAATTGTAATTGAGGGACGCGTGATATTGATCGCTGCCGGGCTTGGTGAGAATCTCGATGCGCCCCAGGCCCAGCTTGTCGAACTCCGGCGAGAAAGGGTTTTGGTTGATGCGAATTTCGCGGATGGAATCCTTGGGCGGCAGCTCGCCGGTGCTGAAGCCATCGATGAAGATGGAGCCTCCTCCGGGTCCCGCCGACGGACCGGCCATGGCTTCGAGATCGGCCTGCAAATCTTCGGGATCGTCAGAGAGCGCCGCCAGGTCGTCGCCCCGCAGGACGGTGGCGCTGGCGTTGCTCGCGGCATCCGTGCTGACGGCGGGTCCGGCGTTTTCCTCGACGACGATCTGTTGGGTGGTGGAGGCCACCGACAAGCGCAGATTCAACGTCAGCGCCCCCGCGCGGAGGGAGATCGTTCTAGGCTGCGGCAGGGCCAACTGCGGTGCGGACGCTTGCACCACGTAATCGCCGGACGGGAGAGCGGAAAATGTATAGGAGCCGTCGCCGCCGGTGACCGTTGTTTTCTC
>Ga0207694_10001024_pt1 | contig 24374 bp, 16 predicted proteins | sample KBSC34metaG_FD_184353 | JGI IMG/M metagenome (GOLD analysis project Ga0207694, IMG submission 184353) | Corn rhizosphere microbial communities from Kellogg Biological Station, Michigan, USA - KBS C3-4 metaG (SPAdes) (version 2) | ecosystem: Host-associated > Plants > Roots > Rhizosphere > Soil... | reverse complement strand
GAAGATCATGCCGATGCCCAGGTTGAAGGTGCGGCGCCAGTCTTGTTCGGGGATGCGGCCGATTTTTCTTAACAGCTCGAAGATGGGGAGGACGGGCCAGGTGCCTAGGTCGATGCGCACTCCGAGACCTTTTGGCAGAATGCGCGGGGTGTTGTCGGTGATGCCGCCGCCGGTAATGTGGGCGGCTCCCTTGAGGATGCCGGCGTCGTCGAGGGCGCGCAGGGGTTTCAGATAACTGCGGTGCAGCTTTAGGAGTTCGTCGGCGATGGTGCTTTCCAGATCGTTCAGGCGCGTGGAGGGGCCGTGGCCCGCTACGTCGAACAGCAACTTGCGCGCGAGCGAGTAGCCGTTGGTGTGGAGGCCGGTCGAGGGCAGTCCGATTAGAACATCGCCGGTACGGATTTTCGCGCCGGTTAAGAGGCGCTTGCGTTCTACGGCTCCGACGATGAAGCCTGCGAGGTCGTACTCACCGGGGGCGTAGAAGCCGGGCATCTCAGCCGTTTCGCCGCCGATTAAGGCGCAGCCGTTGGCTTTGCAGCCGCGGGCTATGCCGGAGATTACTTCCGCCGCCACACGGGATTCCAACTTGCCCACGGCGAAATAATCCATGAAGAACAAGGGCGACGCGCCTTGTACGGCGATGTCATTGACGCAGTGGTTGACCAGGTCTTCGCCGATGGTGGAGTGGCGTCCGGTCAGGAACGCTAGCTTGAGTTTGGTGCCGACGCCGTCGGCGGAGGATACCAGCACAGGCTCGCGGTAGCCTTTCAGCAGAAAACCGCCGCCGAAGCTGCCGATATCGGTGAGGACTCCGGCGGTGAAGGTTTTGCGGGCCATCGTGCGGATGGAGTCGACCGCGCGGTCGGCTTCATCGATGCTGACGCCGGCGTCTTTGTAGCTGATGCCACGCTTTTTTAGTGCCATGAATTCTCTATGTTACGCGACGGGTGCGGCGGCTGTACACTGAAAGCGATGAGACGCGTCAAAAAGGGCATGTTTGCCGTCCGGCTGTTTCTCATTGGCGCGCTGGCCACTGGCCTTTTCGCGCAGATTCAGTTCCCTGGTTCGGGCGGGCCATTCCCTGGTGGAGGCGGCGGCGGGCCGATCGGTGGCGGCGGGCGGCGTGGGAAGAACACGGACTCGACGCCTGGCAAAGGCAAGAAGGACACGCCGGTGGTCACAACAACTACCGGTATTCTGCGGGCGGTGGCGGGCAACCAGTTTGTGCTGGAGGCGGACGATCACCGCATCATTACTTATAAGGCCGGCGACAAAATGACGGTCCTGCGGGACGCGAAGCCGGTGGAGTTGAGCAGTTTCGCCACGGCGGATCACATTTCTGTGGATTCGACGGCCGATGACATGGGATTTTTCACGGCGACGGGCGTGACGTTCAATAAGCCGGGGACGGCTGGTGAACGGCAACTGGCGGCGCGGACTTGGGATTTGCCGAATCTGGGCGCGGGGAGCGCCAAGCCGGCGGCGAAGCGCGGGGATGACGACGACGACCGGCCGACTTTGCGTCGTGGCAAGGATGACGCGGCGCCTGAGCAAAAGGCGTCGGCGTCTGCGGCTCCGGCGCCTGCTCCCGCGCCCGTCGAGCCCGAGAGAGACCCGCTCCCTACTACTTTGATTCGACCCAGCGATCCGACTCCGGATGCGGATGACCCGGGCCGTCCGCAAGTTCGCCGGGGGAAGCCGGCACCCCGAGTATCGGCGAGCAACACGGAGCCGGAACCTGCGCCGGGCGCGGCGGGCGCACCGGAAGCGCCCAGCGATCCGATCCAGGCCTACATTCCGGTGGAGGAAGATCCCATCATCGTCAAGGCCAAGGCGGCCGCGGCGGAGTACGCGGGTTCCCTGCCCAATTTTTTCTGCCGGCAGTTGACGACGCGTTATGACAGTGACCGGCCCAAGGCTGGGTGGCAGGCGCACGATACCATCACCGCCGATCTGGCTTACGAAAACGGCAGCGAGAAGTACACCAACATCAAGGTCGGTAGCAAGAGTGCAAAATCGATGGAGGAAGTGGGCGGGAATTGGTCGACGGGTGAGTTTGCCTCGATGCTGGACGAGATTTTCGATCCGGGCTCGGGGGCTACGTTCCGCAAGAGCGGGCAGGATACCATCAACGGGCACAGCGCTACCACTTTCAAGTTCGAGATCACTCGCGAGCGCTCCTCATGGCGGATTATGGTCGGCGGGCAATTGTATTATCCGGCGATGCGGGGAACGATTTGGATCGATCGCGAGACTTCGCGGGTGCTGCGCCTGGAAAAAGAGTCGCGCAATATGCCGCTGCTGTTCCCGCTGGTGAAAGTAGAAGTGGCTGTGGATTACGATTTTGTGCGGCTCTCCACACCGCAGCCGTTTCTGCTGCCTACTGCTTCAGAAGTGCTGAGCTGCGAAACGGGGTCGTCGCGTTGCACGCGGAGCCGCATCGAATTTCGCAACTACAGGAAATTTGGGGCGGAGTCCGGGATTACCTTCGACGAGAAGCAGTAGCGCGCCGCATGCTGCGCATGGCGGTTCTGTGCATCGCAGCAAAACTATGGTTGAGGCGTGCACAAGAAGCTGACGGCACTAAACTCTGCAACCTCGTCGCGGCGAGCTGCGTCGAAGACACTGTTATACTCAAAACTTCGACCCCGTGCGGTTATGCCGGCGAGGTACTTGCATCCCATGAATAAAACCCATGAATAAAGCATTGATTCTTATGTCCGCTCTTACGGCCGCCGCACTGCCTGGATGGGCGGAGTTGGGCGGTTCGGTGGAGACGGTGGCTACCGACCAGGTCCGCTTGCAGGCCAAGCGCGCGATTACGCAGATGCGGGACTACAACATTCACTTGATCAGCCGCGATGACGGCACCTTGATCAAGGAATACGTTACGCCCGCGGGCAAAGTCTTTGGTGTTTCCTGGACGGGGCCCACCATTCCGGATTTGACGCAACTACTGGGAACATACAGCGCCGAATTTCAAACTTCGGTGCGGGCGCAGCCCAGACGGCGGAGGGCTGGCGTGGTCCGCAACCCGGACCTGGTGGTGGAAAGCACGGGACACATGCGGGCTTTTTATGGGCGCGCCTATGTGAACTCGATGCTGCCTAGCGGCGTGACGGCGGAGACCGTGAAATGAGGCGCGCCAGTCTGGCGGCCGCTGCGGCCGCGCTGGTGACGGTCACTCTGGCGGGATGCGGCGGGGGCAGTACTCCGGCAACCACGACGCCTACGCCGGTGCTGAACACTCAGCAAATCGTGGTGGACTTGGGGCCCGATCTGAACGGGCAGAAAGTCGGCGCCGACAACAGTCTTTATACCAACGTGCAGATCTGTCTACCGGGGTCCTCCACTTGCCAGACTATCGATCATGTTCTGGTGGATACCGGCAGCTCGGGTCTGCGGCTGCTCTCGACAGCGGTAGGTTTGAGTCTCTCGTATATCACGGACGCCAGCAGCAACGGGATCGGCAACTGTATTCAGTTTCCCGACACCAGCTTCCAGTGGGGGCCGATGGCTAAGGTGGACGTGCATATGGCGGGGGAAATCGCCACTGTGCCTATTCAAATCGTGTCGCCGACGAATTTCGTGGGACCGCCGACGGCTTGCAGCGCGGGCGGCGTGGCAGCGAATACGGTGTCGAGCTTAGGCGCGAACGGGATTTTGGGCGTGGGTCTTTTCCGGCAGGATTGCGGGGCGCCTTGCGCGTCGTCGTCGCCTCCGAATGTGTACTTCACTTGCCCGTCGTCGGGATGCACTCCGACCACCGTGGCGCTGACTGCGCAGTTGCAGAACCCGGTGTGGATGTTCGGCGCCGACAACAATGGGCTGTCCATCACGCTACCGGCGATCGGGGCTACCGGGGCAACCACGGTGGTGGGTACGATCGGCTTTGGCATCGGCACGCAGACCAACAACGCCCTGGGCACAGGCGTTCTGGCGCAGGCCGCAACTGCCAAGGGGATGTTCACGACCACCTTCGGCGGCGTCGCGTACACCAACAGTTTTATCGACAGCGGCCAGGGCGCGTACTATTTCCTGGATTCCACCACCACGAAGCTTCCGAATTGCCCCAGCGGCGATGCGGCGGGCTTATATTGCGCACCTTCTCCGGTGAGTTTGACGGCGATGACCAGCGGACCGAATCCGAGCAGCTCGGGGACCATCGTTTCGCAGAACATCGCGTTCTCAGTGTGGAACGCGCTGACGCTGATCGATTCCGGCAATCCGGCGTTCAACAATATTGGCGGACCGAACCCGGGGGCGTTCGTCTGGGGGCTGCCCTTCTTCTACGGACGCACGGTGTTTATCGGGATCGAGGGGCAGACTACGCCCGCCGGCAGCGGGCCTTATTGGGCTTACTGACGGCAACCGGCTTGAGCCGAGGCGCGTCGATACACTGTTATACTCAGAACTTCGGCCTCGTTAGTTGGTCTTAAACTATTCATCTCGCATGTGGAAATCCTACTTACTTGCAGTGGCTGCCGCCGCAGTCCTGTCCGGACCCTGTTGGGGCGGTGACTTCCTGACCGGCCAAGCGGCGCGCGCGGTCATCGGCCAGCCTTTTTTCAACGCCCAGAACGCGGGCGCGGAGAGCACCGTTCCGCCACCGGCCGGGGGACCGCGGAGACCGCGCAGGCCCGCCAGGCTGCAAGGCACTCCCATCACGTTGTTGGGGGCGGCTGGCGGAGTCGCCTACGCCAACAATACGCTGTTCGTGGTGGACGATAACCACTTGGGATTTACTCCCGATAACAACCGGGTTTTGATTTATCCGAACATCAACCAGATGATCCCGGCGGCGGCGGCGGAGATTCCTCCGCAGAGCGGGCGCTGTCCGGTGTGCGGCGGCACTGCCGCGATTGTGGTGGGGCAGCCCGACTTTGTGACGACGACGACTACGCCGACGGTGCCGGTGAGCGCAGCGAACATGCATCTGCCGACAGCGGTGGCGACAGACGGCAAAATTCTGGTGGTGGCGGATACCGCGAACAACCGCGTGCTCCTCTGGAAATCCATTCCGACCGTGAACGGTACGCCGGCCGATATTGTTTTGGGGCAGGCCAACTTCACTACGGTGGCGCTGGTGACGGTGACTGCCAGCGCGATGCGCGGGCCGCAAGGCGTGTGGATTCAGGGCAGCAAGCTGTTTGTGGCCGACACGCAGAACAATCGTATCCTGATCTGGAATTCAATTCCGACGCAGAACAATCAGGCCGCCGATTTGGTTCTGGGACAGCCAGACTTTGTAACATCACCGCCCATCAATCAGGTGAATCCGAACCTGCCGACGACGGCCAGCATTATGTTGAGTCCGACGTCCGTGACTAGCGACGGTACGCGGCTTTACGTGACCGATCTCGGGTACAACCGGGTGCTGATCTGGAACAGCATCCCCACGACCAACCAGAAGGCGGCGGACGTGGAGATCGGGCAGGTGGATATGACACAATCGATTTCCAACGACACGCCACACCTGTGCGCGTCGAATGGGACCAATAGCGATGGGACCCCCGCTTACCCGGCGCTGTGCGCCAAGACTTTGAGTTTCCCGCGCTTTGCGTTGTCGGATGGCACGCGTTTATTTGTCGCCGACGGCGGCAACGATCGCGTCCTGGTGTACAACACGATCCCCACGCAGAACGCTGCCAAGGCCGACGTGATTCTGGGCGAGCCCGACGAATTCTCCGACGTTTTCAGCAGCAACAGCAACGCGACTTTGTCCTCGGCGGACGTTTTACCCACGCCCATGTCGCTGGCCTGGGACCCGGTGAATCAGAATCTATACGTGGCGGACGCCACTGATTTCCGCATCCTCATCTTCTCTCCCGGGCAGGCTACGGTGCCGCTCAACAGCGTGGTGAACGCGGCTAGCAAGGCGGTGTTTGCGGCGGGTTCGGTGGTGGTGGGCGGGACGATCAGTGCGGGGAACGATGCCACCATTACCATTGGCAACCCCACGGCATCGGGCGCCAACACCATCGCTTACAAATACACGGTGGTATCCTCCGACACCCTGGAGTCTGTCGCGGTAGCGTTGACGAAACTGATTAACGCGGGCAAGGAAGATCCTAACGTGCTGGCGATCGAAGATGCCGGCCTGGCCACCATCCACTTGATTGCGCGGCAACCTGGCTTGGCGGGAAACAACATTACACTGACCACTACGCTCTCCACCAACGCCACGCTTTCGCTCACTGCCAGTTCATCGAATTTGAGCGGTGGAGCGAGCGCGGCCATTATTGCACCGGGCACGGTGGTGCTGATTCGCGGCACGAATCTGGCGGACGGTGCGGCGGCCTGGGACTCCACCAAGAACTCCCTGCCCTTCTCGTTGGGAGGAGTGGAGGTGTACTTCGACGGAATCCGGGCGGGCCTATTCGCGGTTAGCCCGACCGAGATCGAGGCGGCCTTCCCCTTCGCGGTGACGGGCACGAACAGCGTATCGGCATGGGTGAGGACTACGCATGCCAACAACAGTGTGACGGTGACGACGGCCATCGGAGTTCCGGTAGTGGAGCAGGCTCCCGGCATCTTCGCGGATGAGACGCCAGGGGCGCCGGAGCCGCGCGCGGCCGTCGCCTTGCACGCTTCGAGTTTCGCCACCGGAACCATCACGGTGGCGGGCGCGGTGCAAGCGGGCGACATTGGAACGATCACCATCGGCGACGCCAGCTACACCTATACGGTGGTGACGGGCGACACCATTACCAGCATCGAAAACAGTCTGGTGAAGTTAATCAACGCCGATCCGAACTCGCCAGTGGTGGCGAGCGCGAGTCCGCAGGACTTCAATATACGGCTGCAGGCGGTGGTGCCGGGTCCGGACGGCAATGGCATTACCATCAGCGCTACCACCTCGACCGCGGCCACCAACACCTCCGGGGTGCAACTGGTGCTGACGGCGACCAACACGGTATTGTGCTGTGCCAGCGTGGCGGGTGCGCCGGTCACGGCTGCCAATCCGGCGCTGCCGGGCGAAACCATCAATATCTACGCCACCGGACTGGGATTGATTTGCTCCAGCCCGGTGGTCAACAACTTCTGTTCGGTGATTCCCGATCCCGGGCTATCGGCGATTGTGGATGGGTCGAAATATCAAGGCCCGGCCGCGAACGCGCCTTTTGCGGACGTTTCGGCGCTGGTGGGCGGGGCCAGTGCCACCGTGGTTTCGGCCTCTCTACTCGTGGGGCAGATTGGCGTGTATCAGGTACAGCTCGAAGTCAATTCTTCGGTGACGCCGGATGCGCTGGCGCAAGCGACCGTTTCACAGGGGCTGACTACCAGTAACATCGTGACCATTCCCATCGGCACTGCGGCGACGCAATAAGCCTTACCAGGAGATCGGTAAGGTTTGTAGCCGCCGCCGCGGACCTTTTCTTCATATTCCGGCGCGACATAGAAGAGCGCGCACGGAGTATCCATGGTGGGTGCTTCCGCGAAAGATGCCGTTTTCCGCGCTGCCTGCGCTACGATGGGCGGACCGGAGACTCGTTATTCAATCGAAGAGTCCAGTAGATACCATTTCGGCAAAGTCGTACGTTGGTAAAGCTGAGTAAAACAATGCAGTCTCACATGGAGGCTTGGTAGGGTTTGTAGCCGCCGCTGCGCATGGTGGTGCGGGCTTTTTCCTCGTCTTCGGGCGCGACGTAAAAGAAAGCGCCGATGCGCTCGGAGCGGAAGATGATGCCGCCGCTGTAGCGGTCGGGCTCGACGAGATAGTCCAAGCCTGAATCGGTGAGCAGTTTTTCTAGCGCGAGCGCTTCCTTCAGCTTTTTCGCGACGTAGATCAGGCTGAGCTCGCGATCTTCAAAATAGTCCGGCTCGCGGAGCACTGGCGGGTCTTCAGCCTCCGACGCGGGCCACGAACGCATCCAGCGTTCCGGGACTGACTTTGTTCAAATGATCGGAGTATTGCTGGGCGACCGCTTCGAGGTTCGCGAGGAAGGTAGGGTCCTTATAGGCGGCGCGGATTTCGGCGAGCACGGGGCGCAGGCGAATGGCCACCAGCAGCATTTCGCGGCTGTTGGCATAAAAGAGGTCGGCATTCAGCACGCCTGCGGTGACGAAGGAAGCGGCCATGTCCCAATAGGTGGAGACCATTCGCATGCGGGCGTTGCTTTCCGATCCGGGGGGGCACAGTTGATGAATGTCGGCCATGCTCTTGGGCTTGAAATTGGCTACGAACCAGGCGCGGGCTTCGCGCATTTTTTCTTCGCGGCGCATTTCGTAGAGGCGCAGGAGCAGGTTGGCGTCGTCGTAGGTTGCTTGGGTCATGGGTCCTTATCTGGGGCCGCTTGCTGGCGCGCGCGGTTCTGTGCGACGGTCAACGGGCCCCGCACAACTAGGGTAGCGCAAAGGGTGAGATTTCCGCGCGGCTGCAGGCACAACAATTACATGCAACCTGCGGTGACACAGGATGAGGCGCTTTACTGGCTGGCGTTGCGTATGACTCCTGGCTTGGGTACTCGCAAAGCGGGGCAGCTTCTAGAAGTGTTTCGGAGCCCACAGGCCATCTTTCGCGCGTCGCGCTCGGAACTGCAGGCGGCGGGGTTGGCGGCTAGCGTCGCGCAGAGTCTGGCTAGCGGGTGTGCATTTGACGATGCGGCGGATCAGCAGACGCAGGCGGCGAAGGCGGGGGCGGTGTTGATACCGGTGACGGACGCGCGGTATCCTCCGGCGCTACGGGATATCTTTGATCCTCCGCCGCTATTGTTTGCACGGGGGCGGGTGGAATTACTGGCGACGTTGATGATCGGGGTGGTGGGGACGCGGCGTCCTACGGCTTATGGCACGGTGGTGGCTACGAAGTTGTCCGCCGACCTGGCGGCGGCGGGCATGACGATCACGAGCGGTATGGCGCGGGGGATCGATACGGCCGCGCATAAGGGTGTGCTCGAAGTGGGGGGCGGCACCATTGCGGTCTTCGGCTGTGGGATCGATCAGATCTATCCGGCGGAGAACCGCAAACTGGCCGAGCAGATTGCCGCGGCGGGGCTGCTGATCACCGAGTTTCCCATGGGTGCGCCGGCTTATCCGCAGAACTTTCCGATTCGCAATCGCATCATCAGCGGCGTGAGTGCCGGCGTTCTGGTGGTGGAGGGGAGTGAATATTCGGGGTCGGCGATTACGGCGAAGCTGGCGACCGAGCAGAACCGGGAGGTGTTCGCGGTGCCGGGCAACATCACTTCGAAGATGAGCTGGGGGCCGAATTTATTGATCAAGCAGGGGGCGAAACTAGTCCAGGAGTGGAACGATGTGGTGGTGGAATTGAAGCCGGCGGAGCGGAGGAGGCTGGTGGATCAATGCCGCAAGCGACTGAATCTAAAGGGCGATAATTCAGACGAAACTAATGCGTGTGCTCCGGCATCCGTATTGGGCAGTGCAGCTCGTGATATCTTGAAGCGGCTTTCCCCCGACGTTCCGATGGGATTAGATAACCTGATAGAGTCTTTAGAAGAGGTGTCTCCCTCGGAGGCGATTGCGGCTCTGTTCGAGTTGGAACTGGCCGGTCTGGTTCGCCAGCTTCCGGGCAAGAGCTTTATCCGGGTGTGGATAGACTGAGCGAGCCAACGTGGAGGTTGGCTGCGGGCCGGAGGCACGGCTCACTGTTTATCATGCTAAGATTTCGGTTGTTTCTAATAAGGTAGTCGGTCAAGGAAGGTTTCAGCACTCATATGGCAAAGAATCTCGTCATCGTCGAATCTCCGGCGAAGGCGAAAACGATTGGGAAGTACCTGGGCAAGAACTACACGGTGAAGGCCTCGCTAGGGCACGTGAAGGATCTGCCTAAAAAGAATTTGTCGGTGGATGTCGAGAACGACTTCAAGCCGGTTTACGAGGTTATTGAGGGCAAGAAGAAACTGATCGCGGAGCTGAAGACGGCGGCTAAAGGCGCGGATTCCGTGTTCCTGGCGGCTGACCCGGATCGCGAGGGCGAGGCGATTTGTTTTCACCTGCAGGAGGAGTTGCAGGATCGGAAGAACGGTCCGAAATTCTTCCGGGTGATGTTTAACGAGATCACGAAGAGCGCTATTCAGAAGGCGTTCGAGAAGCCGCTGTCGGTGAACTTGCATCTGGTGGACGCGCAGCAGGCGCGGCGCATCCTTGATCGGCTGGTGGGGTATAAGATTTCGCCGCTGCTGTGGGATAAAGTGCGGCGGGGGCTGTCGGCGGGTCGCGTGCAGACGGTGGCGCTGCGGCTGATTGTGGACCGCGAGCGCGAGATCAAGGCGTTCATCAAGAAAGAGTATTGGAGCATCGACGTCAACCTGGGGGCGAAGAAGCCGCCGCAGTTGAGCGCTCACCTGGCGAAGAAGAACGAAGAAAACATCGAGATTTCGAACCAGGCGGAAGCGGATGCGATTGTCGCTACGCTCGACGGCACGGCGTACGTCGTGCGGTCGGTTACGAATCGCGAGAAGAAGCGGAATCCGGTGCCGCCGTTTATAACTTCGACGCTGCAGCAGGAGTCGGCTCGTAAACTGCGCTTTAGCGTGAAGCGCACGATGATGCTGGCGCAGAAACTTTACGAAGGCGTGGAGTTGGGCAAGGATGAAGGCGCGGTTGGGTTGATCAGCTACATGCGCACGGATTCTACGCGCGTTTCGCAAGATGCGCTGGATGAAGTGCGCGGGATGATTGCGGAGCGCTATGGGGCGGAATATCGTCCCGAGAAGCCTAACGTTTATAAGAGCAAGAAGGACGCGCAGGATGCGCATGAAGCGATTCGGCCGACTTCGGCGCTGCGGACTCCGGAGAGCGTGGCTAGTTTCCTGGCGGAAGACGAGGCCAAGCTGTACGCGCTGATCTGGCAGCGGTTTGTGGCTTCGCAGATGACGCCGGCGGTGTTCGATCAGACCACCATCGATGTCGACGCCAAGGGCAAGGACGGGGCGGACTACATTTTCCGGGCTACCGGGAGCGTCGAGAAATTCAACGGGTTCTTACGCGTATATAAGGAAGGCAAGGACGCTAAGGACGAGGACGACGAAGAAGAGAAGAGCAAGTTGCCGGCGGTGACGCAGGGCGAGGTGCTGAAGTTCAAGGCGATTCTGCCGGAGCAGCATTTCACGGAGCCGCCTCCGCGGTTCACGGAAGCTACGCTGGTGAAGGAGTTGGAAGCGGACGGCGTGGGGCGGCCTTCTACTTACGCTTCGATTCTGTCGACGATTCAGGATCGCGAGTATGTGAAGAAGGAAGGGGGCAAGTTCACTCCTACCGAGCTGGGGATGGTGGTTACGGATCTGCTGCTCGAGAGCTTTGACGATCTGTTCGACACCAGTTACACGGCGCGGATGGAGGCGGAGCTCGACGAGATCGAGGAGGGCAAGCTCGACTGGCGAACGGCCATGAGCGATTTCTACGTGCGCTTCGAGAAGGATCTGGAGCACGCGGCGCTGCACATGACCGACATCAAGCGCATGGAGCGGCCCACCGACTTCATCTGCGAAAAGTGCGGCAAGCCCATGGTGATCAAGTGGGGCAAGCATGGGAGCTTTATTGCTTGCACGGGGTATCCGGATTGTACGAATACTCGGGAGATCGCGGAAGAGGGCGCTACTGAGCAGGACGAGGCGGTTTACTGCGATAACTGCGGGCGGCCGATGGTGCTGAAGAAGGGTCGCTTCGGGCAGTTTCTGGCGTGCTCGGGGTATCCGGACTGCAAGACTACCAAGCAACTTGGCGAGGCGCAGAAGCCTAAGGACGTGCCGCTGGATGAGGATTGTCCGCAGTGCGGCGGGAAGCTCGTGAAGAAGTACGGGCGCTTTGGGGAGTTCGTGGCCTGCGGGAATTATCCCAAGTGTAAATATGTCAAGCAGAAGACGATTGGTGTGAAGTGTCCTAACTGCTCTGAGGGCGAGATTATTGAGCGGCGGTCTAAGCGTGGGAAGACTTTTTACGGGTGCAACCGGTATCCGGAATGTGAGTTTGTGGCTTGGGGCAAGCCGATTGCGGAGAAGTGTCCGGACTGCGGCGGCGGGTATTTGGTGGAGAAGTACCTGAAGTCGGGGGCGTTTGCGCAGTGTCCGAATGGGGAGTGCAAGTTTAAGAAGCCGCTGGAGGTGGCACCGCCGGTTGAGGTTGCGGTTTAATGGCGGCTGCTAGCGCTGCAAGCGTAGACTACGGGATCGACGCTCCGCTGGTGGCGCGCGGGTGGTTTGGGCGCGCGGGATGGTCGATCGCCACGGGGGTCGCGTTCTGGTTCATGAACCGGCAGGAGTACCCGGGGCCGGCGGAGCGGGTGCTCGCGGTGCTGGCGGTAGTCGCGCTGGTTTGCGCTGGAGTGGGCTGGTTCAAGATTCGTTCCAGCAAGGACGGAAAGCTGCGACTGCGCGAGCAACTGCTGGATCAACTGGCGCTGCAGGGGGATGAAAAAGTTCTGGACGTGGGATGCGGGCGCGGGTTGCTGGCGATTGGGGCGGCTAAGCGGCTGAAGACCGGCAAAGTTACTGGCATCGATGTCTGGAATCCACAGGAACTGTCGGGCAACTCCGCGGACGCGGCGAAAGAGAATGCCAAGGCCGAGGGAGTGGCGGACCGGGTGCGTTTTGAAAGCGGCGATGCGCGGAAGTTGGTTTACCCGGAGAACCATTACGACGCCGTGATTTCGGCGAACGCGCTGCATACTCTGGCGGACGATCGTGAGCGGGGGCAGGCGCTGCGCGAGATGCTGCGGGTGCTGAAACCGGGGGGACGGCTGCTGGTTTTCGACACGGCGGAGACTGGGTATTACGCGCAGGTGCTGCGAGAAAACGGCGCGAAAGATGTGACGCTCTCGCCCTGGAGTTTCTTGTGGTGCCGGCTTTCCCGCAGTGTAAGCGCGCGGAAGTGACGCTGCGTTAACCTGTCCTAAGGAGTTCTTTTCAGGTTGCCTAGATTGATTTCGCGTGTGTTCATCGCCGCACTGGCGATCGCCTCCACCATTTCCGCCCAAGAGACTTTGGTTCCTCTTTTCGTTATCGAGCGCAGTGTGAATGGCAACACTGTGCACTACGACGCGAAGCTTAAGGACGGCAAATTCGATCCGCAACAACCAGTGGTGGCTTACTGGATCTTGAGCGAGAACGGGAAGCGGCAGGAGCTGAACCTACTCGAAAGACTGAAGGCTTACGGCTTCACCATACGGCCGGACAAGGAGCCTGAGGCGTTTCGCATGACGCTGGTGGCGGACAAGAAGAAAGAGATCCGGGTCTTCCGCATGGGCGCGGCGGTGCGGGCGGAGGCGATGATCGGGGCCTGCGAGGCTTACTTGCAGAAGATCTTCATCGTTTCTAAGAAGTCGTGGATGATGAATCTGCCGGAGTACGCGGAGATGGTCGGCAACGATATGTCGACGGGTGCGGAGTGCCACGAGCGGGTTACGCCGGGCGACCGTTAGGCGGACGCGCGGAGTTGGTCTAAGGCGCAGGAAGCGCGCGCGTTGGGGTATGGCAAACACGGTGAGCCAGCTTAAAAGGCCTTCAATTTCGGCGATTGTTGAGCGACTCGGGTGCGAAAATTGCGGCGAGGCGCTGCTGCTCATCACGATTTCGTGCGAAACCGGCGTGAGGCATACTCAATGGAATCGGCCATAGTACTACTGGAACGCAGTTCCTTGATTCCTAAACAGGACTGGCGAGACTCCTCTTGTCGCCGTACCTTCCTGCCGTTTGAGATCGTGCGCCTTATAACAAACGCCTGGAAATCGAATCAATCGGAAGTTCCTGAGCAGGGCTCCATAGTAGTCTCGCTCCAAGCGGACGGCTCCGCCAAAAACGCTCATTCGGTTCATCCTATGCAAGGCCAGCAGAACGATTTCATCGGTGTCTTCGAGGTTTCGTTCATCTCGCCGGACAGGGTGAAGGTGACGTTAAGAGAAGAAGAGTGTGCACGCCATGCTGGCTCCCCCAAGCTTGCGGGAGTATCATCTCGCTCTATGCACCGACCCAACACCCGGCCAGTTAGGACCAACGCAACTCGTAGATCTGCAAGCGGACCTCTTTTAGAACGGAGCTTGTCGCACTCACGCTCGGCGGAATCCTCAGAAATGAGTTCGATCCAATTGGCATTACACCCCTTGCTAGCCCCCGTTCGCCCGCTTCCTTCGGTCGCGGTTCTGTGCGAGGGCTGAGGGGCAGTACTTGCGTTCGGTAATTTAAAGGTTTAGCTCGGATACGAGAATAGAGTTCCGCGGCCTAGTAGCCAATCGGGATCGAGGCGGCGTTTCACTTGCTTCATGGCTTCGATTTGAGCGGGCGGGTATTGGATTTCCAGCAGGTGGGCTTTGCGTTTTCCCAGGCCGTGTTCGGCGCCTACGGTGCCGCCTAGCTTCACGGCTTCGCGGGCCAGGTCGGTCATGATTTCTTTGCCGCGTTCGAATTGCTCGCGGGTTTCGGGGAAGCTGTTGACGTGGACGTGGGCGTCGCCGATGTGGCCGTAGATTACGTAGCGGCCGGGGGAGTCGGCGTCGAGGACGCGGCGGTAGATGGCCATCATTTCGCGATTTTTGTCGAGGGGGACGGCGTAGTCGGTGCCGAACTTTACGAAGCCGGTGCGGCGGACGCGGTCGTTGGCTTTCTCGGCTAGGGTGTGACGGAAGACGCGGAAGCGCTCGCGGTCGGTGGCGGAGGTGGCGAACCAGGAGTCGTTTTCTAGCGCGGTGGTCATGTCGATGTCGGCGTCGCCTTCGATCTCGATCATCAGCGCGGCTTGGTGCGGGGTGTCCATCATTTGAAGCGAGGCGTGATCGATGTATTCGATCATGTTCAGGCCGGGGGTGGAGCGCCAGCGGTCGACGGCTTCGAGAGCGTCTTGTTCGGAGCGGAAGAAGACTACGCCGCCAAGGCGCTCACCCGGAGCGGGCAGGAATTGCAACTCGGCTTCGGTTACGACTCCGAGTGTGCCTTCGTTGCCGACTATGAGGTCGACCCATTCCATGCCAGGGGCTAGCGGGTAGCCGGCGGAGTGTTTCGTTGTGTGCGGCAGGGAAATCGCGGGGACTTCGAAGTCGATTTTTTCACCGCGGCGGAACGTTTGGATGCTGCCGTCGATAAATGCGACGCGCAAGGAGAGGACGTGGCGTCTGGTGGCTCCGTAGCGGAAGCTGCGGGAGCCGCTGGAATTTGCGGCGACGTTGCCACCGATAGAAGACGTGTTCTCTGTGGGATCGGGCGCGTAGAATTGGCCGGAATTCGCGGCGGAGGACTGGACTTCACGCAGTAAGACGCCGGGGCCGACTACTGCCCTGCCCTTGCCTACTTCTAGTTTCCGCATACGGGTGAGAGACAGCGCCCAGCCGCCGGAGGGGGAGGCGCCTCCGGCTAGACCGGTTAGCGCGCCACACACGGTTACGGGGATTTTCTGTTGCGACGCGCGCTTCAAGATTGAAGCTACTTCGGATTCGGTTTCGGGGGTGAAGAGCTGATCGGCTTGCCCCGGGAAGTTCGAGGCGTCGGTGATATCCACGGCTAGACCTCCAGGATCACCGGCATGATCAGGGGGCGGCGCGAGGTTGATTTGCTGATGAAGCGTTTCAGGTCGGCGCGGATTTTTTCCTGCATTACGCCCCAGTCACCGCGTTCTTCGGCTGTCGAGCTTTCGATGGTCTTGAGCACTATTTTGCGGGCGTCGCGTAACAAGTCGGTGCCTTCGTCCATGGACATGAAGCCGCGGCTTACGATTTCGGGGAGGCCTTCGGCCAGGCCCGAGTTTTTGTTCATGGCGATGATGGGGAGGACGAAGCCGTCCTCAGATAGATGGCGGCGGTCGCGGATGACAACGTCTTCGACTACATCGCCGATGGAGCCGGAATCGATGCATACGCGGCCGACGGTTACGGGTTCGCCTTTGCGGGCGCCGTTCTTGTCGATGACCAGTGTCTGGCCGGATTCCAAAATGAAAGTGTCTTCGAGGCCCAGGTGGCTGAGGTGCTGCGCTAGCTGGGCGTGCTTGGCGAGTTGGCGGTACTCGCCGTGGATGGGGACGAAGAAGCGGGGGCGCACCAGGTTCAGAATCAGGCGCAATTCTTCGGCGCTGCCGTGGCCGGAGACGTGAATCGGCGGGTTCATCGTGCCGTAGATGACATCGGCGCCACGCTTGGCGATGTGGTTCATCATCCGGTAGATGCCTTTTTCGTTGCCGGGGATGATGCGGGAGCTTAGGGCTACGGTGTCTCCGGTTTCTAGCGATAGTGACTTGTGATTGTCGACGGCTACGCGGGAGAGCGCGGACATGGGCTCGCCTTGCGTGCCGGAGACCACTGCGACCAGTTTGCTGGGGGCGGTCTGCATGATGTCTTGGGGGCGTAGCAGGATGCCGTTGGGGATCGTCAGCAGGCCGAGGTCGTGGGCGATCTCGGTGGTGTTGTTCATGCTGCGGCCTAGGAATGCTACTTTGCGGCCGTACTCTTGCGCCAGGTCGAGAATCTGTTGCAGGCGGTGGATCGAAGAGCTGAAACAGGAGATCACGAGGCGGCGGGGAGAGCGGACGAACAGGTCTTCCAGGCGGGGCCCGACGGCGCGTTCGCTTTCGGTGTAGCCGGGGCGGTCGACGTTGGTGGAATCGGACATCAGCAGCAGCACGCCGCGTTTGCCGTATTCGGCCAGGGTGTGGAGATCGAAGAGTTCGTTGTCGGTAGGGGTGGGGTCCACTTTGTAATCGCCGGTGTGGATGATGACGCCTAGCGGGGTGGTGATCGCCAGCAGAACGCAGCTCACGATGGAGTGCGTGACGTGGATGAATTCTATGGAGAACGGCCCGAGCGCGAGTTTGCCGCCGGGTTTCACTTTGTGAAGCTTCGCAGAATCGAGCATCTGGTGCTCTTCGAGGCGGCGTTCGACCAGGGCTAAGGTGAAAGCCGTCCCGTAGACCGGGATGTTCATTTGGGCGAGCAGAAACGGGATGCCGCCGATGTGGTCTTCGTGGCCGTGGGTGAGGACCAGGCCGCGGACGTGTTCGCGATTCTGCTCGAGATAGGTGAAGTCGGGGGTGACGATGTCGACGCCCAGGAGTTCGGCGTCGGGGAACATCATGCCGGCGTCGAGCACGATGATGTCGTCGCCGTAGCGGACGGCCATGCAGTTCATGCCGAACTCGCCTAGTCCGCCGAGCGGGATGATCTGTAGTTTTTTATCGGCCATGTGTGAAATTCAAGGGTAGCAAGCTTGGGGTTGGGGCGCGGTGGAGCGGCGCAGAACTAATGGAGTTGGGCTTCTATGCGAGTGAGGCTGCAGTCGAGCTTATGTTCGAGGCTGGCGAAGCGCATTTCCAGAGCTGAAAAACGCGAACGCAGTTGGTTGTGACGCGCGTTGTTTATGAGGATTCCGATTATCACGGTGATGATCGTCGGCACCTTGGCAAGGGCCAAGACGAGCATTTGATTCTTATCCACTTCCATCAGTATAGCGATTGCGTGCGCCTGGACAGCGTTGTTGCGTACCAGCGGATTATCGCCGGGTGTATACTGGCCACGAAACCGGGAACTCCAAGATAGAAAGTCCGGCTTGGATAAGGAGAACTCCTCATGAAACGCTGTTCCTTCGTGTCCCTTTTCGCGGTTGCCGCGCTGTTAAGCGCAACCACCGCTGTGGCGCAACAAAAGATCAACTACCGGGTTTCGACGTACATCAAAATCGCGGGCGACAAAGAAGCCGCCGCGCTGGAATTCGCCAAAAGCAATGGAACCAAATTGATTCGGGAAATGATGAGCTCGGGCCAGTCCCCCATTGCGTCCGTGGCGCTGCAGCGCGTGGTTTACACCGGCATACCTGCGCTCGACTACAACTACATTCAAACCACGACCTATGACGGAGCCCCCGCGGAGCCCAATCCGGCCGCACTCGATCCGGTGTACCGAAAGGCCACGGGAATGAGCATGCAGGAATACGGTCAAAGGCTGGCGACATTCGGGAGTGTCGCGGGCACGGTGGTCTATCGCGTGGAAGCGGCCGTGCCGGGCTCGCAAACGGCGGAGGGCAACTACATTCAGGTGGTCCGCTGGAAGATCACGCCGCAGCGCGGGGCTGACTATGGCAACTTCGTGCAGAAGATGCTGCTGCCCTTAAACGCCCAGGCGTTGAAAGATGGCAGGACGGTAGGGTGGTCGGCCGCGCGTGTGGTTTATCCGGGCGGCGCAGAAGCTCCCTTCGATGCGTATACCGCCACCACTCTGAAGGACCTGGCGAGTGCGCTGCCAACCTCGGCGGACGCCCTCGACCAAGGGCAAACGAACTTCGCGAAGGCGTTTCCGGGACAAAACTTCGTGGCGTTTGTGGATGAAGGCCGCGGTCTGCGGCGCGCGGTCCGCACGGAACTGTTACGGGTGATGTGGTCGGTGGATCGTACCGGACTTTGAAGCAGCGACTCAGTACTAGTGATGCGAGTGTGCTCCGCGCCCGCGACGCCGTTGTTACCATGAAAAGTACGGGCGCGTAGCTCAGGTGGATAGAGCATCAGCCTTCTAAGCTGAGGGTCGCTGGTTCGAGTCCAGCCGCGCCTACCAAATCTTTCAGCTACTTACGATGGCCGCCCGAGGCCGCCCTGTGCGTCATGTGTGCCTCCAGTGTGCCGCTGGGCGATTTGTGGGTCTGAAGCGGCTTCGACAGGACCACGCAATAACGCTTCGACGCGTTCAGCGGCATCATCTTGCATAGGGGGTAACACGTGGCTGTAGACGTCCAGCGTCAGCGCAACTCCGGCATGGCCCAACTGTTCGGATACCACCTTTACCGGAACGCCAGCGGCTAGCGCCTCGCGATCAGCCTTTTTTACTAAGCCGTCACACACCTGTAGATATCCTGGTCGATGCCGTCTTCGTGGGGACACTGGTCACCGGTCCAAGCGCCGCTAATGAAGGTCCGGCATTTTTTTAAATCGGCGCCTTCCACTGACCCAGTCGATTCGCGCCAATCGGTCCAGGCGTCGAAGGCGCTGCTTCCAACCGACGTCACCCGGACCGGGGTGGTCCATGTAGAACCGCGGTCGGACGACGTGGTCGCGTAGACATCCAATGCGGCAATCACGTTCGTGAGCGGAATTTACCAGAATCTATCGTCTCACGAGGGCCCTTAGGGATCGGTAAGATCACGAGGATGTTCGCTCACGACTCTCACCACCTGCTTTGATTCTGTCTTCGTGGTTAGAACGTGATCCTCATGGCCAGCTGGAACGCGCGCGGGCCGCCCGATCCGAAGACCTGGGTAGCCCGGCTTGTCGGCTGTCCGAATGCGGCGCTGGTCAAGTCGCCACTATAGCCTGCGAGATTCGCGTTGTTATAAAGGTTGAACACCTCGCCGATGATCGACAAACGCCACCGCTCATGAAACAGAAACGACCGGCTCAGGCGCAAATCCAGGGAGTGGAAATTGTTGTCCAGCGCGTAGCGATTCGGCAGAGTCAAAGGTGGAATGGCTCGTCCGTGAGGATCGGTGGTTCCGGCATACGTTTGATTGAACTGATCGACAAGCCGTGCCAGGTCGGCGCGTCCGACGCCGCGGTTGAACTCTCCGAGGGTTGTGCCGGGGAACAGATCGCCGGTGGTTCCATCGCCGTTGAAATCGATCCCGCCGACGAACGCATTAAAGGGCGGCGCGCTCGAATAGTAAAAGTTGAGTCCTAGCTGGAACTGCCCCGGCAACTGCACCACCGCGGCCAGATTCACGATGTGAGTGAAGTCCGTGGGCAGCGGGCCACTGTTTTGTAGCCAGTTGTCGAGATTGAATCCATTGCCATTGCTGTTTCCAGTATTGCTCGAATAGGCATAGGAGCCGAGGAATTGGAACCCGTGTGAGATCCGCTTATCAGCCCGGAGCAGCAAGCCCTTGTAACTCGCGCGACCGGCGGCCTCCCGCACGCTGATCTGTCCTGTCGAGCACAGCGCCTGAGGATCGTTCTGCTGGGTCCCCGTGCACTGGCGAATCACCGGGCCACGAATACTGTTGAAATGGTTCAGATCGAGAGGCCAGCCTAGATGGATGAAATGCCGGTATACGAAATTGGCGCTGACCACGAAGTCCTGGACCACCTGCCGCTGTACACCGATGTTGGCCTGCTGCGAGGAGGCAACCGGGGAATTTTCAAGAAACAGCTGGTTGGAGGCCTGTTTGGTGATTTGAATGGTGAGCACCGACGGATCGCTGGAGTGGGCCAGTTTCTGCTGCTGATCAGCTCGGATCGTTGGCAGGATCGCCATGAGATCCGCGCCGGTAAACAGCGTGGGAGCCCCCCTGAAATCCAGGCGGCTACCAAGCGAGACACCTGGAATATTGGACAGGGGATTTAAGACCGAACTCCCCAGGATATTTTGCCGGCCAAGACCGGGTGCGCCGAGCAGAGCTCGCTCGGGATCCAAGCTGGGTTGCGTTAGATAGTCGTAAAAAATACCAGCGCCTGTACGAATCACCGTTTTCCCATCGCGTGCCGGCGACCACGCCAGACCCAGCGACGGCGAGAAATTCCTCCATTGTTTCCGTGTGGGTCCCAGGCCGTCTGCGCCCAGGATGGGCGTGAGCAATGCCGGTTTGTTGAGGTCGTAGTTCTGATTGCGATCTATGTTCCAGGCCAGGCCGTAGTTCAACGTCAAGTGCTGCCCTAGCCGCCAGGTGTCCTGAAAGAACAACCTAACTGTGTAAGAAGTCCGGGTTGTGCCCCCATTTTCCTCTGGAAGGCGGGGGTCCCCAATTCCCACCGTAAAACTCTGCAATGGAAGGCTGAGAACATCATTTAAGGTGTTGAACGCAGCCGGCACGGGAATCCGCAAATTCACCAACGTCTGACTCGCGTTGTACGCCCGCGCTTGATCGGGTGAAAACAGAGTCATGGTCACCGGTTCGTTGTTCCACACCAGACTTTCTCCGCGGTTGTGTTCCCAATCAATGCCGAGCCGCATGCGATGCCCTGCGCGCTGCCAGGTCGCCGAATCGTTAAGGTGGAAGCGCCTTTCGAGTCCGAGGACGGTTTGGGATTGTCCCAAAGAGAGGCCCGCTTGCGGGACGTTGATTGCCGGCGCACCGATTCCGATGCATCCTGCACAGTCCTGCTCCTGGGCCGGAACCGTACGCGAGCTAACGTAAAAGTACGAGAAACGAAGATCATTCACCAGCGTAGGGCGGAACACACTGGTGAGCCCCAGGAGGCTCTGGTCGGCCCAAGCCGAAGTGCGGAACCAATTCGACGGGTTAGTATTCACTTGGGTGATGGCTGGACCGAAGGCCCGGTTGCCATCATGCGAGTAGCGGAGGAAAGCTGTGTGTAGGTTGGAGAGTCGGCCATCTAGCCGCACACTTGCCTGATTGCCGAACGTCGGGCTGGACGCGTTGCCGCTGAGGCGGGCAAAATCGCCCACCAGCGTCGTGCTGGCGACTCCGCGTTGCTCGTTGCGCTCCCAATTGGCAAAGAAAAATACGCGATCGCGGCGGAAAGGCCCGCCGAGCGAAGAACCGAACTGCCGCCGCTGGAAGAATGGATCGGGATTTGCTGGATCGCGATTGAGCGCGGGATAGGCGGCCAGGTGGTGGTCTCGGAAGAAGTAAAACGCTGCCCCGTGAAAGTCGTTGCCGCCTGAGCGCGTGACCACGTTAATGGCGCCAGAGAGCGTGATTCCAGTCGAGAGGTCGAAATTCACAGTCGAAATTTGGAATTCCTGCACGGCCTCCTGGGAGAAGCCCATCATGGAGCCGGCATAACCGGGCACCATGATGCTTCCTCCATCGATCGTTACGCGGGTCGTGCTGCCGCTAGTGCCGCCAGGCGCGCCCAGCACCGGGACAAACGTTCGGCCATCCACCGAACGCGCCGGGGCCTGCACGCCCGGCTCGAGTTTGGCCAAATCGAGAAAGTTGCGCCCGTTCAGCGGCAGGTTCTGAATTTCGCTCTGCGTGACCACCCCGCCAACGGTATGGGAATCGTAGTGCATTTGCGGGGACGCGCCGCCTACGGTGACGGAGTCCTTCATATCGCCGACGCGCAACGTGAAATCTGCTGTGGTGGTCGTACCGGCTTCAACAATTGCCTCGCGAACTATGCGCTGGAAGCCAGGAGCCTCGACGCTCACCTCATATTCGCCGGCTAAAAGTGCAGGAAAACTAAAGTCCCCCTGCGCGGAAGCCACGATCATCCGCGCCAGTCCAGTGGCCGCACTGACCGCCTTTGCCGTTGCCGTTGGTACGGCAGATCCCGAAGGATCGCGGATCACACCCGCAATCGAGCCGGTGGGCGATTGGGCACTTGCGAATCCGGCCAGCGTGAAAAACAGAACCGCGGTTATCGCGGTCCGCGCACGGCATGTCATTGCTGACGATAACTGTTCGGCGATGCGTTCCATTGCCACCAGATCTGGTTGATATTTTCTGCCCGATGCTACTACGGAACCATGTGACGAGAGTACAGCATCCACCGCGCTGCCGAAGAGGTTTGAAGCCCGCCGCCCCCGCCCGGGACTGTGGGAATTAAATACATATGTCCATAGCAATGGTCACGCCCGGCTGACTCGTGGCGTCACCCACCTGAACCACCACTTGCGTGTCACAGTCTTGGCCGGTCGGGATCGGCACCTTGATCTGCATCACGCCCGGGACAGTTCCCTTGTCGACGGATAGCGGAGTCACCGATAAATTGTAACCGTGGATCGTGACGGCGGACGGCGCTTGACCTAAGCCCGTCACGTATAGAGTCATAACGTCGCCCCAGTGAGCGGCGGTGTTGATTAATCCATCTTGATTGACAGTGGCGGCATGTCCCTGCCCCGTTCCATCCACGGTGAAGATCCCCGGCGCCGCGGGAGCAACGGGAACCGGAAAGGCAGCCGAGGTCTGGCCCTGATAGATGACTGTTACCTGCGCTATGCCAGTAATGGAGTCCAGGACCGCTGCGGTTACTTGCGTCGCCGAGGTGGAGACTAGCGGCACCGGCATACCGTTGACCAGCACTGTAGTTCCCGCGAGCTGGGCGGGATAAAGACCATCGCTGTTAGGAACGGCCGAGACGACTTGCGCGGGGCCAAGGCCGGACCCGGTGATGAGAACAAGCTCTCCGGGCGCGATTGCCCCGGCAAGATGACTGGCGCCGTTTAGGACGCCGCTGACGACGGTCGGGAAGCTACGGTAATACTGCACCCACTGTTCTGCTGAAACATTCTGAAATCCATTGCCCCCGCCCGCCACTATGATCTGTTCCATAAGACCGGGGCTAATGGAACCTCCGACGCCGAAGCCACTCGGCCCACCCTGGAATGCGGGCAGGTATTGCCAATACCAGGCCCACTGCCAGAAGTTTTGGCTATCGGAACCCGCCGCGGTTTTCATGGTAGCGATCGCCAGATTCCACGGATCGGGCGGTTGTGTCACCTGACGGAAGTACAGCATCCACTGTTCCGCGGAAACCATCTGAAACCCATTGCCACCGCCCGCCACGATGATCTGTTCCATAACAGCGGAGCTAATCGAGCCTACTGCTCCGAATCCCGCGGGCGCGCCAGGGAACGCCGGTTGGTATTGCCAATACCAGGCCCACTGCCAGAAATTTAGGCTGTCGGAACCCGCCGCGGCTTTTATGGCGGTGATTGCCTGCTGCCAAGGATCGGGGCCTGCGGAGACTGCAGGAAATTTCGTCACGAACGCGTCGGAGCAAGGAATTCCATAAAAAGGAGAAGTTCCAGTGCAGGTGTCCCCACCATAGGCTGCCTGGAAAGGATTTGCTGTGGGGAAATTCGTGGAAGATGTGGTCCCTATCACGTAGACGTTGTCTGCTGAGTCCACCGCAATTCCGGCACCCGCGTCCGTAAAGCTGGCCCCGAGGTACGTGGAGTACACCAGCCCCGACCCCGCGGCATTGATCATCGTTACGAAGGCGCCCGCATAGTCTGCCTGGAACGGACTTGCTGTGGGGAAGTCGTGGGAATAGGTATTCCCCGTCACATAAGCGTTACCGGAGGAGTCCACCGCAATTGCGGAACCGATGTCATAGGCGCTTCCACCGAGGTGGCTGGAGTAGACCAGCGCCGAACCTGTTGTATTGAGCTTTGTCACGAATACATCGCCCATATACTCGTAGCCATTGCAGCAGTGATACACCGGCTGGAAAGCATTCACTGTGGGGAAATCACCGGAATCGGTGTACCCCGTCACATAAGCATTGCCGGAGGAGTCAACTGCAATTCCGTTACCCGAGTCTCCGTTATCTCCACTGCCGCTTCCACCAAGGTAGGTGGAGTATAACAGCGCCGAGCCGGCGGCATTCAGCTTCGTTACGAAGGCATCGGAGAGGCCTCCTCCATACGCTGCCTGGAGCGCATTCACTGTGGGGAAATCGTTGGAACTGGTACCCCCCGTCACATAGGTGTCGCCGGAAGAGTCCACGGCAATTCCATTGGCCCCGTCACCGCCGCTGCCGCCGAGGTA
>Ga0207694_10001020_pt1 | contig 24396 bp, 19 predicted proteins | sample KBSC34metaG_FD_184353 | JGI IMG/M metagenome (GOLD analysis project Ga0207694, IMG submission 184353) | Corn rhizosphere microbial communities from Kellogg Biological Station, Michigan, USA - KBS C3-4 metaG (SPAdes) (version 2) | ecosystem: Host-associated > Plants > Roots > Rhizosphere > Soil... | reverse complement strand
CTCGGCGATGGCCTGCCCGATGCCGCGCGACGACCCGGTGATGACGGCCACCTTGCCATCGAGCGAGAAGAGAGAGGTCATTGCGGCGCAACCCTTTCCATCAGCGTGACGACATAGCCGAAGAAGGCGCTCTCATGCAGGCAGAGCTGCTTGATGCCGTGGCCTTCGAAATAGAACTGGACCGGCAGCCCTTTCTCCGCGGCCCATGTCTTGGCCGCCTCGATGCTGTCCACCTCCCATACGATGGTCAGCAGAGCCCCCTTCCCGCGCTCGCGCAGCACCGGGAAAACCGGACTGGCTTCGCTGGACGGCGAGACCAACTCGAGCCCCTTGTCGAAATCGACCGATGAGCGGATCCCCTCGCCCAGCGTCATCGGCGGGCAGAGGTTGAAGCCCAGCCCGTCATTGAACGTCTCGATCGCCTTATCCAGATCGCCATCGTCGAGCAGCAGCTCAACCCGATTGAGACCGAGAATCTTCATCGCCCCTACTCCTTGTCGCTCAAGGGATGATCCCGGTCACATGGTTGCCGCCTTCGCTACTCCTTGTCGAACACTTCCTTGAACAGCGAGACCTTGCCCTTGCCGTCGGTGAAGGTGGCGAAGCAGGTCAGCTTGCGTGGAGCGGAGAGAATGCAGAATTTGTCCTCCAGCGAGCCGTCAGGCCCCCACAGCTTGGCCTCGATCACGCCGGACGGCGTGGCGATCATCGCGCCGCGCAGCCCACTGTCGCCGGGCAGCATCTGCTCCTTGCCGTCGACCTTGCCGGAATAGGAGAAGGTCTCTGTCTTCCCGTCCGAACCGGTGCCGGTCCAGGTATAGTCGAGCACCGTGTCGTGCCGGCGGATCACCGTCGTCTCCTGGCCCGTCGGATCGGCCATCCCGAAGGATTCGGCAGCGTTCTTCTTCCAGGTGCCGACATAGGGGTTGTCGGCCGCAAGCGCGCCCGCCGACGACAGGCCGAATGCGGCCGCAATAAGAAAGCGTTTCATTTTCCCTCCACCGAAAAAGCCAGCAATGCGTTACCCGGATGGGTCATCGACGCGGCGCCCGAGACGACATAGACCATGCCCCCGGAAACGATCACGGGATAGCCGCTGATCGCACCGCCGGTCGCCTTTGCCCCGTTGACCGCCTGCACGCTGCCCGCCGTGTCGATATCCCAGACGATCGCGCCGTCCTTCATCGCATAGGCGCGCATATGCCCGTCCCACGCGCCGGAGAAGACGATGCCGGGGATCGCGGCCGACGACGCCGCCTGGGCCGGGTTGCATTCATAGGCGCCCCAGGAACAGGCCGGCCTGGGCGATGGCGTGCGCCACAGCAGCTTGCCGGCGGCGATATCGAGCGCGGCCAGCCCGCCCGGCACGTGCGGCGCCTTCACCTCCGAATCCGACACCGGGACATAGGCGACGCCGCCGGCGACGGAAAAACCCATCTCGACCCCGCCCATCGATCCGCCCTGCCCCACCCGTGTTTCCCAGACCAGCTTGCCGCCATGGTCGGGGTCCAGCGCATAGACGACGCCGGATTTCTGACCGGCGAGCAGCAGCTCATGCCCGTCCGGCGCGGCCGCCAGCACGGGCGGCGCAGCGAATTCGAACAAAGGCGAGGCTGGGTTGTCGCAACCGTCCTCCTCGTCCTGGTTCCCGCAGGCGGCCGCATTGTCCAGCGGCCGCGGCTGCGCCGCCCATTTGCGCGCGCCGGTATCGAGATCGAAGGCCACGATCGCGTCGTCGCCGTCGGTATGGTCGTGCTGATAGGATTCGGCGGTGGCCGCATAGACCACGTTGCGACGGGCGTCGATGGTCAGCGGAGCATAAACCGCCCCGCCTGCCGGTCCCTGAAGGTCGGCTCCGGCGGAACTCTTCCTGCCCAGCGGATGCGGCGGCGTGGTGACGGTATAGCTTTTCCAGAGCTGCCTGCCGCTGCCCGCATCGAGCGCCACCACACTGCCCCGGAAGGTGCAGCAGGGATAGGCGGGATCGTGCGACAGCGGGTCCTCCATCGACGACACCGGCACATAGAGACGGTCGCCATGGACCGTCACCGGGCCGGTGACACGGGCGCTGGGATGATCGTCGACCTTCCGCGTCCACAGCACACCACCGGTATCCGCATCGATCGCCCGCACGTCGGCCGTGGTATCGCCGACATAGAGGCGGACATGGCCGTTGCCCGCCGCCGCCGTCACCATCTTCGCGCCGGCCGCGGCATCGCTGTGCCACCAGGTGCAGCCGGTCCTGGCGTCGAGCGCGAACAGGCCGCTGCCGGTCGCCAGGAACAGGCGCCCGCCCATCGCCACCGGCTCGGCCCCCGCCGTGCCGCCCGGATAGGCGAAGGCCCATCTGAGCTTGAGCTTCGGCACGTCGGCGGCGGCAAGGCCGGGGTTGGGCTGCATCAGTGTATTGGCTGAACTGACGCCCCAGCCCGCCCAGTCCGACGTTCCGGGCGCGACCGGAGCGGGCTTGGCGGCGCAGAGATTGGCGGTCGCCGAAGGCTCGGCGCCCAGCGGCTTGCCGGTCAGATAGATCGCGACCTCCTGGATGTCGCTTTTGCTTAAGCCCTCGGCCATCGGGCGCATCGGCCCGTTGGTCAGCGCGGCGATCACCCCTTCCGGCGATTTGCGCTCGATGACGATGCGCATCGGGATCCGGTCGTGCGCGTGATCGTGGCAGACGGAGCAGCGCTGGCCCCAGATCGCCTCCCCCTTCGCGCTGGTCGCTTGCTGCTCGGGCCTGCCGAAGGCCGAGGTCTGGTCTTCCGCCCAGGCCGAAGTGCCCGTGGCCACGGCCAGAACGACACACAATCCCGCCAGCCTGACCATCGGCCTCTCTCCCTTCGATTCACTAAAACGAATATTTTCGTGTTAGTGATCACACGCGCCTCTGCCGGTCAAGGGAAAGTGCGCGTCAGGCGCGGCAGGCGTGAATCAGGTGATCGGCGATCTGCGACAGATAGGCGTCGTCCAGCGCGATGCTGGTGAACATCGTGATGGTGAGGATCTGGGCGATCAGCATCTGGACGACGAGGATCGGATCGGCGTCGGCCCGGATCTTCCCGGCCTGCCGCGCCTCGGTCATCGGCCGGGCCAGGCCGGCGACCAGCGGCGTGAACAGCAGCTGCATCTGATCGCGATAGACCGCCTCGTCGGTGGTGATCAGCAGCTTGTTCGCGGTCATCTCGACCGGATCGCGGCAGAATTCCCGCAGCATGAAGGCCAGGCGCCTGAGATCGGCCTCCCAGTCGCCGCTGAACTCCATGTCCAGCTTGCGGACATGCAGCTCGTACGCGGCCATGACCAAGGTGACGCGGTCCGGCCACCGGGCATAGATCGTCGCGACATGGACGCCGGAGGCCTTGGCGATATCCTGGAAACTGAAGCCGCTGTCGCCGGCCCGCAGACGTTCCAGCACGGCGGCGAGAACGGCCTTGCGGACACGCTCCGTGCGGCCCCCGGGGCGCAGTTCCCCGCGTGTGGTCGTCTTCACGTTATGCTGTGCCCGCAAAGCCAATGATGAACCAGCCCGTTTGCCGCGCGATAACGGTCCGATAAGGACCGGTCCTCTATAGCCTCGGCTCCGACGCAGTACAACGCGCGGGGCCGGATCGCCGCCCGCGCTTCGATAAGTCGTTGCATTCGCTCGCCCTGCAACGCAAGATTCCGCCTGAGCGTCTTCGAACGGTTCCCAGGCGCCTTCCCGGCGGCACACGAACGAGATGAACCGGCAAAAGAAAACCGAAACGACCTTCCGCCGCAGCAGCGCACTCTTCAACCGCGCCGGCGTACTGGTCAGTTGGGACAGCGGTTTCGAGGCCGAATTCGCCCCCGTCAAAGGGCTGGTGCTGGAGGGCGGGACCTATTTCGACATTTTCCGCACGGTCCTGTCGCAGGATTTCCAGGTCCGGACGATAAGTGGCGACACGATCGATCGCGAGGGCGCGCTTCGCGATCTCGGGACCTTCGGAACCCCGCGATCGATCCAGTACCGCAACCCGGCGGGGCAGATCGTCAATGTCGTGGAATCGCTTTCCGCCACCGGTGACGTCTTCCGGGTCGCCGAGGACATCACCGAGGAATGGACGCGGAAGGAGGAGCTGGCAGAGACCAAACGGCGCCTCAGCGCCGCCCGCCGCGCGCCCACCGTGGTGCCGTTCACCTTCAAGGTGAGCCCGGAAGGGCGGATGGAGCTGCCGCCCCCGACGGCGGGGATCAAACGCCTTTTCGGCGTCAGCCGCGGTTTCGACGCGTCCGATCCGATGGCGATCTATTCGCGCATCGAGATGACCGCGCAGGAACGGGCGGCGATGAACGACGAGGCGCGGCGCTGCATGGCGACGCTGGAGCCCTTCGTCATCGTCTATCGTATCCGCGACGAGAGCGGGAACCTGCGCTGGATCCACAACAGCCTGCTGCCGCGGCGCCTCGCGGACGGCACGATCGTCTTCGAGGGCGGCCTGCGCGACGTCACCAGCGAGACGCTGGCTCAGGACCAGATCGACCTGCTGCGCGCGGTCGTCGTCCAATCCTCGGACAGCATCATCGTGATCGAGACGGGCGAGAGCGCGACGTCGAGAATCCTCTATATCAACCCGGCCTTCGAGCGCCTGTTCGGACGCAGCCTGACCGAGGTCGCCGGGCGGGACGCGCGCGAATATACCCAGGACCCGAAGGAACTCGCGCTCAACGGCCTGCTCCGGGAACGGCTCACGCACGGCAATCTCGAGCCGCTCGAGTTCCAGGTTCCGCGCCCGGACGGCGGATCCGTCTGGGTCGAAGCCCGTGTCTGCCTGCTGCAAGGGCAACTGGACGGCGTCCATCGCTGGACCGTCATCTCCCGCGATATCAGCGAGCGCCGGCGGGCGGAGGACGAGCTGGCCCACAGCGAGCGCATGCTGCGGGATGCGCAGCGCATGGCGAAGACCGGCACCTGGGAGGCCGACCTGCAGACCGGAGACCTCAGATGGTCGCGCGGCATGTACGACCTGATGGGCATGGACCCGGAGCGGCACGCCCCCGACCGGCAGCATTTCCTGTCGCTGGTCCATCCCGACGATCGCGAGACGACCACCGCTTTGTCCGAGCATGTCTTCACCGGCCAGGGCGGCATCGTGACCAGAAGCTACCGCCTGCTGCTGAAGGATGGGAGCGAGCGGACGATGGTGTCCCATGTCGATCTCATCAAAAGCCGCGACGGCACGCCGGAGCGCGCCGTGGGAACGATCCAGGACGTCACCGAGGAGCGCAAGGCCGAGGAGGAGCTGATGGCCGCGCTTGAGCGGGCCAAGGCCGCCGACAGGGCGAAGTCGGAATTCCTCGCCCATATGAGCCACGAGCTGCGGACGCCGCTCAACGCGATCATCGGCTTTTCGGAACTGCTGATGCTGAAAAATCCGCGCTTCCCGCTTTCGCCGAAGCAGGAAGAGTATCTGCGGGACATCCATGACAGCGGCGAGCATCTGCTGGATGTCATCAACGGCATATTGAGCCTGGCCAAGATCGAAGCCGGCCAGACCGTGCTGGACGAAGAGCCGTTCGAGATTCCGGAAATCGTCGACTGGGCATTCCGCCTGATGATGGAAAAGGCGTCGGCATCGGGCGTCACCCTGCGCAAGGAGGCCGATGCCGACGTGCCGCGCGTGCATGGCGATCCGCGGCTCATCCGCCAGGCCCTGCTCAACATCATCTCGAACGCGACGAAATTCAGCCATTCCGGCGGCAGCGTCCTGGTGCGGACGCGGCGGGACCAGAGCGGCGGGGTGACCATCGCGGTGGTGGATTCCGGAATCGGCATGACCGCCGACGAAATCGCCGTTGCCCTGACGCCGTTCGGCCAGGCCGAATCCTCATGGCAGCGCCGGTTCGAAGGCACCGGCCTCGGCCTGCCGCTGGCGAAGAAGTTCATCGAGCTGCACGGCGGCGTGCTGGCGGTCGAAAGCACCCCGTCGCAGGGGACGGCGGTGACCATAACCCTGCCCCGGATCCGCTGCCTGGAGGAATCCACCCTTCAGCACGAGACCAACGACGGTTGAGGCCGAGGGCCATGCTGGCAGCGCTCGGCCGAACCTGAGAGCCGCCGCGCTTGACTTGAGGCGGGGCGCAGGTTCGTCTTCCTGCGATCGCGGGGGAAGAACAGACCTATGGCCAAGATCATATCCGGCGGCCTGCGCGTGCTGGCGACCGGTTTCGCCTATGCCGAGGATCCGCGCTGGCGCGACGGGCGGCTGTATTTCTCGGACATGTATGGCGGCAAGGTGCATAGCGTGACGCCGTCGGGCGCGGTCGAGACCGTGCTCGATCTCGGGGCCGGCACACCCTCGGGCCTGGGCTTCACGCCGGACGGCGACCTGCTGGTCGTCTCGATGTTCGAACGGGTGCTGCTGAGGCTGGGTGGATCGGGCCCGGTCAGGCATGCCGATCTTTCTCCCCTGGCCGCGCATTCGATCAACGACATGGTCGTGGACCGCGCGGGGCGGGCCTATGTCGGCCAAAGCGGCTTCGATTACTGGGCCGGCGAGGCGCCGCGGCCGGCCCCGCTGATCGGGGTCGAACCGGACGGCGCCATATTCGTCGCCGCGCCGGACCTGCTGGTCGGGAACGGTGTCGTCATCACCGACGACGGACGCACGCTGATCGTGGCGGAAACGCTGGGCCACAGGGTCAGCGCGTTCGATATCGGCGGCCGGGGCCGCCTCTCCAACCGCCGCGTCTTCGCCGCCCTGCCCGACGGGCACATGCCGGACGGCATATGCCTGGACAGCGACGGCGGGGTCTGGGTGGCCAGCCCCAGCGGCCTCGGCGTCGCGCGGTTCGCGGCCGGCGGCGGGATGACCCATATCGTGCCGCTGCCCGAGCCGCATCGCGCCTATGCCTGCATGCTGGGCGGCGCGGACCGGCGCACCCTGTTCATCTGCAGCTCGGAAACCTCGGACAAGACGGAGGCACCCAGGATGCGCTCGTCACGCATCCTGGCGCTTCCGGTCGATTTCACCGGGGCGGGGCTACCCTAGCTGCCCGACGTGATAGCCCAGCCGGGTCTCGACATCGCCCGGCCGGTGGAAACCGCGCTCCATCAGGGCCGCGAGACGGTGCTGGGCGGCCGGGCGGCCGATCGAAGCCAGGAACGCATCCCATTCCGGCGCGATCTCATGGTCCGGCGGCAGGCTGGCGATGTCGACCATCCGCTTGATGTCGGCGATCGACTGCTTGTCGAACTTCGCGATCCGCCGCGCCAGCGCATCGACGAACCCGTCCAGCTCCGCGTCGGGCATCGCGCGGTTGACATAGCCATAGCGCTCGGCAAGGTCGCCCGGTATGTCGTCGGCGCTGAGCAGCACCTCCAACGCCCGGCCACGCCCGATCAGGCGGGGCAGCCGCGCCATCGGCCCGCCGCCGGGAACCAGGCCGGCGCCCAGCTCCCACTGCGACAGGATCGCCTTTTCGCGGCTGGCGAAGCGCATGTCGCTGGCCAGCGCGACCTCGCTGCCGACCCCGGTGGCGCGACCGCGGATCGCGGCGATCGAGACGACCGGGGCGCGGCTTAGCCGCACCAGCATGTCGGGCAGCGGCTGCAGCCCGGTCGGGCCCGCCGGCAGGTTCGAATCCTCGGGCTTCCCAAGGAAGTCGTAATGCGTCAGGAAAAACCCGTCGATCGCACTGTCGAAGACCACGACCTTGACCTCAGGATCGGTCTCGATCGCGGTGATGACGGCGTTGAGTTCCGGGAGGTTGTCGGGGCCGAAGATATTGATCGGCGGCAGGTTGAACGTGACCCGCCAATAGGCTGGCGAACGGCGGTCCAGGCGGATTTCGCGGTGATACGCGCTGTCGGGCATGCTCGTCTCCGGGGCAAAAGCGGACGGAGGTATCCGCTGCCGGAACGCTAGGCCGAATGCCGCCGGCCCGATTGTCCAGCCCTTGCCTGCCTTGTGAAGAACGATCCCGAAGTCTCAGCCGCGCGGAACGCCCGCCCGCATCTCCACCAGTTCGTAAAGCGGACCGGGCTTGTCGTCGAAGCCGATATAGCGGAAGCGCTTGGCCGGCCCGTCGGAAAAGGCGCCCTGGGCGACGATCCGCCCGCCGAGCACGAGCGCGTGCGCCTCATAGTCCGACAGGTCGTCGACATAGAGCGCCAGATGGTTGATCCCGTCGCCATGGGCGGCGACATAGTCGCCTGTCGGGTGGTCGCCGCTCAGCACCTGGATATATTCGTGGTCCATGCCGCCCACGGTGACGAGCGCGATATCGAGGCGGCAGACCGCAGGCTTTCCGCGATAAAGATAGGCGCAGCTTTCGTCCATGGTCACCTGGAAGCGCCAGAAATCATGGCCCCTGCCGTTCATCGCCTCGAAATGCCTCAGGGTCTTCTCCAGATCCCTGACGGCATAGCCGATCTGCTTGATCGACGGCATGAAATCCATCTGTTTCCTCCCCGAACCAACCTCTCGCCACTATGGCGCAATTCCGGTTCGCCCGGAACGCTGGTATCTTCGCACCCGTCGCGGACGGAGGCCGGTCGATGACCCTTAGAACACAGCTGGTCGCGCTGGTCGCCGGCGCGCTGCTGATCAGCCTGGCTGCGGGCGTGATCCTGATTTCCGTCGTCGCCTCGCACTGGGTCAAGGGCGAGATCGATGCCGACGCCAGGATGGCGCGGCAGCTGGTCCAGGATCGGCTGGCCGAGGAGGCCGAGGAAGCCGAGTCCGCCGACCGCATCGTCGAGCTGATGGAATCGCTGGAGGCGCGGCATCATCTCCACGCCCGCTATATCCGGAACGGCCAGGCCGCCGGCGCCACGCCCGCCCCGCCGGCGCCAACAAACGACAGCGACGACGATGACGACGCCTCCGGCCAGGCGCCCGCCCCCTCCTGGCTGGTCTCGCTCATGGGCGTAAAACCGAGCGTCCAGGAAATCCCGGTATCGATCAAAGGCGAAACCAGCGGCAGGATCGTGATCGCCACGGATCCGTCGGCGGAGATTTCCCGGGTATGGCAGCTGATCCGCGTCGGCCTGCTGGCGATCCTGGTGGTCTCGGCCCTGACCCTGGCGCTGGTGGCCGCCGGCCTGACCCGGGCGCTGCGCCCGCTGGGCAATCTCGCCGCAGCGCTGTCGCGCATCGGCGGCGGCGACTATTCGGCCCGCATCGGCGCCGCCGGACCGACCGAGATCGCGCTGCTGGGCCGCCATTTCGACGCGACGGCCGAACAGCTGCAGACCATGCAGAAGCACACACGCGACCTGACGGCGCAGCTTCTCGCCGTGCAGGACCGCGAGCGGCGCGACATGGCCCGCGACCTTCATGACGAGCTGGGCCCCTGCCTGCTGGCGGCCAATCTCGATGTCTCGGCGCTGATCCGGCTGAACCAGGGCGGGCAGCAAGGCGCGGTGGAGGATTGCGCCCGCGGCCTCGGCGGCGTGCTCGACCAGATGCAGGGGCTGGTGCGCCGCATGATCGGCCGCCTGCATCTGGAATCCGCCGCGCCGTTCGATCTGGGAACCGCCGCCGCCGATCTGGCCGGCTTCTGGCAGGAACGCTGCCCCGAGATCGCCTGGACCGTCGCGCCGTGGGATCACTGGCCTGAGATGTCGGCCGAGCAGGCGGTTCCGCTGCACCGGATCCTGCAGGAGGCCGTCAGCAATGCCGTCCGCCACAGCGGCGCAAAGCATGTCTCCATCGACTGCATCCGCGATCCGCAGGCCGTCACGGTGCGGGTGAGCGACGACGGATCGGGCATCGGGGAACGCGCCGGCACCGGCTTCGGCCTCGCGGGGATGCGCGACCGGATCGAGGCCCTCGGCGGAACGCTCGACATTGCGACCGCGACAGGGCATGGAACGGTGATCGCCGCCCGACTGCCGCTAGCCATCCGCCCCCGGCCAACCGACGGCGCCACCGAAACCGCGAAGCTGGGGCTTGAGACCGCATGAATATCCTGATCGTCGACGACCATCCGCTGCTCCGTTCCGGCCTGGGCCGGCTGTTCGCGATCGAATTCGGCGCGACGGTGCACGAGGCGGCGAACGCCGCCGAGGGGCTGAAGCTGTTCCTGGAAGCACGGCCGGAAATCACCGTGCTGGACCTCAACCTGCCGGACCAGGGCGGCCTGTCGGTGCTGCGCCGCATGAAGGCGGAGAACGCGGCCGCCAAGGTGGTGGTGCTCAGCATGCATGACGACACGCTGTCGGCGGCCGCCTGCCTCAAGGCCGGCGCCATCGCCTACTTAAGCAAGAGCGCCGGGCCGGAGATGATCCTGGAGGCGGTGCGCAAGGCCTTGCAGGGCCAGCCCTACCTCCAGCCCACGATCGCCCAGGACCTCGCCATCCAGCGCGCCACTCAGCCCGAGGACCCGTTCCAGAACCTGTCGCCGCAGGACCTGGAGCTGCTGCGCCTGATCCTGGCCGGCAAGCGCGCCGACCAGATCGCCTTGAGCCTGGGCATCGCCGAGAAGACCGTCGCCAACCGCAAGACCATGCTGCGGGGCAAGCTGAACATCGCCAACGATGTGGAGCTGATGAAGGCGGCGATGGCCGCCGGGGTGGCTATCGGCTAGGCGGCTGCTTTCCCCTCAGCGGATGGCGCCGGGCGGCAGCTGGACGACCAGAAGCGAGGCCGAGGGATCCACATACTGTCCGTCGACGTCCGCATCGTGGAAGCAGGCAAGCTGCACCAGCGTATTGACCTTTGCGGTGAAGGCGTACTGGGTGACCAGCACCGCCACGGCGGGAAAGTTGCTGCCGCCGCCGAGCTCGGTGCCGGTCCCATCGACCTGCGTACCGCCGACCAGCAGCGCGCATCGCCCGATGTCGTTCGCGCCGAAATTGACGATCTGCGCCTTGCCGGTGACGGCCCAGTTTCCGGGGGTGACCGTCACCAGTTCGATCCTGGTGAGGGTGCCGCCGGTCGCCGACAGTGGTATCGCAGCGCTCGTCTGGCGGAAATACGCTGCCGCCGCGGCAAGAGCGCCGCCGCTTCCGGCCAAGCCCGCACCCGCAAGAAGGCCGGCGCCGATCAGCAACGACACATAACGGTTCATGTTACGCTCCCCTCGTTCTCGAAGACCGGTCGAATTGGCCGGGGATAGCACCGGGTGCTACCGACGGTACGAAGGAAGGGTGGAACTGGTTTTAGTGCAAGGCAAAGGACTGCGATCGCTCTTTGCGGAGATGGGCCTCCAGGGCGACCTGCCGTCCGCCGCTGTCCTACGCCCCCGGGCCGCCCGAATAGACGATCTGGACACGCCGGTTCTGCGGCTCGCGCACGCCGTCGGCGGTCGGAACCAGCAGGTCGCGCTTGCCCTTGGCGACGATCTCGATCTCCGACGACTGAATACCGTCCTTCTCCAGCCGCGCCGCGACCGATTCCGCCCGGCGGCGGCTGAGGCGCATATTGTAGGCGTCTGAGCCGACCGTGTCGGTGTGGCCGGTCACGGTCAGCTGGGTCACCTTCGCCAGCCCGGCATTCCTGGCCGCGCCGTCGACGATCTCCGCCGCCTGGGGCGTGAGGTCGGACTTGTTGAAGTCGAAGAACACCAGATAGCTCTTCGGCGCGGGCGCCACCGGCTGGACCGGCGGCGGCACATAGGCGCCAGCCTTTTCCTCCACCGCGTTCTCCTCGTGGAAGCGATATTTCAGCGAGAAGCCGAACATGCGCGGCGGGTTGTAGGAGGCCGCGGTGAAACCCAGGGCGGTATAGAGCGTCTGCAGGCCCACGATATGCGTGTTGTCCGTCAGGTTCGACACGAACGCGCCCAGATCGAAAGTCGAGCCGAACACGTTCGTCCAGTCGGCCTTGAGGTCGAAATTCTCATAGGACGGCATGATCGGGAAAATCTCGCCGGCCGCGAGGTTGTAATATTGGTGGCCGACCCAGGAATAATCGAGCGAGATCGCGATATCGCCCCAGCTGTCGTCGACCGGCAGGTGATAGGTGCCGGTGATGCCGTATTGCCATTTGGGCACGAACACGAACGGCGGCTTCGATGCCGACAGCAGCGCCCCGAAGACCGCCGGATATTTGTCGTAATAGGCATAGATGTAGGAGGCGCGCGGCGAGATCTCGACGCCTTTCAACGGCACGAACGTGCCTTCGAATTCGAAGCCTTCCAGCTCCGCCGACGCCGCGTTCAGGGTCGCGTTCTCGACATTCACGCGGCCGCCCGACGATACGTTGATCGTCTGGGTGACCTGGATCGCCTTGTAGTCGGTATGGAAGATGTCGGCGTTGGTCCGCGCCGTGATCCCGAACAGTTCCCAATCCGATTTCACGCCGATTTCGACGTCGGTCACGTGCTCCGGCTTGATGTCGTCGAATTCCGGCGTGACGTTCAGGTTGACGCTGCCCGCGCGATAGGCGTTGCCGGAGCGGACATACAGCAGGGTCGACGGCAAGACCTGGTAATCCAGGCTCAGGTTCCAGCCATATGAGCTGTAATGGGCGTTGACGCCCTCGAAGCAGTTATTGTCGGAACCGACCAGCAGGCCGCAATTGACGGCGAGGCCGCTGGGCGTGCGGATCGGGCTCGGGCTGCTCGTCGTGCTCTGCTCGCCCACCGAGACGTAATCCCAGGTATAGCGATAGCCCGCCGTGAAGCGCAGCCCCTCGACATAGTCGGACAGGTCATAGATGCCATGGGCGAACACAGCCCGGCTGCGGTCCGAGTTGTGATACTGGTCGAAGGTGGATTGGCCCACCGCCGACGCCTGATAGATCGAGGATCCCAGCGGGTGGTCGAACTGCAGGAAACCGCCGACGATCCAGCTCAATTTGTCATTGAGGGCCTTCCCCAGGACCTGCAGCTCTTCGGTATATTGGACGTCATTCTCGACCCAGCCGGTGTTGTTCTTCGGGTCGCCGATGGTGAGGATCGGCAGGCCCAGCCCAAGGAAATCGTCGGTCGGCAGCTCCTTGTAGATGCGCGCCGCGGCGATATTCTTGATCGTCAGGTCGTCGTTGATATTCCAGGTAAACTTGTCGGTGAAGCCGTAGAAATAGTCCTTGCCCAGGCCCTGGATCGCCTGCCCCACGATGGTCCGCGCGCCCAGCTGCTGCTGCTCGGCAAAACGCTGGCCGAGATCGGAATAGATGCCGAACGAGAATATGCCGCAGCCGCCGGGGGGATGCCCGGGCCCGGTGAAGCCGAGCGTGACCGTGTACACGCATTGCGGCGAGTTGAGCGGCACCGAGCCGAAGCCCGCGCTGAGCCCGGCCAGCGGGAACTTCACGTTCAGGAACCGCGTGACCTCGCCCGAGCCGTTGGTGTGCTGGTAATAGCCGTCATAGAGCAGATAGTTCTCGATATCGTCGGTCGGCCGCACGGTCAGGCCGACGCGCCAGGAATAGTAGTCGATATTGTCCAGGTCCTTGCCGGTCGACAGCTCCGTCGTATAGCCGTCGCGCTGCTGCCATGAGCCGGCCACGCGCAGCAGGACCTTGTCCTGCACGATCGGCACGTTGATCGCGCCCTCGAACTCATGGTCGTTGTAATTTCCGAGGGTGAACTTGCCGTAGCCTTCGAAATATTGCGTCGGCGCCTTGGGCTGGAAGGAAATCAGGCCGCCGACCGAGTTCTTCCCGAACAGCGTGCCTTGCGGCCCCTTGTCCACCTCCAGATGGTCGAGATCGTAGAAATACCCGGGCGACAGCGAGTGGATGATGCCGGTGACCGGGTTGAGGTCGGTGGAGCCGATCGGCACGTCGTTGAAATAGATCACCGAGCCCGGCAGGCCGCGCAGGCGGAACTGGCTGGAATAGAGCGTGTTGGCGTCCGACTGGCTCATCGTCGTGGAGAGCGACGGCACCGCCCGCGTCAGGTCCTGGACCTTGGTGATCTGCTTTTTCTCGATATCGGCCTGGCTGAAGGCGGTGATGGCGATCGGCACCGACTGGATGCGCTCTTCCTTGCGCCGGGCGGTGACGACGACTTCCTCGAAATCCGTCGCGGACGATGCCGCCGGCTGGCCGTTTTGCGCCCAGCCGATCCGCGCATCGCCCAGACCTGCCGCGGCCACCGTGCCGCACAACAAAAGCGCCCACGTCTTCGCCATCTCGCCCTCCCCTTTTGGCCTGCCCATCCTTCTGGATGTCGCGGCTTTTAACCATACGCTATCGTATGATTCCTTGAAGTGTCCAGCGAAATATGAGTAAATCGAAAGCGTGCCGGGGCGGCGGCCGGAAGAACCGGCAGTGTCCGCAGGGACAGTGAGGTAAATCGGATATTATAACAGTGGCTCAGCCTCGAAGATCGATGGGGAACACGCCACGAGCCCGGGAAAATCAAGCGGGAGGCCACGCGATGGACGACTTTGCACAGCAGGACTTCAAGTCCGATGCCGAGGCTGTGGATCTCTACAAGAAGCGCCGCAAGATGAGCGCGCGCGGCATCCCGACCCACCGGTGATCTTCGGAAGCCGGCGCCGGAAACTGCCGATGCGACCGAGAGTGCCGTCCGGCTGCGCTATGCGCTCCCGCGGTCGAGCGGCATCCGGAAGGTGAACCGCGTTTCGTCCGCGGTCGACGTGACATCGAGCGTGCCGTTGTGGGCGTGCGCAATCTCGGACGCGATGTAAAGGCCGAGGCCCAGACCTTCCTGGCTGGGCCTCGCGTTGGCCCGGAAGAACGGCTCGAACAAATTGACCAAGGCTGTTGCGGCGATGGGCAGGCCCTCATTGGCAACGGACAAATCGAAGAAGCCGTCCTCGGTTCGCGCCATGACCTGGATAGGCTTGCCGGCATAGCCATGAGTCATGGCGTTGCCGAGAAGGTTCGAGAAAAGCTGGCCGATCCGGACCTGGTCACAATCCACCACAAGAGGTACGGAGATATCCGCCTTGATGGTCCGGTCCGCCCGTGTGCTCTGCAGCTCGGAAATCACCTGACGCAAAACCGGGCCGATCAAGGCCGGCGTGCCGCGCGCAAGCGTCAGCCCCCCCCGAGGCGGCCGCGTGCAAAATCCAGTATGTCGGCAATCAGGCCGTTCATCCTGCCTGTGGTTTCCAGCATCTGCCCAACGATGGCGTTCGTGTGCTCCGGACGCCGCAGCAGCAGTTGAGCGCCCGCTGAGATCGACATCAGGGGGTTGCGCAGATCATGACCCAGCACCGCTATGAACTGCTCCCGTAAGGCCGAGGCGGCTTTCTCGTCAAGCAGTGTCGCGGCGACAGCCTCCGACATCAATTTTTGCTGTGCGAGTAGCGTCTGAATGGCCTCGTTCCTTTGCGCTGTCGCCACCGCCTCAGCCAGCACGTTGGCGAACCCTCTCAGGAAGTTGATGTCGTGCTCGTCATATTGGTGCAGCGTGGGGCTATCGACCTCCAGAACGCCATAAGGCCGACCGTCCAAAGTTTCGATGATCACATCGACAGTCGAAACGATCTTATGCGCCGGATAGAAATCCGGCAGGCGCAGATTGTTCGAATTCCGCACGTCGCGGATGATGACCGGCTCGCGCGTCACATAGGCTCGCCCCTGCGGTGAGGTTTCGTCGGCTTGCGACACCACCTGCCCGACGACGTCCGAATTCCAGCCGCAGCCGGCTTCGATGAGGAGATCGTTCTCCTCGGCGCGATAGCGGCAGACCTTGCAGAAGGGCACGCTGAGCGACGCCGCACAGATACGCGCCGCCTCGGTCAGAATCGCGCTCAGGCGGGATTCCTTGAACGCGAAACTGCCGAACTCCGCCAACGCCGCTTGCTGACGCCGGAGCTTGTCGACAGTGCGTAACGCCTCGGATGGTTTCAAAGGGTCTCGCCTTCTCCGGATGGGGAGAGCGCGCGCCTCTCTCGGCCCCGATGCCCCCAGGCTCGCTATCGGCGGTCGCAAAGTGTCCCTCGCGGGCGTCCTGCTGTAAAGGTCGGACAGGAGCCTGGCCGGGGGCGGCCTCCAGCCATACATAAACCGGCGCAGCCACGTCTCGGTCGCATCAGGATTTTCGCGCATAAAAAAGCCCCCTCCCCTTGCGGGGAGAGGGCCTCTCAGTTCAGCTCAGACTTCGATCAGTCGTTGTCGCCGTCGCCGTCGGCGTCTTCGCCCTTGCGGCCGACAGCCAAGTTCTTGAACTCGTTCGGCATGCGCACGGCGGTCTCGCCCGGATAGGGGCGGGTGAAGCCCGTCGCCTCGTACCAGTTCAGGTGGCTGAGCGCCTCCGGATCCTCGCTGTCCGGCTTGGTCGACTTGCCGGCGAACATCCGCGCCTTGGCCTTGGTCCAGGCGGCCTGGGCCTCGTTGGGTGAGGCTGCGCTGGCCGCGGCGTTGGCCGCCAGCGGGTCGCCGGTCTCCAGCGAGATTTCGGCCTTGTGATGGTCGAACGGGTTGAAGTGCGCTTTCGGCGGGGTCGCGGTCTTCACGAACGCGGTCCGCATCGGCGAGGCCACCAGATCGAACTGGTTCATCGGCGGCAGGCCGAGGATCTGCTCGATCGTGCGGGTCATGTTGACCTGCGTGTAATAGGTGTGATCGGTCGGGCCGAACTGCACCGCGTAGGGGCTGACGACATAGCCCGGGCTGCGGTGGCCATCGACATGGTCGACACCGTTCTGCGCGTCGTCCTCTTCGATGAAGATCGCCGACGAGTCCCACACCTTGCTGTGGCTGACATAGTCGATGATACGGCCGATCGCGAGGTCGTTATCCGCCTGCTCGGCATCGGCGTTCGGCGGGCCGCCGGTGTGGTCGTCGATGACCCACAGGATGGAGAGCGCCGGCACGTCGTTGGCGGCCAGGTCCTTGTTGAAGTCCTCGACCCACAGATCGACGCGGAACTGGTCGGGGACGTTCAGGTCGAACTGCGGGAAATTTTTGACCAGATGGCTCTCGACCGCCGGGACGGACGACGTCACGTGCATGCCGTGCTCGTACTTCAGGGTCTTTTCCTTGCCCGCCTCGAAGTTCAGCGCGTCCTGATAGAGCGCCTCCCAGCCGCCGTCCTTCTGGCTGGTCAGCGCCTTGATCTTGGTCTGGTTCTCGACATATTCGCCGTAGATCTTGGTCTTCAGGCCATGCGCCGCGGCCTCCTGGAAGAGGAAGCCCTTCTTCTGGTAGGCGAGCGAGTCACCCGCGTTGCCGCCCGGATAGGACCGGGTCCAGTCCGGGGACTGGATGTCGTCCTGATAGGGCGCCATCGCCTCGATGATCCACTGGTGGCCGTCGGCCGACTGGCGGCTGGGATCGTAGAAATTGTCCAGCAGCGGGAAACGCTTCACCAGCTGGTGCACGTTCGGCGTGTCCTTGCCGCCGAACACCGCCAGCGACGGGTCGCCGTTGCCTTCCTTCACGTCGCCCAGGATCTGGTCGTAGGTGCGGTTCTCACGGATGATCAGGAAGACGTGCTTGATCGGGGACGGATCGCCGATCTTCTCCGGGATCGGGAGCGGCGCGGCCGAAGCGCTGCCGCCCGAGGCGGAGGCGATATTGGCCTTCAGGTCCCAGTGGTTGTTCTGGGAAACCTGCGTCGTATAGGTCGCCAGCGTGGCCGTGTCCGGGATCGGCACGATCGAGACGGTGCCGTTATCCTGATGGGTGTTGTAGCCGGTGACGTTGTAGTCGGTCTCGAACGAGTAGCGCGTGCCGACGCCCTTGTCGTTGGCGACCAGCAGCTGCTTGTTCTTCTTGTCCAGCACCACCGAGGCCGGCGCGTAGGCGACCGGGATCAGCCCCAGCACCGCCTTCGACGCGCCGCCGCTGAGATCGACCACGGCGATGGCGTTGGCATTATACAGCGCGACATAGGCCACGCCCGCCGTCGCATCGACCGCGATCGAGACCGGCGCGGCGCCATAGGCCGATTCGACCTGCCCCGGCACCTTGATCGGCAAGCCGAGATCGATCGTCCGCGACACCTTGTTGGTGCCGGTGTCGATGACCGAGATCGTGTCGCTGTAGGTGTTGGCGACCAGCAGCGCATTGCCGAACAGCGCCATGCCGGTCGGCTGCGCGCCGCCGGTGTCGATGGTGCCGGTGACCGTCATCGTGTCCAGATCGACGACCGAGACCGTGGCAGTGATCGGCGCACCGCTCAGCTTGTTGGCGACGATCGGCGTGCCGGCGGAGTAGATCTGGAAATCCTGCTGCGTGGCCTCACGGCCGCCCTCGTTGCTGATATAGGCGGTGCTGCCGTTGATCACGATGCTGTGCGGCGCGTTGCCGACGCGGATCTGCGTGCCCTGCTTCAGCGGCGCGGCGGTCAGGTCGATCTTGGTCAGCGTGTTGTTCTGGTTCAACAGCGCATAGGCGGTCTTGCCGTCGGCCGAGAAGGCGACGCCGCCCGGATAGGACGTGCCGGTCGAATAGAACGTGCCGCAGGAGCGGCCGTAATCGCCCAGCGGGCTGTTCGGGAAGCACTTGATGAAGCTGTTGTTCGGCGGCACCGGCACCTGGGTGGCCGCGGCCAGCTGGCCGTTCGGCAGCACGTTGGCGTAGGTGACGCTGGAGCCGCTGCCGGCATAGGCGTTCTGGCTGAACAGCAGATGCTTGCCGTCGGCCGAATAGGCGATGCCGCTATAGCTGCCGTCGCCGTCGGCGGTCTTGGTGTTGTTGCCGGGGACGAAATTCTGCAGCACGACGCCGGTCTCGGTGTCGAAGATCTCGACCGCCTGGTTCGCGCCCATGGTCAGCACGGCGCCGGTGTGGGTGCCCGGCCGGGGGTTCAGCGCGACGGCCTTGGCGCGCACCCGATCGCCGAGATCGACCTGCTTGCCCACGGGGGTGATGATCTGCCCGTTACCGACCACGAAGCTGTTGTTGCCGAAGACGTTCTTCGGCTGCAGGCCGGTATGGTAGGTCGGGAACGGCACGGACGGATCGGCGAATGCCGGGGCGGCGATTCCCATCGCCAGCAGGCCCGCCAGCGGGCGAAGCCGATTCGTTCGGGAAAGCTTTCGAGACATACAGTATCTCCAATGGTTTTTGGCCGCCGGCCGGACCGGCCACGCGGCATTTCGGCGGGGATGCGAACGCACCCTCCGGACGGACATTCGTCTGTCGTCTGCGGAGACCTATACAGTCGCCCTGCTACAGAATTATGAAGCTCGGGAAAAAATCCCGGTCATTCTGAGAAAAAAATAGAATCCCCATTGGGATTCAGGCCTCATAATTGTTACTTTGTACTTTATTATTTATTATAATCGATTCTATATATTACCGAATAATCACATATATTTCATATTACGGTCAAAATTCCTTAACAAACACCACCACTCAGGTAGCTTCCACAAGCGCCCGCAGCGCGCCCAGCCAGGGCTCGTAGCGCCGCCAGCGGGCGACGGAGCTGCGATAGATCGGCTGGCGGGTCTGCCATTTGCTGGGCGTCTTCACCGCGCGCGGGTTGCGCTCGGGCTCAAGGCAGGCGTCATGCCAGTCCAGGCCGCAGGCGGCGACGATCCGGCGGATCTCCGGTTCCGGCGCGCCGGTCAGCGCCTCGTAATCCACCTCGATGAAGCGGTCGGCCGGCAGCACCCGCCGCCAATGGTCGGTCAGGCGCCGGTAGCTTCGGAAATAGGAAACGAGCTCCGGCCCGCCGGTCGGGAAGGCAAGGCCCGGATGGAAATGGGTCTGGTGGATCGACAAGGCCGTGTCGATGGCGGCACGGCGGCAATGGATGATCGTCGCCCGGGGCAGCGCGAGATGGATCAGGCCGGCCCACAGGAAATTGAACGGCATCTTGTCCGTCACGCGCGCAGCCCTGGGCCCGATCTCGCGCAACAGGGCGAGATAGCCGGCCGCCGCCTCCCCCAGGGAGGCGGGAGAATCTCCCTCCGCGCCCGCCTGGTGCCACGCGGCCCCGCGCTCGTTCCAGAAATTCTGCTCCCCGGCGGCCGCGGCGGCGGGATGGCTGGAGATAATCTGCTCGACCAGCGTGGTGCCGGATCGCGGCATGCCGACGATCAGCACGGGTGCGGGGTCGCCCTGCCCCAACGCCCCTGCTCGCGCCATCAGCTCAGGCGTTGTGCGCGCGATCACGCGGCCGACCTCCGTTTCGAAGGCATCGGCATCGAACGGCGCCGAGGCCCGGCGCACGGCGTCGGCCGCGTCGAGATGCTGCATCGCCAGCGCATAGTCGCCGAGATCGTCCGCGGCCTTGCCGAGGGCCAGGTGAACCCGATGGCGCTGCGCCACCTCCAGCCCCGGCGTCTCGAGCGCCGCCTCCATCCGGGCCAGCAGCGACCTGTCCATGACCGCGCGGCAGCGCACGAGATCGTAATAGCTGCCGGACAGCAGCGGGGCGAGTTCGATCGCCCGGGCAAAGCAGGCCTCGGCCTCGTCGAACCGGCCGAACTCGGCCAGCAGGTTGCCCAGCAGGTCGTGGGCCATGGCGTTCGACGGGTCCAGCGCGATGGTCCGGCGCAGCACGGTCTCGGCCTCCGCGTCGCGATCCTCGGTCAGCAGCGCCCGGGCCGCGCCGAGGCGGCCGAACCCGGTCTTCGGGCCGGTCGCCGCGGCCCGGCGGAAGCAGCCGATCGCCTCCTCGCGATGGCCCAGCATGAAGACCAGCGCGCCGGCGCGGAACCACGCCTCGGTATGCGACGGCAGCAGCGCGGTGGCGCGGTCATAGGCGACGACGGCGCCGCGCAGATCGCCCAGTTTTTCCAGCGCGATGCCGAGGCGGAAATAGGCGTCCGTATAGCGCGGGTTGGCGGCCACGGACTGCTGAAGCGCGGCGGCCGCGTCCTGCACCTGCCCCACCTCCAGGCAGGCCAGGCCCAGATCGTGCCACACCGTCGCGTTCGCCGGCTGCAGAACCGACGCCTCGTGCAGCGGCGCGATGGCGCGGTCCGGCCTCCCGGCCTTCAGATGCTGCGTCGCGCGGGCAAGCAGCGGGGCGATATTCTGGGCATAGCTTTGGGCTTGAAGCCGTGGCATGGCGCGAACCTGTTACGCGGCGATCGACACCGCCGAGCAACTAGCACGCGCCAAGCCCCTGACATCATGACAGTTTCGTTGCAGTACCCCTATTGCGCCGGCAGCGGCGCCCGCCGGCTGCCACGCCAGAGCAGCGCGGCGATGCAGCCGGCAAAGGCGAAGAGACGTCATCCAGCCCCTGCGGTCTGCATCCCGAACGAAGACCGCAGGGGCTGGATGACGAAGGGATTGAGCACCAGCCCGAGGAAGATAGCGCCCATCGCCAGCCCCATCACCTTGCCGTTGGCCGAAGGCGGTACAACGGTCAGCACCATACTCTGGTGCAGCGGCGTCACCAGCCCCGCGCCCAGCCCGCTGACAATCGCGAAGAACGATACCGCGACGATGCCGTGGACCATGGCGAAGCCCCCGACGCCGATGCCGAACAAGGCCCAGATCAAGGCCAGCATCGTCACATAGCCGAGCCGGGGCCGCAGATAGGCGAAACCGTAGGCGCCGGCCATGGTGCCGACCGTCGTCATATCGAGCACGATCGACTGCATCGTCGGGCTGGTGATCCCCTCGGAACTGAGCAGAAAGATGCCCTGCACGGCGATCATGTTCATGACGATGCTGAGGATCGTGAGCATGACCAGATACCCGGTCGCCGCCCGCACGGAACCGCCGCTACCGCCATGCGCAGCAACGCCGGCGACCTCAGTGCGCGGCACCACCGGCAGGGCTACGGCGAACATGGCGAGCCCGACCAGATAGAGGCCGAAGGGCGCACGCCAGCCGAAATTCTCCGCCAGGGCCCCGGCGACGATCAGCGATACCAAGGTCGCGCCACCACCCAGCACCGAAACGCCGCCGATCAGCCTGTCGCGCCGTGCACCGGAATAGTGATCGGCCAGCAGCGCCATCCCCGCCGCCGTCACCCCGCCACAGACAAGGCCGAGCAGGATGCGCGACAGGATCAGTGTCCAGAAGTCCGGCGCAAAGGCGCCGCCGATGCCGGCGACGGCATAAAGCAGGGACGACACCAGCAGCACATTGCGCTTGCCGACGATGCCGGCCAGCCAGCCGAGCAGCGGCGCGCCCACCGCCAGTGCCGGTCCGGCCACGGTCATCACCTGCTGGGCAATGAAGGTCCCGTCCCCGGCATCGGCATAGCGCGCAGCCAGTTGCGGCAGCGCCGGCACGATCGCCATCTGCGCCATGCCGGCGAGCGCCCCGCCCGACAGCAACACGCCGATGAACGCCGTCTCGAAGCGGACCGGCGCCGCATTCTGGTTCGCGACCGTCATGATGTTCCTTCCCTCGATATCGCCATTTGCAGCTTTGCGCCAATTGTCGGCGCTTCGCGCGCACCGGCCAACAGTTTTGGATAGTGCAAACCGGCTGTCGCGATATCCGGCGCATGCCCCAAGGCCATGGCGTCGTAATGAAAGCGGAGTAAAGTCCGGCAAACATTCGGGAGGAGACGATGGACGACGTGCCGTATCTGCTGCGCGGGATCACGCAGCTTTCGACCGCCAGCAGCACGCTGATCAGCTCGCCCAAATATCTGAACAATCCACGCCTGCGCGAATGGGTGGCGGCCGAGCTGCTGCGCAAGAACGGGCCGGACCTGCCGACGCCGTCCGGCGCCTATCGCCTGGGCGAGATCATGCGGGAGATCCAGGATCCGAACGAAACCAACGCGCTCATCGCCGCCGAGCGCAAACGCTGGCCGGCGCTGGACAAATGGTTCGCCGAACGCCGGGTCTCGACCTATACGCGGGACGACCTGGGCAAGTACCCGCCCGGTTCGATCGCCGGGATCATGTACAAGCAGCTGACCGACAACGACTATCAGGTCGACATCGTCCCGCCCTACGAGCCGAAGGATGACAACGACTTCTGGCGGCTGCGGGCAGGCCAGACTCATGACTGGGAGCATATCCTCGGCGGCGGCGGATTCGATTCGATCGGCGAGCTGGTGCCGGGCTTCATGCGGCTCAGCTCCTTCTACAAATATTTCTCCCCGGAGATGGCGAACGAGTTCGCCGTCCGCCAGTTCTTCCTGTCCTTCCGCTTCATCACCCGCACCGCGCTGCATTACCCGCACACTTGGGCTGCCACCTGGGATGCGATCGATCGCGGCCGCGCGGTGGGCGAGACGTCGGAGCCGTTCTTCCTGTTCAACTACGAAGACGTGTTCCACCTGACCCCGGAGGATGCCCGCGAGGCGCTGGGCGTTCGCAATGTGCGCGAGGTCGACACCAAGGCGATCTCCCGCGTGTGGGACGCCAAGGTCACGCCGGAGGAGGCCGGGCTGTGACGACCGACAGGATCGTCCGCATCGGCGGGGCCACCGCCTTCCGCGCCGACAGCGTCATGGCAGTGCCGCAGCTTCTTGCCGCCGGCGTCGATTACCTGGTCTTCGACAATCTGGCGGAAGGCTCCATCGGCGCCTTCGGCCAGATGGCGGCGCGCGATCCGGCCGGCGGTTTCGCGGCCGAGTTCTTCGGCGCCTATGTGCTGCCCTGGCTGGGCGAGATGCTGGCCAAGGGCACCAAGGTCATCACCAATGCCGGCGCGCTGAACCCGCGCGGCTGCGCCGAGGCGATGGAGCGGGAAGCGGCGGCGCTGGGCTTCAGCCCCCGCATCGCCTTCATCGAGGGCGACGACCTGCGCCACCGGGCGGAGGAATTCCGCGCCGCCGGCCATAAGGATATGTTCTCCGGCGCCCCCTTCCCCGAACGGCCGGTCACCAGCGTCAACGCCTATATCGGCGGCTTCCCCATCGCGGCGGCGCTCACCAAGGGCGCGGACATCGTCGTCACCGGCCGGGTGGTGGACAGCGCGCTGACATTGGGCCCGCTGATCCACGAATTCGGCTGGTCGCCCCGCGACCTGGATCTGCTGGCGGCAGGGACAGTCGCGGGCCATCTGCTGGAATGCGGCACCCAGGCGACCGGCGGCACCTTCACCGATTGGCGCGACGTGCCGGACTGGGCCCATATCGGCTACCCCATCGGCGAATGCCGCGCCGACGGCAGCCTGGTGATGACCAAGCCGGCCGGCACCGGCGGCCTCGTCTCGATCGGCACGGTGGCCGAGCAGATGCTCTATGAGGTCAGCGATCCGGCCGCCTATTTCGTGCCCGACGTCACCACCGATTTCACCGGCGTGAAGATGGAGCAGATCGGGCCCGACCGGGTGCTGGTCACCGGCGCGCGCGGCCGCCCGCCGACGGCGACGGCCAAGGTCTGCGTCACCTACGAGGATGGCTGGCGCGCCATCGCCATCCAGCCGATCATGGGCATCGACGCCCCGGCCAAGGCCGAACGCCAGGCCGCTTCCCTGTTCGAACGCACCAACGACATGCTGCGCGACCGCAATCTTGGCGGCTGGAAGCGCACCCATGTCGAGCTCTTAGGCGCCGAGGCCACCTACGGTTCCCGTGGCCGCCGCCACGACACGCGCGAGGTGATCCTGCGCATGATCGCCGACCATGACGAGCGCGCCGGGGCCGAACTGTTCGCCCGCGAGCAGGTCTCCGCGATCACCACCATGTCGG
>Ga0207694_10001018_pt1 | contig 24422 bp, 22 predicted proteins | sample KBSC34metaG_FD_184353 | JGI IMG/M metagenome (GOLD analysis project Ga0207694, IMG submission 184353) | Corn rhizosphere microbial communities from Kellogg Biological Station, Michigan, USA - KBS C3-4 metaG (SPAdes) (version 2) | ecosystem: Host-associated > Plants > Roots > Rhizosphere > Soil... | reverse complement strand
CGTCTGCGCTGGATCGGAGCTGCCGTTCTGGTGGCATTGGTAGCGGTAGCGGGGTATCTTACGGTGCGATATGTCGGGGTGAGGGCGGGCTGGTGGAGTTCCGTGCTCCCGGTACCCACCAAGGCTCACGCTGTTGTGGCTCATGCGGCTGCGTGGTTCAAGCGCTGAAGCTCTTCCCGTTGTGTCCACCCAAGCTTATTTCAACTCCCGACGTCTTCCCTCCCCCGTTGACCCCCTGCATTGCTCCTCTGGATGCGCCGATCTCCCCGTTTGCTGCCAATCTTTGCCCGCTCAGCCTTAACGCAATTACCATAGATAGATGTGCAGGTGCGACTCCGGTTCGCCGATGCGCCTTGTCTTCTGCTGCAACTGCCCTCATCAGCCATTCGCGGCGGACAATCTACCTTAAGTCCCTTCAAAGGGGAGGAATGCGAAGTTGAGCGATCGTTTTTTGTTTACCTCTGAATCGGTCACGGAAGGTCATCCCGACAAAATTGCAGATCAGGTATCGGATGCCATCCTGGACGCCTGCCTCGAACAGGATCCTTACAGCCGCGTAGCGGCCGAGACACTGACCGCGACCGGCCTGGTTGTCATCGCCGGGGAAATCACCACCAAGGCTTATGTCGATTTCCAGAGCCTGGTGCGTGGCGTGGTCGCGTCTATCGGATACGACAATGCCCTCTACGGCTTCGACTCGAACACTTGCGCCGTAATCTCGACAATCAACAAGCAGTCGGGCGATATCGCCCAAGGGGTAGACACGGGCGGCGCGGGCGACCAGGGCATGATGTTCGGTTACGCCACGAACGAAACGCCGGAACTGATGCCTGCGGCAATCTCCCTGGCGCACAAGCTGACGCGGCAGCTCAGCATCGTTCGCAAGAATGGCAAGCTCCCCTACCTGCGGCCCGACGGCAAGAGCCAGGTGACCGTGGAGTATGACGAGAATGGCAAGCCCGCTCGCATCGACGCGGTCGTGATCTCCAGCCAGCACTCCGAAACCATAACCAATGACGAGCTCCACGCGGACGTGCTGAAGCACGTGATTCAGGCTGTGCTCCCGGCGAAGTTGCTCGACGAGCACACGAAATATCACATCAATCCGACGGGCCGATTCGTGATCGGTGGCCCCATGGGCGATACAGGGCTTACCGGGCGCAAGATCATCGTGGATACCTACGGTGGCGCGGGCCGTCACGGCGGCGGCGCATTCTCGGGCAAGGATCCGACCAAAGTCGATCGCTCCGCGGCATACATGGCGCGCTATATCGCCAAGAACATCGTCGCGGCCGGCCTCGCCAACAAAGCTGAAGTTCAGCTGGCATATGCAATCGGTGTTGCGGAGCCCGTCAGCGTGCTGGTGGAGACCTTTGGAACCGGCAAGATCAGCCAGGCGAAAATCACTGAACTCGTGCGAAAGAACTTCTCGCTCACGCCGAAGGCCATCATTGACGGCCTCAACCTGCGTCGTCCCATCTACAAACAGACGGCTGCGTACGGGCACTTCGGCCGTACAGAGCCTGAGTTCACCTGGGAAGCGACGGATAAGGCTGCAAAGCTAGCCGAACAGGCCGGCGTAGCGGCAACGGCCGGCGCACGATAGCTAACTTCAATTCAGCTCGCGAAGGGGGTTCCTGATGGAATCCCCTTCATTTTTTTGAAATCGTGTTGTGCCGAAGAGATCGAAACGGCTAAGCCGGAGCCGGTTGCGGCGCACTTGTGAGACCTGCAACCGCCGATCCACGAGTTGCTAAGCGCTCGATCGTCACCACCGTGATATCGTCCGCCTGGCCAAATTGAACAGCCTTCTCCACGATTGCGTCCGCCGGTTCCGTGGAGATTGCACGCACGCGATCGAAACCGAAGAGTTCGCCGGCGCTATTCTGCGCCTCGACCACACCGTCTGAATAGAAGGTAAGGCGGCTCCCCGGTGAAAGCTCAAAACGCACCGGTGCGTACACACCTCCTTCGGCAATTCCCAGAGGAAGAGCACCAGGGAGTTCAATCTCTTTGCCGTCGAGGTAGGGGGACAGGTGCCCGGCGTTGGCGATCGTGACAACGCCACCCGAAGAAACATGTGCGGCCAAGGCGGTCGAAATGCCGGAGGTTCGACCCACGAGACGATCGTGGAGTCTGCCCAGCATAATGGCCGGGTCGCACGTCTCCAGGGCCACCGTGCGGATGACGCCAACCAGCATGGAGACATGCATGGCGGCCGCCAGTCCCTTGCCCGCGACATCGCCCAGCACGAGCAGAAATCCGCTGTGGCCGGCTGGCAGAATCTGGAAGAAATCTCCCCCGAGCTGCAATGCCGGCTTGTAGACAGAGTCGATCGAGTAGCCGGGAAACGACTCGGCCTCGTCCGGCAGCATGACGCGCTGAACCTCGCGGGCGGCGGCCATCTCTGCTTCCAGTTGGGCCTTTTCAGCCTGTGCACGGATGTGCCTTCTGCTCTCGAAGACGAAAACATGAACAAAACCCGCATATCCCAGACAAATCGTAATGATGGTTGCTATGCCGTCAAAGGCAAGCCGGTTCTCGACTCGATGTGTCTGGACGGCATTCATCTCTTTGAGATGAGGCGAATCAGGAAATTTTCTCCCGATAAACGACAGCACCACCATGTGCAGAGCAAATATGGGAAAGAACGCCTTCCAGAACTTCGATCGCAGAGTGATTCCCGCCACGGCATAGCAAACTGCGGTGGATCCCGCAATCAAGAGTGACAGCCCCAACCGCATGGACGACTGCCGACCGACCGCGATGATATCGTTGGCAAGCGCCATCGCAATGAAGGTGAAAAAGACCGCAAGCAGGAAGATGACGACCGATCTTCTTGGTGCGCTGCGAAGGGGATTTGTCGTGCTCATGGTGTGTGAAGAATCCTCTCAGATAGCAAGGCGGGAGGGGAACCTGTTTCTCGACCTTTCCGACAAGTCCGTTCAGTCTATCTCTTCCCGTTCGCAGGGGGGTTCGGGACAACGCGTGACACTCAAACCGGACAGCGAGAGGAACACGCGCTCAGTGCTTTAGAATTTCCATGTTGTCATACGTTTGGCAGGAGCTCTTCATGCGCATTTGTGCATTGATGATGGTGTTCGCGCTCGGGTCAGGGTGCGTCATGGCGCAATCCGGCGCCAACTGGGACTACGCAGGAAAGACCGGACCGCTGGCGTGGGGAAGACTCGATCCGGCCTACCAGGCCTGCTCCAAAGGGCACGAGCAATCCCCCATCGACATACACGGAGCACATCTGAACAAGAAGCTCCAGCCTATCGAGTTTCATTATCTTGCGGCATCAGTGGAGTTGGAGAACACAGGAAACCTCATTGTTGCGCACGTGAAGCCCGGCAGCTACATCGTCGCCGACGGCGTGCGCTATGACCTGCAGCAGTTCGAATTCCATCATCCCGGCGAGAGCGCGGTAAACGGTAAGCTCACCGACATGAACGTGGAGCTACTGCACAAGAGTTCCGACGGGAAGTTGGTGGTCGTTGAGATACGCATGGCCCTCGATCGCAGTGGTCCCAACGCGGTTTTAGCGATGCTGTGGCCACACCTGCCAAAAACCGCCGGCGCGAAGGAGACCGTAACAGATATGGTCAATCCGCGCGGCTTTCTGCCTGCTGATCGCGGCTACTGGACCTACATGGGTTCTCTCTCTACACCGCCGTGCACCGAGGGTGTCCGCTGGTTTGTTTTCGAAAACGAGATCACCATCAGCCTTGACCAGATCCGCGCATTCACTTACCTGTTCCGGTTAAACTCGCGGCCGCTCCAGGATGCGCACGGCCGGCGGATCGAGGCGAACGAGTAGCCAGCTAATCAGCGACCAGAGGTGTGAAGGTCAGCACAATTCCCTGCTCGCCCGGCAATTTGCGCACCTGTACGCCCGTTACATCCTCTATCAGGTAGTGAGCGGCTGCAAGTGATTCCACGGTGTGCGAAAACGTAGTCGCAATGACGGTGCATCCCGCGGCGCGCCCGGCCAGAGTGCCTGATTCGGCATCTTCGAAAACGACACATTCCTCGGGTGGCAATCCCAGAAGCGCCGCGCCGGCGAGATAAGGCGCAGGATCTGGCTTGCCTTGCGGCACGTCGTCCGCGGTCACCAGCCGGGCGGGAACCGGAATGCCTGCCTGCTCCATTCTCTGACGCGCCAACCTTTCCGTCGCGCTCGTAACCACGGTCCAGCGGTCGGGCGGCAACGCGCACAGCAGATCGAGAACGCCCGGGAGTACCGCGAGTCCCCCGCCGTCTGACAGTTCGATATCTTCAATCAGCCGGAGTTCGGCTTCGCTGTCTAGATCTGGCCTGAGGAGGGCCACTGTTTCGATTGCGCGTCGGCCGTGCGCCATCTTCAGGGCAAACTCGGGATCGACGCCCCGCATTTCAGCCCACTTCGTCCAACTGCGTTCTACTGACTCGATTGAAGAGATGAGGATGCCGTCCATATCGAACAGCACGCCCTTACAGCGAATCTCGACGGGGGAAGAAACGGCTTTCGGTGCCATGTATTGATTGTAATAACCAGCACCGAAATGGACGGGCTACTTCTTAGGGGTGTCACCCTTCGGGGCGCCGAAGGTGACTTTAGGCGGGTCACCAAAGGTAATTGCAGTCGACTTGATTATCGTAGTGCGCTTGCCGACTCCTGCAGTGTTTTCTCCAAGGGTCACGGCGTTGCCGGCAATCTCCGCGTCGGCCGACCAGTCATCGAAACGCGCGAGACTGGCGGGGATCGCGTCACCCGCCTCCGAAGTCCGGCCGGTGATCCCACCCTTCTTCCAGTTGAAGTGCAGATTGCCTTTTGCGGAGGAACCAAGCTCTGAATCGCTGAATCCCGCTAACTCCACCTTGCCGGTCAGGTCAATTGACTTTCCAGTGCACTTCAGCTCAAGCAACCGGCAGAACTCGACTGGGTCAATTCCCTCCGCCCGTCCTTCCAGCGAGTAAGCGGGCTTGGCGCCGTTTTCAACCTTGCCTGCGGCATGAATATGCCCGCCGAACAGTTCGGCGTCAATGCTTGTCAGTTCTGCTTGGGTTGGAGACAGTTTCAGATCCGAAGTTGCATTGCGGAGCGTGACCGGACCGAGCACGAACTGTTCTGCTTTCAGAGTCCCCTGCAGAGCCGGCCACTTGTGAACCGTGGCTGGGGTAAATCGGGAGATTACGCTCGAGAGCAGCGTCTCCTTCTTCTCCGCGCCAAGCAGCGCGGCTTGCAGTTCCCCGGCATCGAGTGTCGGAAAATCGAGGCTGACAGTGGGAAGGCACTCCTTTTCCGGATCGCAGACCGGAAGGATCACGCGAGCGGTTCCCTTCAGCGGTCCGTACACAAAGGCGACGGGATCCCACGTTCTCGTCCCCCCATTGAGATGCAGCACGGCCTGCGGAATCTGAACGGGGATGCTGAGCGTGTCGGTCTTCCAATTGGCGTTGTGCAGCGTGATGGTTCCGGAAAGCCGATCGGGTATCGGCTGGGTTGGAGTGGCAAGGCCCCCATTGAGAGGCACCGCGCTTACGCCAGCGCTCGCCGCCAGCAGGATTTCAGGGGCGGGCAGCCAGGGACCGGCAATCGAGAGGTCGAGTGTGACCGGATCGCCCGCAATTGCATCCAGAGCCGCCGCTTCCTTCAGACCGCCCGCCTCAGCAATCTGTCGCAAACGCGCGGGAGTTCCTGATCCTTTTATCGAAATCTGATACCCACTCTCCGCAAGGCGCACGGACACGCTCATTGGCGTGGCCGCTCCGGCGGGAATAGTCGAAGATCCCGCAAGGAGTTCGCTCTTCGCGTCGCCGGTCGCCGCGGGCTGCAGTGCTGCCTTCTGAATCAGAATCGGCTGAGTGAGACTCCCACCGCTGAGCCGCAGCGAATCGACGGTTATGCTCCCGGTCAATGGCCCCGGCAGCGGCGAAACCTGACTTTGGGCGGCCTTTGCATGACGACGCGATTGAGCAGGCGGGAGAGTTACGGGCTGAAGCGGCACGGAGGCATCGTAGTTCAGGCGGCCGCTGAGGGTGCCGGTTGCCTCGAGGCCCGCGCCCACCTCGTTGCGAACCGTCCGGAGCGCATCCAGAATCGCTTGCGCCGGTATCTTGTCGAGTTGCAATGAGAGCCTGGGCTGTCCATCGCTGGGCAGATTCCCCTCGAGGATGAGCCGCCCATTGCCGAGGGGCGAGTTGCAGGCCAGTTTCTCGATAGTGCGTGCCGAGTACCGATACAGGAAGCCGCAGTTTGCGTCGAAGTCCATCGGCTCGGCAGGCGCAAACTCGGCGCGATGCACGCCCGCGGCGCGCAGCCTGGTAGTCACATTGGCAGAATCGGCGGTTCCGTCGAGTTTCATTTCGGCGGTCAGATCGCCACGCCATCCGGGATCGCTTCCGACCAGCAGGCGGCTAAGCTGGCCGAGCTGCGCCTGACGCCATTCCATTTCTACGTGCACCGGCATGAGTCTCATCTCGGGAGCGCGGCGCATGCTCGCTTCGAGTTGCACGATTCCGGTGTCGCCGAGTTCGAGAATCACGTCGGTGCGGGCCGGCTGCCCTTTGAGGCGTACGCGCCAGTCGCCGGGGTTCTCTTCCCAGAACGAGAGGTCAGCGTTCAAGAGCGAGTAGGGGAGCTTTTCGATTCCCTTCTTGACGTTGATTCGTGAGTTGGTCGCTTCAAGATATGGCAGCGGCTGTCGCCGTGGCTTCGATCCAGCGGTTTCGGCCTGCGCGGCGGTGCGGAAGAGGCTATCCATGTTCCAGCGGCCATCGGCTGTGCGTACCAGATTCAGGCTTGCCTCATCCACGCTGATGCGGCTGATCTCAAGGCGTCCTCGCCATAGCGAGAAGAGTCGTATGGCTGCCTTCACCTCATTGGCGTGGAGTACCGGCTCGGCACCGAAGGCAGGATCCTCCTGGACGGTGAGGTCGGTGATGACAAATCCCGGACGTGGAAGAAGCCTCAATTCAACGCCGGAGAGATGTACGGGGCGTCCCAGCGAGCTCGACATTGCACTTGCGATGCGGCTCTTGTAGCGATTGATGCTGACGAGCGGCGGAAGAACGATGATAGCGACAAGGATTGTCAGTGCCAGGACAGGCATCCACAGCTTCGATCGCCTTCGCTGCCGGCTTTGCGCTTCTTCCGTCATGGTATGCGTTCCGATGTGAAGCTCCCCTGCAGTAGTTCTCGACGTTAGCGAGTAACGTGCAGCGTGCGCTTCCAGCGCGTGTCCGTGAAGAAGTGCAGCGCAACATGCGCAATCCAGGCAACGTTGTTCCCGATCCCGGTCTCTTCGTACTGGTGCTCAGGCGTCTTGAACGACCAATAGTTGAACAACGGTCTGCCTACGATGTTCTCGCGCGGAACAAAGCCCCAGAACCGCGAATCAAGACTATCGTGGCGATTGTCGCCCATCATGAAAAACTTGCCGGGTGGAACAACGAGATCCCCGTCTGCAACATGGCTTGGAAACTCATTCGCCCATGCATCGGGAGTGCCAGTGTTGGGATCACCGTTACCCTCGGGGGCAACGGAAGGAAACTCATCAAGGAACGGGGTGTAATTCGCAGCCGTTGTCGGCTGAGCGTACGGAAACGGGTGCTCCTGACCGTTGATGTAGACGATGCCGTTGTGGAGATGAATGTGGTCACCGGGAATTCCGACGAGGCGCTTCACGAGAAAGAGGATCGTCGGTTTTCCCTCCGTATCGATCGTACCGGGCTTGATGAATACAACGATGTCGTCGCGCTTTGGCTCGCGATAGTGCACCAGGGGCATCCATTTCGTCGGAGGTGCAAGCGTAACCCGATCGACGACGAGGTGGTCGCCAACCAGAAGCGTCTTCTCCATCGAGCCGGACGGGATTACGAAGTTCTGCGCAAGGAAAGTGAGAATGAAAAGTCCGACTACCAGAACGGAGCAGATGCTGGCCGCAGCCTCGAAGGGAGTCTCCTCATGTTTCTCTTCTGGAACGGGCTCAGTTTCGGTGGGCGCTTTGGCTGGCGGCGTGTTCTTCGTTGTCATCCTGTCGCTCTGTACTCGATGGCAGTCCGGCTCTCGAAGATTTGTCGGAGACTAGTGCACAACGCGGAAGATGCGTTTCCAGCGCGCAAAAGCTGCGAGGCGTGCCGAGAGTTCCCTGTCGTGTCCGAGTCTATCATCCGTGGCCTGTTGCACATCCGTGGTCGATGGCCGTCGCAGTGAGAAGTAGATGACGATCGGCCGGGCGATGATCGATTTCCGCGGTACAAAGCCCCAGAAGCGCGAATCTTTGCTGTGATTGCGGTTGTCGCCGAGCATGAAGTATTGGCCAGCCGGCACAACCAGTTCGCCATTTTGAGTGAGGGACTGCAGTTCCCTCCACCAGGTTGGATCGACATTTGGATCTGTATAAATGCTGGTCGGAAAGTTTTCTCCAAACTGGTTGGGAGCCACTGGCTCAAACGCAACGTACGGTTCACTAAGCGGAACGCCATTGACGTTCACTTTGCCGTCAGCAATCCGAATATGATCTCCCGGAATACCTACAACGCGTTTGACCAGATACGGAGGATCGGGATGGTGGAAGACGACGATGTCCCCGCGCTGCACATCGCGGTACGGCATCAGCAGATGAAATGGGCTGTGCGCACCGCCCGATGGCGCGAAAATCTGCTTATTTACAAGCAGAAAATCGCCGACCAGCAGAGTGCGCTCCATACTCTCTGAGGGAATCAGAAACGGCTGCAATACAAACGTGAGCAGAAAGAGCGCGACCACCACGGTCCGCATGAGGGAAGCTAAAGCTTCAGGTACCGTGGGCAGATGCTGCCAGATGTGTGATCCGTGGATCGGAGGCGCTGGCGTTTGAGCGGGTGCACTCATTCCGTCTCGTCCTCCTCCACATCGGTCTCGTCAATCACTGCGATTGCAGCGCCAGTCAGCAGTGCAAGCGCCTTGCGTGCGGCATCCTGTTCTGCATGCTTCTTGGTGGTTCCGGTGCCGCGAGCCAGGGGTTTTCCTGGCTCCCCATCGGAAGGTTTCAATCTCACTTCGACGAGGAAGCGCTTGCGATGGTCGGGCCCGCTCTCGCTCTTCACGCGATACACCGGCGCGCCAGCGCGTTCTGCCTGAAGACGCTCCTGGAGCGCCGACTTATAGTTCCCCAGAGCGGCTCCGGAGCGCAATTGTTCCGCCAACTCCTCGACGGTATCGCCCATAACGTAGCGCCGCGCAAAAGCCCGGACCGGCTCGAGCCCGCCGTCGAGAAAGAGTGCTCCGATCACGGCTTCCATCGTGTTCGACAGAACCGTGCTCTTCCTCCGCAGTCCGCTGCGGTCTTCTCCGCGGCTAAGGCGCAGATGATCCCCAAGCGAGATTGCCCCTGCCACTTCCGCCATGTGATGTCGGCTCACCAATTGTGCGCGCACTCGCGTAAGCTCGCCTTCCTGCCACTCCGGATGCCCCAGGAAGAGCGCTTCTCCGATTACCAGGCCAAGGACCGCGTCGCCCAGAAACTCAAGCCTCTCATTATCAGTAGCCAGCGGGTCCGTATCGCCGGCTCCGTTCTGCATTTGCTGGTTGACCAGAGAACGATGAGTCAGAGCGCAGAGCAGCAACTCGGGTTTTGCAAAGTTATGCCCGAGGGCCTTTTCCAATTCGCCTAAAACTGCTTCCACATACCCTCTAACAAATCACTTGCAGAAAATTCGCCCCTGGCAACCGTCCTAGCCAGGAACCCCGAAAACCTGACCTTCTGCAATTATTCCTTAGACGTGCCGGGCTATCCAAGCGGAGCGTCTTCTCGGGGCCACTCGGGGAACCAAGATCGCCTAAGTCACCGGCTGCTTAGGCGCTTGCCCGACGACAAAAAGTGACGGTTCGCAGGCAACCTAATGCGCTTCCAACCTGCTGTAAATCCAAGGCATCTAGAAACGAGTTCGGGCGTTGCGGGAGAAGAGCCCACGGCGTGATGTTCGCGAACCCTGCTCGACCAGCAGACCAGTCTGCGGGCGAGGATAACTCAACTTTGGAGCACACTCTCATGAATCGTTTCGTTGGCTGTGCCGGACTTCTAGCGGCTCTGGCACTTCCCCTTGCAGCAATCGCGCAGGATCAGGCGCCACCGCCTGCTCCTCCTCCACAGTATGTTCAGAATCCGCCAAACCACGGCTGGGACAACAATCACGGCACGATCGGAATTTATGGCGATCTGTTCCGGGTAAAGCCCAATGGCGGCGACGGTGTAAATTTTCTCGGACTCGGCGGCCGGGTTGGATTCAACGTACATCCCAATATCGCCCTCGAGGCCGAGATGAACTACGACTTCGAACAGAACTACACCTCGATCAACACGGGCGGTAATTCAGGCAGTGTGACCAGCACTACCGTGACCAGCAGGACTCGTCCGCTGACCGCGTTGTTCGGACCTAAGTTCCAGTTCGGAACCTCTGGACCGTTCCGTGCATTTGTCACTGGAAAAGTCGGATTCACTGAGTTCAGCCACAGCTCTACGACCACGGTTTCAGGAGATACCTTCAGCAACGCATTCGATCAGTTCGGCGGCGGCACAACGCATTTCGCGGCGTACCCCGGAGGCGGAATTGAAGGATTCTTTGGTCCCATTGGCTTGCGCGTAGAAGCGGGCGATCAGATGTATTTCAATAATGGAACGTATAACAATTTGCGAGTAACGTTCGGTCCTGAAATCCGCTTTTGAAAACCTTGAACCGGATATTGATTATCTAAGCTGACCGGAATCATTCAGGGGAGCGCTTTTTCGCTCCCCTTTTCCATTTTGTCGTCCGCGGCAGTACAGATCATTGCGGCTTCGGCTGAGCCTGTTGTGTGTTAGGCGCGTCAGATTTCGGTGAAGCTGCCCCATCTGGTGCGTCCGCGTCTTCTTCGCAACTGTGTCCCTTAACCGCATACGCGGTCTTCACTCCCCGTTCAGCTGCCAGGCGGGTGTCCTGCTGGCCATCGCGTGCGGCGAGTGCCTGCTGATACTCACTGATCGCCTGATCCCGCTTGCAATCGAGATCGAGCATGCGCGCGAGATAGATGTGCGACCACGCGATGAGACGGGGCTCCTTGCTGGTGGAGATCGTCTTCTGGAAGTCGTTGATCGCCTCTTCCGGATGACCGGTGGCAATCGCCACACGCGCCAGAATAAAATCGGCGCGGGCCTCCTCAGCGACTGAGTCGAGCGTGTCCGACTTATCGGCCAGAACTTTCCGGGCCATTGCATTTGCCGCGTTTATATCACCCTCCGCAAGCTTTGCCTCGGCAAGATCGAGCCCCGTAAGCGTGCGCGGCTTGCTGCGCTGCAGGATGTCGTCGTCCGCTTTCTGATCGAACTCCGTTTGCCGCGCTCGATGGACCTGCTGTTCCACGTCCATGCCATAGACCATCTCGCCGATCGTATCGCGCAGACTGGCAGCATCCTTCTCAAACTGGATCAGCTGCTCAAAGAAATATTGGGTGAGAACAAATCCCTGCTTCATGTCGTGCTGAACCGCCGCCACACGAACCGTCTCCTGCTTCTGCTGGGTGGCAATGCGCTCACGCTCGTAACGTGGCAGTTCAGACCGGTCAATGCCCGCGGGGATCTTGTAATCCGGGATTCCCGTGCTCATCGTTCGCGCCTCGATGGCCTTGATCAGGCACTCGACGACCAGCGGCACCGTCTCAGCACGGTAGCGAAACTCGAGAGGAGCCTCACGAACCTCTTTCATGATCGGCTGCATCCGATCTATGGCATTGGTACGCGAATAAAGGAGCGGCTCGATAGTGTAGTGCAAGTAAACGTGCCGCACATTCTGCATGTCGATCGTTCCATTCACCGGCGATAAGACGACTACGTAATCTGTCCCGTAGATGCGGGCGTTCACCATCTTGGGTGAAAGCATGGGCTCGATCAACACCACAAAGCGGCGGCCCGTGTAGGTGGAGGCCGGCATCTTGAGATACAGATTGGTCGAAACAATCATCTTCGACAGGGGGTCATGCAGACTGTTTGTCTCTTCGTCGTACGTGCGCCGCACGGACAGCCAGATCCCATTGAGATCGATCGCCTGGACGAAGTCCCTCAGCAGCGGAACAATCTCAACCACCTGTGTTGAGTCCGGTGGCATTTCGGGCAGCTCGACGGTCGTTTCCAGCGCAGGCGGCGGGCTGAGGTAAAGAGCCAATGAGACGTATTGGGAGATGTCGCGCTGCGAGCCCGTCATCCGGTGCTGGGCAATGTAGAGGCACAGCTTATCCCGTTTCGAGCGGGCCTCTTCGCTTTTGGCTAGAGCCGCGTTGATCTCGTCGCGAACGTGCTTCCGAACGGGAGCGCTGTCCTCGAGCCCCTCGTCATAGCCACAAGCATTGAGCGCAGCCGCCATGAAAAAAAGCTGCGGAGAGCTGATCAACGAGATCGTCGGACCAGCAGGATCCACGAGCGTCGGCGCCTTCTCCTGCAGAGGCTGGGATGAGGAGCCTTGCTGGCTGCTCGACGATTGGGCAGAGGCTGGCTGGATACAGGCTGAGGCGAGGAAAAAGAACGCGGCAGAGAGCGCGCCGACAACATTGCAGTAACGGCTTAACGACATGAAGAAGGACCTTGCTTGAAGTCTACGGCATTCCGAAGCGTTCGCGTCCCGGACCGATCGAGCGTCCCGTTCAGACCCGGGAGCATTCCAGGAATGATTTGGGAACACACGACTTAGACGAAGATCCCGGGCAAAGGAAAGGCCCTTGCGTTTGAGCGCAAGGGCCGCCGGAACGAACAAATTATCCGCGAACTGAAACTCCGGAGAACGACAGCACCGCCAGACCACGCACCGGCTGTCCAAAGAAGCGCGCGGGCTCGAAGTGACTCCAGAGGAGCAGGTTCTCCACCTGGGCGCGTGTCTTATCGTCGGACGGGCCGGATACGATGCGATAGTCGTAAACCTGCCCCTCGCTATTGATATACGCCTCGACCATGACTGGAGCGCTAACGTCCCGGATCTGGTCATTGCTGCTGACCGCCGAGGAAAGATAAAGGAAGTGCGGCGCCGTCGCCATCCCCAGAGGCTCATCCACTCCGTGCGCCTTCTCTGGACGAGTAAACATGCCTACCAGCACCGTCACCGTGCCAAGCAGCAGAACCGCGCTGGCGAATCCAGCGGCCGCCTGCAACACGAAGGGCCCGATCGTGTTATCCCACGCGAGCCTGCACCGTTGGAGCAGACTCCTGCGGCTGCGCGCGCGCTCCTGGCTCACCGCAACGCGAATGCGCAATAGAAGATCTTTCGGCTGGGGCACAGGGCCCAGGGAGGCCAATGCCACTTGCGTCTTCTTCAGACCTGCCCACTCAACCGAACAACCCTGACAGTCGTCGATATGGGCGGCGATGAACTGCATCTCGTGCCCGGTCAGCCGGCCATCGAGATACTCCGAAAACTTCGATTGGATGGAGCCGCAGTCGATCATCTCGCCTCCTCTCCCAGAGAAATCTCAAACCCGCGATGCGCCGTGGACGACTCAGCCGAGCGTGATTTCTCAAGAATGGCCTTCAAAAGGGCTCGTCCCCGCACGAGCCGTGATTTCACTGTGCCGAGATTCACCCCCTGGATCTCGGCTACCTCTTCATAAACAAATCCTTCGATGTCCCGAAGAATAAGCGTGGTGCGAAACGGCTCTGAAACCTGGCTTAGCGCTGCTTCCACGCGCGCGCGATTCTCTTCGTGAAGCGCCATATCGAATGGAGATTCGCCAGGATCGACCAGAGTCTCTTTCAGCTTCATCGAGGAACCAAAATCGCTTTCCCCAATCTCCTGCTCAATCGGCACTTCTTGCTGCTTATGGCGCATCCACCAGCGCCGCTGGTTCGATGCCTCATGCAGGGCGATGCGGTAAATCCAGGTGCGAAGAGAGGACTCCCCATGAAAACGTCCCACCCCGCGAAAAACCTTCACAAAAACTTCCTGCGTGAGGTCGGCAGCATCGGCCCGATCGTGTACGGTACGCGCAAGAAGCGAGTAGATGGGCTGGTGAAAACGAGCAATCAGCCAGGCAAACGCCTCTTCAGACCCCGCCTGCAACTCTGCGATCAGTGCTGCTTCGTCGGGTTGAAGTGTCAGCGCGCTTGCAATATTCCCCATGGTGAGATCCGCCTGCAAATCAGTTCCCCCCACGTTACCGCATCAGCACCACACTTGGCATCTCTCCCGCCCGTCTATATAGGAGTTTCCATGCCAAGTGCGCCATCTGCCTGCGGCAAAGTAACCCCGACGGTACAAGAAGTTGTCGGGTCGCCTTACTGCCCGGCGCGAAGGGTGAAGTCCAAAATTGCTTCGCGCCTATTCTCTTAGACACCGGAAGACCCCCAAAGTGTTCCCGGTCACGGCAGTTCTTGTCTGTAGATGAACTGTTTTGGACGACTTAGAGCCGAAAAGGAGCCCGGAGGCCAAGCCTGACGACCAACGACTGACATCTGAAGAGGCTCAGATACGTCCAGTGTCTGGATCAACACCTCGTTACCCGCGGCATCTCTGTAATTGTCCGCGCAGGGCTTTAAGATCAGTGGAACGCTGCGATGACAACTTCAACCACAACCACACCGGCGGGCCTCGCCCAGGAATCCACCCGGATTAACGCCGGACTCCTTCTTTTTCTTGGAATGGTTTTGCTTGTCGTCGTCGCGGTGCATCAACACCTCGAGCAGCAGTTCGATTTCGGCGTCTTCTACTACGCGGCTCACATGATTGTGGATGGTAAGGGCCACGACCTTTACAGTTTCGCCACGCAGCATCTTTACCAACTGCGGTATCATCGGCCGCCGGATACGCTTTTCCGTTACCCACCAATCGCTCTCATCCCCATCCTCCCACTCACAATTCTGCCGACCGTGATTGCCTTTGCGACGTGGACCGCCATCTGCATGGGTCTGTTCGTGGTCAGTATCAAGATCTTCGAGCGTGAAACCGGCCTTGCATTCGGGAACTGGCCTGTCTTGCTCGGGCTCCTCTTTGTTCCCGTCCTCGATTGCCTGCTGCACGGCCAATACTCGATTTTGATCGTGGCGTTCTACGCGCTCGCCTATCAACAGCTGAGAAGAGGACGCAGCTTCTGGGGAGGAGCGCTGCTCGGCCTCGCAACATTGAAATTTCAGCTTGTTCTCGGATTTGTCCCGATCTTCCTGCTGAAGCGAAAGTGGCGTGAGCTCGCCGGCTTCTCCGCATCCACGGCCGCCCTGGTTGCGATCTCGCTGGCCATAACCGGGCTGCAAGCATTGCACTCGTACCCAAACTTTGCGCTGCACGCCGAACTACCTGTAAATGAGCTGCCCCACAAGGCGAACTGGCAGGGCCTGCTTTCACTCATTGGGCAGGAAGGCAGCATCTGGGTCGCCTTGCTCTCTCTCCTGACCGTGATCTGGGCCGCACGCGCCTGGACAAACCTGGACCGAGGGTTCTGTGCGGCCACTCTTGCTGCGATGCTGGTGAGTTACCACATCACTCCACAGGATCTTTCGCTCGCGGTGGTTCCCTTCTTCGTCGCCGTGAATGCGGGCATCTTTCCGCGCCGGCGAGTGCCTCTCGTTGCAGCAATTGGAATGGGGATCCTTGTGGTGTTCATGATGGTCCAGATTCCAATGGCGCTGTTCGCGATCGTGCTGGCCGCGGCACTCGTGTGGGTTGGGACGCACCCGTCGGAAGCGCGAACCGATGCGACTCCTGACCCAGCTGCATCGCCGGTCTAGCGCCTACGCCTCTGAAAGCATCGATAGTTGACGTTCGGAACCAGCCCCTTTTCGGCCTGTTTGTGTGAAATTGACGAATCCATTCAAAGCAGAGACAATAGAGGAGTTGTATCCCGCCAGTGTGGGCCTGTGGCGCAGCTGGGAGCGCGCTTCCATGGCATGGAAGAGGTCATCGGTTCGATCCCGATCAGGTCCACCAATAATTCAACAACTTAGCGGCTCGGCCTCTTCCGGCTTGGTAGCATTTGGTAGCAAATTTTCAAAACCTTTCTGCGAAGGGGTTGGAAATTTGCCCCCGCTCCTCCTCTCCTGTAAAGTGCGGCGTCCCGAGACTGTGGCCGTTCCGCCTCCAGACTTCGGAGTGCTCATGCTCTTGGTCAGCTCGCGGTGGATGGAATCAATCGTTCCCCGCACGCCCTCCGGAATCTCCTGCATGTAAATGTCAGTGGTCGTTGCTGTCCGAGAGTGTCGTAGCACACCCTGCACGTCCTTCACTGTTCCCTTCTTTTGGGCCAAGGTTGCAACTGTCCGCCGAATCACCTGGAATGTGAGTTTGGGAAGCTTCAGTTTGTGGGCTAGCTTGTGGAGCACGCGCTTGCGGTAGTTGTCCGTATCCAGGAACCCACCAGCTCCGTTCGTGAAAATGAACGCATCGGGGGATGGATCGCGACACTGCTTGCGCCATTGCTCAAGATCGTCCGCCACACTCCTCGGGATATGGATCACCGCGAGACTCTTCCTGGTCTTTCCCCAAGGGCGAATCTTTCCCTTGTAAACAGTTTCCATAATTTCCAAACTGCAAGCTTCGCACTCGAAGCACTTCCACCGGAAGGCAAACAGCTCGCTGGGTCGAAGAGCATTCGTCATATCCAACTCGAGCAGGATACGATCCTGCAGAGTCAATTCCGCAAGAGCAAGCCGGAGTTGATCCCACGTCAGGACCGTCTTGTCCGTCTCACGAAGGTGAGCCGGAACTTTGACCTTGCGGGCTGGATCCTTCGGAAGATAGTCCTGATCGACTGCTTCTGAAAAGATGGCCTGCATGTAAGCCCGAATCTGGAGCACTCTGTCCCTCGATTGCATTTTGGCCAGTTTGTTCAGATGCGTCTGCAGGGCGAACTTGTCGATGTCTTCAAGCCGATCTCTGTCGAACTTCTCGATGAGGTCGGTCTCGATGAGATATTTTTTAACCTTCGCTGTCTCCTCCCTCCAATCCGCTTCCTTCAAAGGGAAAAAGCGGTTGCGAACGAACCATCCGAATGTTACGGAAGCATTGGACACGGATCGGTCATGGGAAACAAATCCCGTGACCCTTGCGATTTCGCGTTCGAGTGCTTCCTTGGCTCCGAACTTGGAAAGTTTTGATCTAGCCCCGAGTACTATCGGGACAACTGTAATCTTCGGTTGATTGGTTTCAGGATCGATCACTTCCCGGCGGAAGTACCCGTACCACTTCTTACCGCGAAGGATGACCCATCCCTTCTGGTGCGACTTGCCCATCGATGCCTCGATTTCTGTGGGGGAAATGCGAGCAGGGCTGCCCCCATTTTAATCACTGTTTGGGTTCTTTAGCGGTGTTTGCGACGCATGGCGGAGAGGCGTTCCCGCTCGTTAATAAACTCTTCGACTTCGCTCGAGCGATAGCGAAGCACTCCGTCGCTCATGCGAATGACGGGTAGATAAGGAGCCTTGCGTGAGGAGTGATCCCAAACCCAATCCTTCGTGACGTTCAGCCGTTGAGCAACGTCCTCGACACTGAGAAGCGCGTCCCTCGAAAGCATTTGCTGAACGCTTGCCGCGGAAGCCATATGACATCTCCTAAACGTGGGATGACGGCATCGGAAGATACCGGAAATGTGCCTAGCCTCTCTCGCCCGAAGAGTCCTGTCTAATACTTTCCGTTTATCGGGTGATACGTTCCGCGTATCACTTCGGCGCAACTTCTTCCAAAGCAACCCAATTCGCCGTGAGACGTAATTATGGCCAAATTGGACTTCCCTGTTGATAACCGGGGTTCCTATTGCCAGAATTCCCACAAGCGGAGATGCCGTCACCCGCTCTTGGAGTCGAGTCGCAAGCACAAGTTCTTTTCGAGCGGTGCACTATGTATGAATGGGCCGAGCTTCGCCATTTCAGATATTTGCTGACAATCCTGGAGAGACAGGGATTCCGGGCTGCCGCGGAGGAATTGCGCACCGCGCAACCGAATCTTAGCGTTCAGGCCCGACAGTTCCAGGAGAACGCTTCGGTTCGTCTCTTTCGCAAGATGAAGGGCGGCCGCATTCGGCCGACCGAAACCGGTGTTGCCTTCATCGCATTGGCAAAGCTTCTGCTGGAGACGCGGGACGAGGTCATCAACGCATTGATTGCGATTGAGCGTGGTGAGGTGAGTTCCGTCCGATTCGGATGTACTCCGATGGTTGATCCCGGGCTGTTTCGAGCCTTCTGCGATCTACACAAAGAGATGGTCCCCCTATGCCGTGTACGGCCGACCCACGGGGACACGGCACATCTGGCGGCAGAAGTTGTGTCGGGAACCGTCGATGCCGCATTAGTCACGTTGCCCTTGCAGCATCCGGATCTACGCATCGAAGAATTGCGGCGAGATCGGCTCGTCGCCTGCTTGCGGCGAGACGATCGGCTCGCTGCGAAAGCCTCTCTACGGCCTGCCGATCTGCAAGGCAATCTTGCCGTCCTGTATCACCCGGAACGACATCCCGATGCTCACGAGCGGCTGCTGGAATGCCTCCGAGACGCCGGTGTGCAGATTGAAGACTACTCCTGCGCTTCGCATCCCTCCGAGATGCAGACGCTTGTCAAAGGTGGGCACGGCCTCGCCTTGATTCGGGAGGGTACAAACCTCGATCAAGAACTAACGACCCGCCCGATCGCCGGCGTTAATTGGACCGTGGATACAGCATTGGTCTACCACAAAGTGCGTCATGCTAAGACCGTTCCAATCCTGGCCAAGCGGCTCACAAAGCAATTCCATCAGAATGGCAACGAGTCGGCAGTGATCCATTCCGACTCCGTACAAACCTCAATCGCAACCGGAAAGCGTCCCCCTGGACGTGTGAATGATGGACCGGTTCAGATGAAGCTGATCAGTTAAAAGTCAAAACATTTGCGAGAGATAGATCGAGCTGATACTTCGGACCGATCACCCGATAAATACTTCGTATTGGACGTAAGCTTAGCGAGAGCCCAATCATCACGGCATATTCCGACTGAGACCAGTCGATGGAGGTGCCAATGTTTCCTAAAAGCCATGCCGTGATTCCCCGCCGCACCAACTATCTTGCCAAGCGATTGGCGCAGCTCTTCAGCAGAGGCGATCTGCTTTACGCAACGCGTGCGATTTGGCCGACGCTTTTGGCGCTCACATTCGCACACGTTGCCCACGCCCAGGGAACGATGGATTTCTCCGGAGCGCAAACATTGATGGCAACCTTTAAAACGTTTGCCATCTACGCAGGCGCTGTGATCTGTTTCGGCGGCCTTATCTTTGCCGGAATCCGCATGATGAGCGGCCGTTTTCAAGACGCTATTCCCGGTTTATTCGGTGCTCTCTTTGGCGCCGGAGTCCTGGGATGGGGCGCAGGCTGGATCGGGTCTCTTACCGGCCAGTCCATGTGAGGTGCGCTCATGACCAAGCGGGGAGAGCCGTTACCGATCAATCAAGCGTTGAACAGACCGAGGGCCAAGCTCGGCCTCGACCTTACAACATGGATGGCGATCGTATTCGTCTGCGTAGCGGTTTTCCTCGTTGGGTTGCGAATGCTCGCCATTCTTAGTTTTCCGACACTGGCGGCCGGCGCGTGGCTGATCGTCCGTAAACACCCAAAGATGTTTCAACTCTGGGGCCTAAGCCTCAACCAGAAGTCTTACTATGACCCGCGTAAACACTGAAAAGCTGAAGAACACCCCGTGGTTCGCAGAAGCGGGAGCAGCCTGCAGCATTGTACCGATCTCCCGATTCGTCAGTGAGAACATTTTCGCGCTCAAGGGCGGCGGTTACGGATGTCTCTTCTCTCTTACAGGGATCGACGAAGAGAGCTTGACGGATCTCGAACTCGAGTCGCGCGTGCGGTCAATCGAGGGCGCACTACGCGGAGTGCCTGAAGGATCGTGCCTCTATCAGTACATGCGCGTGATATCGGGCTACGATCTTCCGCGTCAGCGGAAATACGAGAACTCCGTTACCGAGGTATTCGCGAGTGACCGCCTAGCATATTTAGGAAAAACGGCAGAATTCCGCCGTATTAACCTTCACTGGTGCCTGACGCTGGAGCCGGAGAAGCTGACGGCGTTCCAGAAAAACCCCAAAGAGAACGAGCACCAGACATCGCGGATGTTGGCGGAACTGGAAAAGACGGCCACGCTCCTCGAAGGCCATCTCGCAGTGCCGCTCGGTCTGCGGGTGCTTGGTAAGAACGAAGCCTTTCAGTTTTTCAGCTTCCTATTCAATCTCGAAGAATGGGCGCAGAATCGCCAGCTTCGCGGGGATACCGGCGTCGACCGGCAAATCGTCAACAGCCCCGTTGCGTGGCACAAGGATCATGTGCAGGTCGGGCCGCGTCATGTGCAGATGTTCTCGTTGGCGACCACGCCCGAGGCATCTCGTCCAGGCCTCTTTTCTGGTCTGGTCACACTCAACTGCGACTGCGTGCTCTCGACGACATGGAGGGTAAAGTCAGCGTCCGCCGCTCGAAAAGAGATCGATGCTCAGGAGAAGTTCATCTCTTTCTTCAAAGTTGGCGTGCTCACCCGCGTCATGAGCGGACGGGATAGGGATTCGCTGGAAACCGCTGCCGGCGCTAAGGCCGCTACCACGAATGTCGATGATCTGAGTGAAGTGATCCGCTCGCTCGACAAGAAGGCCCAAGGTGAGTTCTCGCTTCGCTTGCTCCTCGCCACCCGCAGTCCAGAGCAATTGCGCGATGTCATTCCGGCAGTCCACCGCATCTTTGTGGATGCTCGTGCGCAGGTTATTGAAGAGACGCTTGGGAATCTATCAGCGTTCTACGCCATGTTCCCCGGCAATCACAAGTTCAATGTCTTCCCATTGTGGCTCGCCGAGGACCATCATGCCCGAATCTCCTCTGTTTTCGCGCCTCACATTGGCCACCCGCAGTCGGAAGATCTGGATGCCGAGTACCTGAACGTTCTTGAGACACGCACGCGGACGCCGTTCTTTCAGGACGTATACGTGGACGGCGTTCGCGTCATGTTGATCATCGGTCCCACGGGAACCGGCAAGTCGGTTCACGGCAATCAACTCATCGCCCTTGAACAGAAGTACGGCGGGTTCACCTATATCTTTGACATCGGCGCCAGCTATGAAAGTGTCGTTGAGCTTTACGGCGGCCGTGTCGATCGAGTTGGCAAAGATGGCCCGCGAGTGAATCCATTCTCTTTGGAACCGACCGACAACAACATCAAGTTTCTCTATTCGTTCATTAAGCTCCTCCTCACAAAGGGCGGTGCAGATCTCCAGCCTGAAGACGATGAGGTAATCCATAAGGGCGTGCAGGATATGTACCTGCTCGACCAAGAGAATCGCCGGTTGTCGAATCTCTTTTTGCCAAAGAAGCTGGATCGTTACCTATCGAAGTGGGTTGGCACCGGAATCTACAACGCTGTCTTCGATAACGTCGAAGACAGCCTCTCTCTCGCGCGCCTTCAGTGCTTTGACTTTCAGGGCGTCAATAACCAGCAATACGCCGACCTGATCGAACCCCTCATGGTGTGGCTGCTCCGCCGCATCAACGACGTGCTCTACGACCCAGCCAATCTCGGACTCCCGAAGCACATCCTCATCGAGGAGATCTTTTCTTCGATGAAGAACAAGCAGCTTCTCGAAGGAGCACTTTCCTCGATCAAAACCGTCCGCAAGAACCTTGGGGGCGTCACGATGATCGGTCAGTCGGCAGATGACTTGGGTGAACACGCTGAGAGCATTGTGAACTCCTGTACCTCTTTCCTCTTCCTGAAAGACGCTACCTTCAACCGCAAGCGGTATGCCGAACTCTTCAAAATGAATGAGCAGCAGATTGCTCTCTTTGAAAGCCTAGCTGACCGCGAGGCGCTCTACATCCGCCGCGACGGGCTGACAAAAGTCGTCATCCTCAATCTCGACAGCCGCAGTTACGCGACGTTTTCAACCAAACCCAAGGACCGTGTACGTCGAGCAAAGCTGATCGACAAATACGGACTTGCCGAGGGCATCGCCCGATTCGCCCAGGGCGAGGCTGTCTGATTCCAACCCACACCCAGACCGAAAGGACTAACCGTGAAACCACCCATCATCATCGCCGTCACTTGCGGGCTGTCGCTCCTCACCGGGTCCGCGCCGACCTTCGCCGCAACCGAACCGCGGGCGCCCCTCCAAGCGAGCGCCCCACGGTCGGTCACGGTCTCTGAGTCGGATACGCCGCCCATGATCCGAGCAGGGCTGTTGCAGTCGACCATTATCCTCCTACCAGCCGAAGAGAAAGTCGCAACCGTGTTCGTTGGCGATACGGTGGATTGGGTGTTCGATGGCGGCCATATGGCCAGCCGCTTCATCAGCGTCAAACCCAGGCTGGCCAACAGCACGACCGACATCCACATCGTCTCCGATCATGGCAACGAATATACGTTGCAACTCCATGAGGTTTCGAGTGATGGAGATTCCCACTTCGATTCCAAGGTATTCATCCTGCCTGGCGACCAGGCTGCCAATGACAGGCTGACCCAACTGCCTCTCTTCGTGCCCGCAGTCGAGTTGGACAATGCGAAGCAAGAAGCAGCCTTAGCCAAAGCCGCGGCCATCGCGGCACTGAAAGCCGAAGGTACGAAAGCCGAGCAGTACAGGAGCCAGTACCCAGGAAGTCTTCACTTTGATTACACGTGGAATCAGAAGAAGGGTAAAGAGCTTGGCTTGCAGCAGATCTGGCGCGATGACAAGTTCACCTATCTACGCGGTCACTTTCAGGAGACGCCTGCGCTCTATGAGCTGAAAGACGGTAAAGGTTCGCTCATCAACTTCGATTACTACGACGGTCTCTATACGGTTCCAAAGAAACTGGATAGCGGTTACCTAGCCATCGGTAAGCGCAAGGTCGACTTCCATCGCGCCGGAGAGAGGAATTAGGCCATGCAGGATCTAAATCAGGATTCGCCCCCCACCGTTCCTCAACAGCGTGAGGCCATCGCCCCAGTCCGCAAGGGCATGCCGGTTGTGATTGCTCTGGTTGTCATTGTGGCGCTGATCGGCATCGCCAATATTTCGAGCCTAGTCAGCGGAAAGAAGAAGGCTGCATCGCAGAGCACATTGACCATGAGGCCTGCGAGCGCAAACCCGCAGCAGGTGTCTAGCTTTGAGACCCAACAGCAATTGCAGGCGCGCCGCGATGCAGATGAACGGCAACGACAGCAGGAGATCGCTGCCGCAATCGAGAAGCTTCAGGCAGCGCAGGACGCTCCCGGCACTGAGAGTGCCGGGACTCCGCCCATGACTACCGCGCAGCGACCGACCCTCTTTGGCGACAGCCCCAACGCACCCCAACAGACATCCAATATGTCGCAAGCCCAGGCAGAAGCTAAGCAAAGGGAAATAGAACGCGAGCGACGTCGCCAGGATGCACTCAATAGCGATACGGTCGCGATCGATTTTTCGCATCCGACTGCAGCAACTAAGCCCATAGCGACCACTGCGATGGGAGAACGCCAAGAGTCGTCGCCAAAGGCGACCCTGGACGCGATGCCTACCGAATCAGCCGGCAATGACAACAGGGCGAAGCAATCTCCCGTGCAGCCCGCGTCTTCCGTCTCGCGGCACGCTGAAAGGAATTCTGATCCCATGGCCCCCTATGCCTTTGATACCTACGAAGGCAGGCTCTATCGAGTCTTTGAGGGAACGGTTCTCGAAGGCGTCGTAACAAATCACATCGAGGGCGGGCTCACCGGCCCGATCTTGATCATGCTGACGACCGACTACTATTCCCATGACCATCAGCAGCTTCTCATGCCCCAGGGAACACGACTCATCGGAACCGTTCAGAGCGTCGGAAGCGCACAACAGCGAAAGATGTTCGTTGCGTTCCATCGAGCTATCTGCCCGGACGGCTTCTCGCTTGAATTGGACAGGTACGTGGGCCTAGACCCCCTGGGCACGACCGGTCTTGCCAGCAAGGTTGACCACGGCTACTTACAGGCATTTGCGGCCGCCGCCTCCTTGGGTGCTCTCGGTGGTCTCGCGCAGATCGGAAACAACGGCGGCATCTTGTCTCCGTCAACCGAGTTGCGCAACGGAGTCTCCGAGCAATCTGCAGAGGAAGGCGAGCAGGTCTTGAATCACTTCCTCAACCGCCTTCCAGTGATCACGCTGAAGGAAGGTTCTCGCGCGCGTGTGTACATCGGCACAGATATCTATCTCCCCTCTTACCGAGAACATCGCGTTGATCCAACCATCTAGCCTCGAGTGCTGCTGTCAGGAGTTTCCATGATGCGTCGCTATCCATATGCCGTGAAGCTGATTGCAGCAGGACTAATGGCGTGCACAACGATACCGGTTGCCACGCGTTGCAAGTGGAGATACGTTGCCGGCATCTCTGGGGAGATCGTTCAGTTTGCCGAGGACCTGGAGAGGCCTTCAAAACGGGCGGCGACCAACCTCCAATCCCTGCCGGAACGGATGCATCCCTCCCTTTCCGAAACCAATCACCCTTAACTGTC
>Ga0207694_10001015_pt1 | contig 24481 bp, 10 predicted proteins | sample KBSC34metaG_FD_184353 | JGI IMG/M metagenome (GOLD analysis project Ga0207694, IMG submission 184353) | Corn rhizosphere microbial communities from Kellogg Biological Station, Michigan, USA - KBS C3-4 metaG (SPAdes) (version 2) | ecosystem: Host-associated > Plants > Roots > Rhizosphere > Soil... | reverse complement strand
TCGCCGTGCTCATTGCCGCCCCGCAGCCCTTTTACGCTCAGACGAGGCGCGAAGAAAGTCAAAGCAAGACGACGTGGATACAGCAGGACGGTCAACAAAAACGCCTGCTCGAGATCCGAGGTACGGCTCAGTTCAATGACGATTACACAGATATCACGAGCGTTACGGAAGGCGGATGGGTCATCGTTGAGGAGCGGACCGGCAGTCAATGGTTTCGTTACGAAGTCAGACGAGATCCCGCGGGACAAATCACGCGAGCATTCTACGCTAACGGCGCCGCGCGACCGATCGACGATAGCGCGAAGACCTGGCTTAGCAAGTTTGTGCTCGAAGCGGTGCGCCAGGGCGGCATCGATGCCGAAAAGCGGGTGCAGCGAATCCTCGAAAAGCGCGGCGTCGCGGGGGTGCTGGCCGAAATCGCATTGATATCGGGTGACTATGCCAAGCGCCATTACTACGAAGCGCTGATCAAACAAGCCAATCTGAACGCTGCTCAGTTGCGCGATGTGCTGCAACAGGTCGCGCGCGACATCTCCTCTGATTACGAGCAGGCGCAGTTGCTGATCGGCGTGGCGCCGATGGTGACGGGGAAAGACGCCGCGATACAACCGTTTTTCGATGCCGTCGCCACGATTAAATCGGATTACGAGCGCAGTCGTGTGCTCAAGACGATCATGAAGCAGGACACGAACAGCAGTGCTGTGCTCGTGCTGGTTGCGTCGTCGACGAAGACAATCTCGTCAGACTACGAGCGCCGTGGTGTGTTGAGCGCGCTGGTGAAGACGAAGAACCAGAGTGAAGAAGTGTTGCGACTGCTGCTCGACTCGGCTGCGGCGATGTCGTCGGATTACGAGAAGGCGACGCTGCTCATGGAAGTGTCGAATGCTTACACGGGTGATGCCCGGTTGAAGGGTTTGTTCCTGAAGGCGGTCGAAACGATCAAGTCGGATTACGAGCGGGGTCGAGTTCTATCAGCGTTGCTTAAAAACAAACAGATAGGCTAACCACAGATTACACAGATGGAAAACTTAATTAAAGACATTCGCTATGGCGTTCGGATGTTGTTGAAGAATCCGGGCGTGACCACAGTGGCGGTGATTACCCTCGCGCTGGGAATTGGGGCCAACACCGCGATCTTCAGTGGTGTGAGTGCGTTTCTCATGAAGCCGCTCAGCGTTCCGAACGCTGCTGAGCTGATCCGGCCGCTCGAGATGTCGGAAGACCGTGGCTTGAGGGATGAGTTTTCCTATCCGGACTTCCTCGATTACCGCGAACAGAGCACGTCATTCAGCGGGCTAGCTGCCGAAGACATGATTCAGGCCGCCGTCGACACCGAGAATCAGAACGACGTCGTGTGGGGACAGGTAGTTTCCGCGAACTACTTCGATGTGCTCCAGGTCAAACCGATCCTCGGTCGAGGGTTTCTCCCCGGCGAAGACAAAACAGCCGGCGCCAATCACGTTGTCGTGTTAAGCCACAGCTTCTGGCAACGCCGCATGGGGAGCGATCCAAGCATCGTCGGCAAGACGGTCCAACTCAACGACCGCGCGTACGAAGTGATCGGTGTCACGCCGGATTATTTCGTCGGGACGAAGTTTGCGCTTGCGCTCGACTTTTGGACCCCGATCTCGATGGCTGAAGAGCTGCGCCGCGATCCGGGCCTGCTGACCGAACGCGATAGCCATTGGATGAACGTCATCGGCCGGCTCAAGCCCGGTGTTTCAGTCGAGCAGGCGTCGGCTGAATTCGACACGGTCGCCGCGCGTCTGAATCAGGCTTATCCGGACATGCGCGCCGCCACGACAAAAGGCCAGGTGCTTACCGAGACCGACGGACGTTGGGAAGATATGGGCACGGTGTTCAAGAGTGCGAGCGCGATCGCGATGGCGATCGTCGGGCTCATACTCCTGATCGCGTGCGCTAACGTGGCGAACCTCATGCTCGCGCGAGCAGCAGGTCGTCGCAAGGAGATCGGGATTCGTCTGGCGTTGGGCGCAAATCGCGCGCGCCTCGTGCGACAGCTCTTAACTGAGAGCATGCTGCTTTCAATCGTCGGTGGCGGGCTCGGATTGCTGCTCGCTTTCTGGGTTACGAAGCTGATGGAAGGGTTCATTCCGGTCCTCGAATACAACATCGTCAGTAACTTCTTCGCACTCGATTCACGCGCGCTCGTGTTCACGCTGATCGTTTCGCTTGGTACGGGTTTGATCTTTGGACTCGCGCCCGCGTGGCACTCGTCAAACCCGGAGCTCGTGCCGGTGTTGAAGGGCGGAGCGGAGTCTGCGCGTCGCAAAAAGAGAAGAGGATTGGGGTTACGTAATGTGCTGGTGGTGGCGCAGGTCGCGTTGTCGCTCGTCGTGCTGGTTTGCGGCGGCTTGTTCATCAAGAGTTTTAGCAAGGCGCAGACGATGGATCCCGGTTTCGATAATGCGAATGGACTGATCGTGTCGCTGAGTCCGACGCTGATTGGTTATGAAGACGATCAGTCGCGACAGTTTTACAAACAGGTGCTCGAACGCGTATCGCACGTTCCGGGTGTTGATGCTGTCTCGTACGCGCGTACGCTGCCGCTCGGCGACAGCTCGAATTCCAATGGTCCGATTCTGAAAGAAGGCGAGACGCTTGCGAAGGGCAGCGCCGGGCGCGTGATCATGACGAATGTAATCAGTCCCGGTTACTTCAGGACGATGCGGATTCCGATCGTTGACGGCCGTGACTTCGACGATCGAGATCTGCCGAAGACGCAGCGCGTCGTGATCGTGAATCAGCAGATGGCTGAGATGCTCTGGCCGGGTGAGAGCGCGGTTGGAAAGCGCATTACGATCGGTGTTGATAGCCGCGATCTGTATGAAGTTGTCGGTGTCGTCAAGACGGGCAAGTATCGGGCGCTGGCGGAAGATCCGAAACCGTTTTTCTACTATGCGATGGGCCAGCGACGTCCGGCTCCGGCGGCGATGGTGGTGCGTGCGAGTGTGGATCCGCGATCGCTTGTCGGTGCGATTCGCAGTGAAGTGCAGGCGATCGATCGACGTGTGCCGTTGTCGGGAGTGAAGACGATGGACGAGCACAAGACGTACGCGCTGTGGGCTCCAAACATGGCGGCCAGTTTCTCGGTTGCGTTTGCAGTGGTGGCGATTCTGTTGAGTGCGGTTGGGCTTTACAGCGTGATGGCTTACGTCGTTTCGCAACGCACGCGTGAGGTTGGGATTCGCATGGCGCTCGGCGCCAACCGCGGCGACGTGATGAAGATGATCACGCGTCAGGGAATGCGACTCGCGGCGATCGGTGTTGGGATCGGGTTACTGCTATCGCTCGCGCTCGCGCAGGTGTTGTCGTCGTTGTTGATTGGCGTCAGTGGTTACGACGTGATGACGTTCATCCTCGTGCCGGTGCTGTTGTCCACCGTGGCGCTCGTGGCGTGTTATCTACCGGCGCGCAGGGCGACGAAAGTCGATCCACTGGTCGCGCTCAGGTATGAATAAGTCGGATAGGACCTATAGGACCTATGTTTAAAGACATTCGATTTGCTGCGCGCGGGTTGTTGAAGCGGCCGGGGTTTACCGTGGTTGCGGTGCTTACTCTGGCGCTCGGGATTGGAGCGAATACTGCGATCTTCAGTGTCGTTAACGCCACGCTTATGCAGACGCCGCCTGTTTCCGATCCGCAGCGGCTCGTGTTTGTCTTCAATGGACCAGTAGGCAGCGTCTTCTCCTATCCCGATTACGCCGCGGTGCGTGATCAGAACAACGTCCTCGATGGGTTGATCGCGTGGGGCGGTATCAGCGCCAGTCTCAACAGCAACGATCAAACAGATCTCGTCACTGGCGCGATCGTCACCGGAAACTTCTTCGACGTCCTCGGCGTGCGTGCGCAACTGGGCCGCGTCATCACGACTGAAGACGACAAGACTCCCGGCGCGCATCCCGTCGCCGTCATCAGCCAGGGTTTGTGGCGTGGGCGTTTCGCGGGAGATCCAAACATCATCGGACGCCAGCTCCTGCTCAACGGAAATAACTTCACGGTGATCGGTGTGCTGCCCCAGGGTTTCGACGGCATGCAGCTAGGCGTCACACGAGATCTCTACGTGCCGATGATGATGCAGGCGACGATGCGGCCGCCACGCGCCGGATTTTCCGGTGAGATGAATCCCGACTTGCTGCAAGTGCGCGGTAATCGCTGGCTATATAGTGTTGGTCGACTAAAGCCAGGTGTTACCGAGGCGCAGGCGCAAAGCTCACTTGCTCTCATAACCAAACAACTCGAACAGGCGTACCCGCAACAGAGTGCCGGTCGCGGCATCACGATCTCGCCTTTGGACGCGACTGACGATCCGAGCGGACGGCAACAACTATCGTCCGTCGCACGACTGCTGATGGGCGTAGTCGGTATCGTGCTCCTGATCGCATGCGCGAATGTCGCAAACCTTCTGCTCGCACGCAGCTCAGCACGAACGAAAGAGATCGCCGTGCGACTCGCGATCGGCGCGACACGATGGCGAATCGTGCGACAGTTACTCACTGAAGGCGTGCTGCTCGCGACGTTAGGCGGCGCCGCGGGACTGTTACTCGCATGGTGGACCGCCAGAACAATCAGCGCCGCGCCTCCGCCGACTAATGCGCTTCCGATCACGCCACAATTCTCGATCGATCTGCGCGTGCTGCTGTTCACCTTAGGACTGTCGCTCCTCGCCGGCATCGTCTTCGGACTCGCGCCCGCACTGCGCGTATCGAAGCCCGCGCTCATTCCCGCTTTGAAAGATGACGCAGCCGTGTTCTTCGAGCGCACGCGCATGTTTACTTTGCGCAACCTGCTCGTCGTCACCCAGGTCGCACTCTCGGTCGTGTTACTGATCGCTGCGGGGCTGTTTCTACGCAGCTTGCGGCAAGCACAGACGATCGATCCCGGCTTCGACGCCGAGAAGATCGTCGGTCTGCCGCTCAACATCAACCTGCTTCGTTACACAAAAGCGCAGGGGCGCGAGTTTTATCGCCAAGTTACTGAGCGAGTCGAAGCGATTCCCGGAGTCGAGTCTGCCAGCGTCGCACGCATCGCAGCGGTGAGCGGCAATTCATCTGTGCGCAGCTTATTGATCGAAGGACGAGCCGGTTCTGACAATCAGTTTCGCAGCGATAACTCAGGCCCGGTTGCGGAAAACAACGAATCGGTCAGCGCGAACGTGATTGGTCCGAAGTATTTTCAAACGATGGGCATCGCGCTCATGCAGGGCCGCGACTTCAACGCGCAGGACGCTGACGATCATCCGCCGGTCGTGATCGTTAACGAAGCTTTCGTGCGGCGGCATTTTCCGAATGAAGACGCGCTGGGGAAGCGTCTGAGTTTCAACGGGCCAGGAGGACCGTGGCGCGAGATTGTCGGTGTCGTGCGTACGAGCAAGTATCGCAGTCTTGGTGAAGCGCCGACGCCGGTCGCGTATTTGGCTTTGCCGCAGAACCACGAGACAGGAATGGTGTTGCACGTTCGCACGCGCGTCGATCCTTCGAGCGTTGCGGGTGCGATACGTAACGAAGTCCAGTCACTCGAGCGGAACCTCCCGCTCGGCAATCCGGAATTGATGAGTGAGCGTGTGGCTAACTCGCTTTACGCGGCGCGCATGGGTGCGCTCCTGCTCGCGGTGTTTGGCGGGCTCGCATTATTGCTTGCGTCGATCGGGTTGTATGGCGTGATGTCGTTCGCAGTCGCGCGACGCACACGCGAGCTCGGGATTCGTGTCGCGCTCGGCGCGCGGCCCGGCGATGTGTTCCGCCTCGTGTTGCTGCAGGGAATGGCGCTCGTGATCGCCGGGCTTGTGCTCGGTATCGGAGTGGCGATAGCAGTGACGCGACTGCTCGCGAGTTTTCTTTATGGTGTGAGCACGACGGATGCGCTGACGTTTACGGTGATTCCGGCGCTGCTGACTGCGGTGGCGTTGCTTGCGTGCTACCTGCCGGCTCGCAGGGCGACGAAGGTCGAGCCGCTCGTGGCGCTGCGGTACGAATAGGTCCTATAGGACGAATAGGACCTATATAGGAGAAATTATGGATTCATTAATTAAAGACATTCGCTACGCGATCAGAAACTTGATCAAGAGGCCGGGGTTTGTCGCGATCGCTGTGATCACGCTCGCGCTCGGGATTGGAGCGAACACCGCCATTTTCAGTCTCGTGAACACGGTCATGTTGCGATCGTTGCCGGTCGATCGACCCAACGAGATCGTCTCCGTCGCCGTCCGCGGCAAGAACGATTCGATGTCGGCCTTCTCCTATCCAAACTATAAAGACTTTCGCGATCACAACGACGTGCTTTCGGGTTTACTCGTCTATCGCTTCGTGCCGCTGAGTTTGAGTCGTGGCGGCAACAACGAGCGCATCTGGGGCTACGAAGTTTCCGGCAACTACTTCGACGTCCTCAACGTGAAAGCAATTCACGGCCGTACGTTTCTTCCGGAAGAAGACCAGACAAAACTCTCGCATCCCGTGATCGTCGTCGGTTACGACTGCTGGCAGCGACGCTTCGGTGGGGATCCGAGTCTCGTCGGCAAAGACGTGCTTATCAACAATCACCAGTTCCGTGTAATCGGCATTGCGCCCGAAGGTTTCCACGGGACCGAGTTTGTTTACTCGCCGGAGATCTGGCTACCGGCGTCGATGATGGAGTGGGCCGAGCCCGGCGCGACCTGGATCGACAATCGCAACTCGAAAAATTTCTTTGCGATTGGGCGTTTGAAGAGCGGGGTTAACTGGCGCCAGGCGGAAGCTTCACTCAACCTTCTGGGCCAGCAAATCGCGAAAGAGTATCCCGACGCGAACGAAGGACAAACGATCAAGATCGATGCTCCGGGTTTCATCATACCTGACCTGCGCGGTGCGGTTGTCAGTTTCACCTGGGTGTTGATGGCGGCAGTCGGATTGGTGCTGCTCGTGACGTGTACGAATCTGGCCGGACTGATGCTCGCGCGTGCGACCGATCGGCGCAAAGAGATCGCGATCCGTCTCGCGATGGGCGCCAATCGCCTGCGTTTGATTCGTCAACTCCTCACTGAAAGCGTTTTGCTTGCGTCTGCCGGTGGCGCTGTCGGGGTGTTGGTTGCAATCTGGATTCTCAGGGCGTTGCTGGCGTTCAGGCCTCCTATCGATTTTCCGCTCGGACTGGATGTGAGTGTCGACTGGCGCGTGTTGCTCTTTTCACTCGCGGTGTCAGTCGCGGCGGGTGTGATCTTCGGATTTGCGCCGGCGTTACAGGCTACGCGCCCGAATCTTGTGGGCGCGTTGAAAGACACTGCCGCGCAGGGTGGCGCAGCGAAAACGAAACTGCGCAGCGTGCTCGTCGTCGCGCAGATCTCGATATCGTTAGTGGTCTTGATTTCAGCCGGACTCGTCGTCCGCACCTTGCAGCAACTGCAAACGATGAACCCCGGTTTCGACACACAGAACGCGATCACGATGTCGTTCGATCTCGGTTTGCAGGGCTATGACGAAGCGCGCGGGCAGCAGTTCTACAAGCAGTTACAGGAACGTTTGCAGTCGCTGCCGGGAGTCGAATCAGCAGCCGTGATGAGTTACATCCCGCTTAGTATCAACTACAACAGCAACACGATCTTCGTCGAAGGTAAGCCCGCCGAGCGTGGCGATAATGCGCCGATGGCGATGACCGCGAGTATTGGGCCAGGCTACTTCAAAACGATGGGCACGCCGATCCTGCAAGGCCGCGAGTTTACAGGTGCAGACCAGGAGAAGACTGAGCGAGTTGCCGTTGTTAACGAATACTTTGTCCGGCGTTTGCTGCCGGAGCTGCAGACGCCTGCTGAAGCTGTCGGCAAACGGTTTAGTTTTCGGGGTGCAGGTGGACCATGGGTGCAGATTGTCGGCGTTGCGAAGGCGGGCAAGTATTTCAATATCGCGGAAGAGCCGCGCCCGTTTGTCTGGACGCCGATGGCCCAGGACTACAACTCGAGCGGGATTCTCGTCGCTCGCACGAAAGGCAGTCCGGAAGGATTGTTTGGCGCCGTGCGCGGGCAAGTGCAGTCGCTCGATGCAAACCTGCCGCTCTTCGACGTCAAGACGTTGACTGAGCACATGAAGCTAGCGCTGTTCCCGGCGAAGATCGCGGCGACTGTGTTGGGTGTGTTTGGGTTTGTCGCGCTGATGCTTGCGGCGATCGGTGTTTACGGAATCACGTCGTATGCAGTCGCGCAACGCACGCACGAGATCGGCGTGCGACTCGCGCTCGGTGCGCAACTGGGCGACGTGTTGAAGCTTGTGCTCGGTCACGGGTTGAAGTTGACGATCATCGGCGCCGCGCTCGGATTGGTTGGCGCGTTTCTCGCGACACGCGCGATCACGAGTGTGCTTTACGGTGTGAGTGCGACGGATCCTTTGACGTTCACGTTCGTGTCGTTGCTGTTGATCGCCGTGGCGCTGGTCGCGTCGTATGTTCCCGCACGACGAGCAACAAAGGTGGAGCCGCTGATCGCATTAAGAAACGAGTGATTTTCTCTGCGTTCCTCTGCGTATCTCTGCGTTCTCTACGTTAAATGGGGTATTTCAACGCAGAGACCGCAGAGATACGCAGAGAACGCAGAGAAGAAAAGGCACAGGCAGATCGACCCATTGGAAGCGTTGAGGTAGCCACAGATGACCCGGATTTAAAGTCAGATTTGCTCTTTTGGCGGTGTTAACAGGCCATGGAAACTCTATTAAAAGATATTCGCTATGGGATTCGTGGCCTTCTAAAGAGGCCGGGGTTTACGGTTATCGCTCTCATCACGCTCGCGCTCGGCATTGGCGCGAATACTGCGATCTTCAGTGTCGTCAATGCAGTGCTGCTGCGGCCGCTGCCGTTCCAAAAACCTGAAGAGCTCGTGATCGTTTGGGAAGACCTCGCTTTCGCTGGCTTTCCACATAACACACCCGCACCGGCAAACTACGTCGACTGGAAGACTCAAAACCAGTCGTTTGTCGACATGGCTGCGAGTCGCGAGACCAGCTTCAATCTCACTGGCGATGGAGAGCCTGAACGCGTTTCCACCTATGCGGTCACGGCCAACTTCTTTGCACTGCTCGGCGTGCAGCCACTACTCGGTCGCAGTTTCACGCCTGAAGAAGATCGGCCCGGCGGCAGCAAAGCGGTCGTGCTCAGCTATGGTCTCTGGCAGAGTCGCTACGGCGGCGATCGCAACATCCTCAATCGCGAGATCCTGCTGGATGGCGAGAAGCATTCGGTTGTCGGTGTGATGCCGGCGAGTTTCCAGTTTTTTGCGAAAGACGTGCGCGTGTGGGTTCCGATCGCTCTCACTCAGGAGGATTGGGCCAACCGCGGTGGTCACTATCTGACGGTGGTGGCGCGTTTGAAGCCCGGCGTACCGGTGACGCAGGCGCAGGCTGACATGAACGCCGTCATGCGCAGGATCTCGGTGGACCATCCGGATGAGACGATTGGAGGGAAGATCGGCGTTATCGTGATGCCGGTGCGCGATGAGTTTGTGGGTGATGCGCGCGGCTCGTTGATCGTCTTGCTGGTAGCGGTTGCGTTTGTGCTGCTCATCGCGTGTGCGAATGTCGCGGGACTGCTTTTGGCGCGTGCGGTTGGTCGTCGTAAAGAGATCGCTTTGCGACTCGCGTTGGGCGCGGGACGTACTCGCGTCGTCCGGCAACTGCTGACGGAAAGTTTGCTGCTCGCGGTCGCGGCGGGTGTGCTCGGATCGTTGCTGGCTTATGCGAGTTTTACTTTCCTGCAAGGACTTGTTCCCGAGCAGATGGAGTTAGCGACGAGCCTGAAGCTTGACGTGCGCATACTCGTCTTCACGATCGCAGTTTCGATTATCACGGGAATCATCTTCGGCCTCGTGCCCGCGCTTCAGTCTGCAAACTTCGACTTGAACGACGCGTTGAAGCAGAGCAGTGGGCGCGTGACTTCGACCGGTCGTTTGCGCAGCGCGATGATAGTGTTTGAAGTGGCCCTGTCGATCGTGTTGCTCGTCGGCGCCGGTCTGCTCATTCAAACGCTGTTTCAACTGTTTCGGCAGTACTCAGTGCTCGAGCCGGAAAAGATACTCACGATGCGCACGATCCTGCCGTTCGAGAAATACAAGGAGCTGCCACGACGCGACAACTACTACAAACAGGTGCTGCAACGCGTCGAGAACCTGCCGGGTGTGGTCGCGGCGGGTTATTCCACGTCAATACCGCTCGCGTGGAAGGGCGGCACGAGTGGGTTTTATCCCGAAGGACTCAAAGAGCCCATCCACGGCATGGCTTACGACGCCAATCATCGCGAGGTTAGTAGCAACTACATCCAGGCGATGAACATTCCGCTGCGCCAGGGACGCTACTTCGACAGTCGTGATAATGCGCAGTCGCTTCCCGTCGCGATCATCAACGAAACGATGGCGCGACAATATTGGCCCGGTGAGAACGCGCTCGGTCGGCGCTTCAAGCTTGGTGACCCGGATGAACCGGGAAAACAATGGAAAGAGATCGTCGGAATTGTCGCGGACATCCGTCAGATGGGAATCGCCGAGCCGGTCAAGGCCGAGATGTATTTCCCTTACGAGCAGATTACGGACTGGCCCGGATACATGCCGCGCGACCTTGCGATTCGAACGAATCGCGACACGTCAAACCTTGCCGGCGCAGTGCGACAGATCATTCGCGAAGTCGATCCGGATCAGCCTGTTTCCAACGTTGCGACGATGGCGGAAGTGCTCGGCACGGAAGCCGGTCAGCGTCGCATGGGAATGATCATGCTCGTGGGGTTTGCGGCGCTCGCGTTATTACTCGCGTCGCTCGGCATTTACGGCGTGCTGGCTTACTTCGTCACGCAACACACGAACGAGATCGGCGTGCGACAGGCGCTCGGCGCGACGCCGCGTAACATTCTGTTGCTCGTGTTGAAGAAGGGAATGGGGCTGACGCTCGTTGGCGTCGCGATCGGGTTGGTCGCATCGTTTGCGCTCACACGTCTGATGAGCTCGTTGTTGTTTGGAGTGACAGCGGCCGATCCGTTGACGTTTGCGACCGTGCCGCTCGTGCTTGTGATGGTGGCGTTGTTGGCTTGCTATATACCGGCGCGTCGCGCAACGAAGGTCGATCCACTCGTGGCGCTGCGCTACGAGTAAAGCCGTAACAGGATTTACAAGAGTTTTCAGGATTTACATGTAAATCTTGTCTAATCTTGTAAATCTTGTAAAAAGGCTCAATTCCATGCACACACTCTTCCAGGATTTGAAGTACGGCCTGCGGATGCTGATGAAGCATCCGCATGTTACGGCGATTGCCGTGGTCACGCTCGCGCTCGGTATTGGAGCGAACACCGCGATCTTTAGCGTGGTGAATGCGGTGTTGCTTAATCCGCTGCCGTTCAGAGAACCAGATCGAGTCGTCGCTTTGTGGGAGAGCGTTCCGAATCAGGGTCGCTCGCGAGTTACGCCGGCAAACTTCCATGACTGGAAGAAGCAAAACACCGTCTTCGAAGACGTCGCGGCGTTCGGCCGAAACTCTTTGACGCTTACCGGCGATGGCGAACCGGAACAACTCGTCGGCGCGCGGGTGAGCTCGGGCTACTTCGCCGTGATTGGAGTTGAGCCGATTATCGGTCGTTCCTTCTCGGCGGAAGAGTACGAATTGGGAAAGGGACACGTCGTCATTCTGGGTCATGCTTTGTGGCAGCGTCGCTACGGCGGCGATCGCAATATCATCAACCGCAATATCACACTCGATAACACGCTTTACACAGTCGTTGGTGTAATGCCTCGCGGCCTTTATCCGGTTTCACCGCTAAATCCCGGGCGCATCACTTTCGATGAGCAGGAACAGAACTTCTGGTTGCCGATGTCTTTCACTGCCGAGTGGGCCGCCGCGCGATCTGCGCATGTGCTCGGTGTCGTCGCACGCCTCAAACAAGGAGTCTCAAAGTCGCAAGCCACTGCAGAGATGAACGCCATCGGGGCGCGCCTTGAAAAAGAGTATCCCGCGAATCGAGGCGAGGGAATTCTTGTCAGCCCGTTTATGGATGAAGTGGTTGGCAACGTCAGACCTGCGCTATTGACATTGTTAGGCGCGGTTGGAGTTGTCTTGTTGATTGCCTGCGCTAACGTGGCCGGGCTCTTGTTGGCCCAACATGCGGGACGAAGTAAAGAGATAGCCATCCGCGCGGCGCTGGGCGCGGGCCGCAGACGTCTGGTGCGGCAGTTTTTCATTGAAGGTTTGCTGCTTTCATTGCTGGGAACGGTGGCCGGGCTGGCGTTGGCATCGTTGGGACTGAAAGTGTTGTTGCAGTTTGTGCCTGCCGGCGTTCCGCGTTTGGCTCAGGTTAGTCTCAACTGGAGAGTACTTGGCTTCACGATTTTGATTGCCCTCGGCACGTGTTTGATCTTCGGTTTAATTCCAGCCCTGGAAACTTCCAGGCTCGACTTGAACAGTGCACTCGAGCAATCGGGACGCTCCTCTGGTCCAGGAGCGAGCAAGCTCCGGTTCCGGCAGCTACTGGTTGTATTCCAGATCAGCATGGCAGTGATGCTGGTGATAGGCGCGGGCCTGCTGGTTAAGAGTTTTTGGCTGCTGCAGCGAGTCGATCCCGGATTTGAAAGCGAACACGTGTTATCGGCGGGGCTCACTCTGACAGTTTCAAAGTATTCCGAACCGGAACAAATCAATAACTTTCACAAACAGTTAATCGAGCGCGTGTCTGCGATACCGGGAGTGAAGCACGCCACTATCGCTTACGATCATCCCCTCGCGTCGAATTGGATCGACTCATTCCAGGTCGAAGGCAGAGTGTTGCCGGCTGACAGTCGTTCGCAATCAGCTAACTTTGTTCCGATTGGGCCAGAGTATTTCGACACAGTCGGGTTGAAGCTTGTCGGCGGCCGAAGATTTACGCGCCTAGATGATCAGGATCACCCAGGGGTGGTGCTTGTCAACGAGTCGTTCGTCAAAAATTACTTTCCGAATGAGAACGCGCTCGGTCAAAAGATGCGACTTGGTCCGCCAGGGCGAATCTGGAGGAATAAAAAGCTGACTTCATTCGAGATCGTCGGTGTGGTGCGTGACGTTAAGCTCGCCGGTCTCGAAGCGCCTTCCGAACCGGCTTACTACATACCCGCGTCGCAGGCGCCGTTGGAAGACATGACTATTCTGGTGCGTACGACGACGGATCCACTCTCGATTGTTGGCGCTTTAAGACAGGCAGTTTGGTCTATCGATCCGAACCAGCCGATCGCAAATATCAGCACGTTGGAGAAAGTGGTTGACGACAGTGTCGCGCCGCGACGGTTGAACATGCTGCTGATGGGATTGTTTGGCGGGTTGGCGATGCTGCTTTCGGCGGTCGGGATATACGGATTGCTGTCGCACGCGGTGACGCAACGCACGCAGGAGATGGGGATTCGGATGGCGCTCGGCGCGCAGGTGAATGACGTGCTGAAGCTCGTGTTGAAGCAGGGAATGATGCTCGTGGTGATGGGGGAGATTGCTGGGTTGGTGGGTGCGTTGGCGTTGACGCGATTGATTCGTGGGTTGCTGTTTGGTGTGACGCCGAATGATGCGACGACGTTTGTGGTTGTGGCTGCGGTGTTGGGGATCGTTGCTTTGTTGGCGTGTTATTTTCCGGCGAGAAGGGCGACGAAAGTCGATCCCCTGATAGCGCTCAGATACGAATAGGTCCTATAGGACAAATTATGATGACGTTGCTCATTGATCTTCGTTATGGCGCGAAGATGCTCTGGAAGTCCAGGGGCGTCACGATCGTCGCCGTGGTCTCGCTCGCCGTTGGCATCGGCGCAAACTCCGCGATCTTCAGTCTCCTCAATTCACTCCTCCTGCGGCCAAGGCCTGTGTCGCACCCGGAACAACTCGTCGAGCTTTACGTGAGTGAGGGCGAACAACGTCCATACTCGACGACGTCCTATCCGAGCTATCTTGATCTTCGCGATCGTAATGACGTGCTCTCCGGACTCGCTGCCTACGGCATCCGGCAGTTCAAGTTTGGTGACGCTAACGAAGTTGAGCAGATCTGGGGCGAAGCAGTGTCGGGAAACTACTTCGACGTGTTAGGTGTCGCCGCGCAGAAGGGACGCACTTTCTCAGCCGATGAAGATGTCGTGCCGCGGCGGAATCCCGTTGCTGTGATCAGCCATAGTCTGTGGCAACGTCGCTTCAATTCCGATCCCGAGCTCATCGGCAAGACGGTCACACTCAACGAACAACCGCTGACTGTGATCGGCATCGCGCCGCCGCAATATACCGGCATGATGCGTGGGATCTCGATCGAGATCTGGGTCCCCACCGCGATGATGCCGGCGGTGGAACCGATCGGCGATCGCACCTTAACGAGTCGCGGAAACCGCGGGTTGTTTATGGTCGGACGGCTTAAGCCGGGCGCCACTCTGGCGCAGGCGCGCGCACGTTTCGATCTGATCACGCGCGACATGCAGGCCGCATATCCTGAAGAGTGGCTGTCGAAACATGAATCGGGACGCGTGCGCGTGTCGGCGATCACGGTCCTGCCGGAGAGTGAGACGCGCCTTCATCCGGACATGCAGTCAGCCGCATACGGCGTCTTCGCTCTGGTTTTTGTCATCGTGAATCTCGTGTTACTAATCGCGTGCATCAATCTCGCGGGCATGTTGCTGGCGCGAGCCGTCACACGACGAAGAGAGATGGCGGTGCGGCTTGCGATCGGCGCGAGTCGCTCGCGGATCGTGCGACAGTTGCTGACTGAAAGTGTGTTGCTGTCGATCATCGCAGGCGCTGCGGGTATCCTGCTTGCTGTTTGGTTTCTCAATTTAATCCTTGCTGCTATTCCGGCATTACCCGAGGGCATACGAGTCTCACTCGATCTTCATCTCGACTGGCGCGTCGTGATCTACACGATCGCGTTCTCGACGATCACGGGAATACTTTTTGGTCTCGCGCCCGCGTTGCAAAGCTCGAAAGCCGATGTTTCGACTGTCTTGAAAGACGATTCGAGTCTCTTCACCGGCTTCTATCGCAAGTCGCGCACTCGCATGGCGCTCGTGGTGGTCCAGGTCGCTTTTTCGTTACTGCTTTTAGTTGGCGCGGGACTCGTATTGCGCAGTCTCGAAAAAATCAGACCGTCACGGTTGGGCTTCAGCACGGAAAGTATGGTCGTCGGGATCGTTAGACTTGATGAAGCCAAATACGATCGCGCGAAGACGCAGGAATTTTACCGGCAACTGTCGGAACGGCTCGCTGCTTTGCCGGGTGTGCAATCGGCGAGTTTAGTCAGCGAGATACCGCTAACGTTCATGGGTGGCACGCGAAGCAGCATCGACATCGAGGGATATCAGCCCGGCGCAAATGAAGACATGCAAATCGCCGCCGTCACCGCCGGTCCGCGTTATTTCACGAACATGAGAGTTCCGTTCGTGCAGGGACGAGATTTCGAGGAACGCGATCGTGAAGGCGCGCCGTGTGTGGCGGTCGTAAATGAAGCGTTCGGCGAAAAATACTTTCGTGGATCCAACTCGCTCGGGAAGCACCTCATGAAATATGGCGGCGCACCGAACGCACCGAGAATACCGTGCGAGATCGTCGGCGTGATACGCGACAACGAGTGGCAATCGCTGGAGAAGCAGGTACACCCGTTCTACGCGCTCGCGCTGCAACAGTCGCAACGAAAACAATTTATGTTGGTGGCGAGCGCTGTGGGCGATCCGGCGAGTTTGATCGGAGGAGTGCGGAGCGCCATCCGCGAGCTCGATCCTATGATTCCGGTGGCTGATGTACAAACGTTGGGTGATTACTTCAGTCTCGGGCTTTTCCCGTTTCGAATACTGGCGGTCGTGATGGGTGGCTGTGGGGTGATGGCGTTGTTGCTAGCGACGCTCGGGATTTATGGAATTATTTCTTACTCAGTCGCGCAGCGCACGCGCGAGCTAGGCATTCGCATGGCGCTCGGCGCGGTGCAAAGAGATATTTTGCGGATGGTGATCGGGCAGGGAATGTTTCTCGTGATCGTTGGATTGGGAATCGGATTGTTGTTGTCGTTAGCGTTGACGCGAGTGTTGACGAGCTCGTTGCTCGAGCTTGAGCTGCCGTTGCCGGTCAGCGCCATCGATCCGCTAACGTTTGCGGGCGTGACGATGTTGTTGGCGTTCGTGGCGCTGGCGGCTTGTTACATCCCGGCGCGAAGAGCGACGAAAGTAGACCCAATCGAGGCATTAAGATACGAATAGAATCCACAGATTACACAGATTACGCAGAAAAAATTCTGTGTAATCTGTGGATGAAGGAGAGTTGATGACTACATTCTGGCAGGACATACGCTATGGCGCGAGGATGCTGATAAAGAACCCGGGCGTCACGATCATCGTGATCGTCGCGCTCGCGCTCGGGATCGGCGCGAACACCGCGATCTTCAGTGTCGTCAACGCGGTGCTCCTCCGTCCAATGCCTTACGACGAGTCTGATCGTCTCGTCTTTCTCAACGAGAAGAGTCCCGTGCTCGATGAGATGTCGATCTCGTATCCAAACTTCCTCGACTGGCGCGAGCACAATCAAACGTTCGAGAAGATGGGCGTCTACAATCGCGCCAGTTATAACCTCACCGGCGCGGGGGAAGCGGAACGTATCGTCACTGGTCAGGTTTCTGCCGATCTATTTTCAGTCCTCCGCGTGAGTCCTCTGCACGGACGCGTGTTTACAAACGACGAAGACAAACCCGGCGGCCCGCCTGTTGTCGTGCTCAGTTACGCCCTGTGGCAACGTCGCTTCGGCGGACAGATGAGCGTGCTCGATCAGCCGATCACTCTGAATGGCAAGAGCTATACAGTGATCGGCATCATGCCCGAGTCGTATGCATATCCGAGCCGCGTTCAGATGTGGGTGCCGGTGGGCCAACTGTCGGACCAGGCGAGCTGGAAGCAGCGCGGTAATCATCCGGGGTTGTATGGCGTGGCGCGTCTCAAACCGGGCACGACATTCGAACAGGCAGACGCGGACATGAACAACGTCGGCGCAAACCTCGAGAAACAGTATCCCGACTCGAATACGGCCACTCGACCCAGGCTGCGGCCACTGTTGGAGATCTTCGTCAGCGACGTGCGACAAGCGCTGTGGGTGATCTTCGGTGCGGTCGGGTTTGTGTTACTGATCGCGTGCGCCAACATCGCGAATCTCCTGCTAGCAAGAGCGACTGCGCGTCGGAAAGAGATGGCGATACGAACTGCGGTCGGTGCGAGTCGCTGGCGCATCGCGCGGCAGTTATTGACTGAGAGTGTTTTGCTGTCGTTGACAGGCGGCGTGATCGGATTGTTGCTGGCGCGCTGGGGTGTGAAATTGATTTTGTACGTGAGTCCCGATTCGATTCCGCGCTCGCGTGAGATTGGTCTCGACTGGACCGTGCTCGCGTTCACGATTGGCGTTTCGTTTCTCACGGGGATTCTTTTCGGGCTGATACCGGCGATTCAGGCTGGTGAAGTTGACGTGCACGAGACGCTGAAGGAGAGCGGGCGCGGCAATAGCGGACGGCAGTGGCTGCGCAGTTCGCTCGTCGTGGTTGAAGTCGCGACTACGCTCGTGTTGCTGATTGGCGCCGGGTTGATGATTCGCAGTTTCTACCTGTTGCAGAAAGTTAATCCGGGCTTTTCTCACGAGCACCTGACGAGCTTCAGCATTTCGCTGCCGGAGAAGAAGTATGCGAATGAAGAGGCGCAACAGTCGTTCTACAATCAACTGCTCGAGAATATTCGTTCGTTACCGGGAGTTGAATCAGTCGCAGCAGCTTCGGGGTTGCCGCTCGGAAATAATGGATGGCAGACGTCGTTTGTCATCGATGGACAACCGGCGCCGCCACGCGAGCAGACTCCGCTCATGGAAGCGTGTCTGGTGACGCCGGATTACTTCAAAGCGATGAACATTCCGGTGTTACGCGGGCGTGTGTTTACCGATCGTGATGACCGGTCGCATCTTGCCGGACGCGATCTCAGTAAGCTCAACGAGAACCAGCGTGCGATTGCGGGACTGAATAAGATTGTGATCGACGAGGATTTCGCGAAGAAGTACTGGCCCAATGAAGATGCGGTCGGGAAACGAGTGAGGCTGGGCCGGGATGCCGATGCCCCCGTGCTCGAAGTGCTCGGCGTGGTTGGTCGCGTGAAGATGGAGAGTTTGAATCAGAATAGCGATCGTGTGCAGGGATATTTCCCGTACAATCAGACGCCTGCCGGCGATATGACGGTCCTCATCAAAGGCGCGTCTGATCCGAACTTGTTGATCTCGTCGGTGCGTGGTGTAGTGAAGTCGATCGATCAAGATCAGCCGATCTATAGTCCGCGCACGATGGATGAGATTCGGGCTGAGTCGGTCGCGCCCGAGCGTTTGAACTTGACGCTGCTCAGTCTGTTTGCAGGCATCGCGCTCGTGCTCGCGATCGTTGGTATTTATGGTGTGATGTCTTACTCGGTCACGCAGCGCACGCACGAGATTGGGATTCGCATGGCGATTGGCGCGCGTCCGCTTGACGTGTTCAAGATGATCATTGGAAATGGGATGAAGCTGGCGCTGCTCGGTGTGGCGATCGGGCTCGCGGGGGCGTTTGTGCTCACGCGGTTTATGGCGACGATGTTGTTTGGAGTCGCGCCGACGGATGCGATGACGTTTGGCGGCATCTCGGTCCTGCTGATCGCCGTGGCGTTGCTGGCGTGCTACCTGCCGGGACGAAGGGCGACCAAAGTTGAGCCCACGATTTCTTTGCGGTATGAATAAGTAAGGGCTGTCGCAACAACTGTAGGGGTGGCCCTCCGTGGCCACCCGTTTCCGGAAGCGCGTATTCGTCGAACGGGTGGCCACGGAGGGCCACCCCTACAGTTGTTGGTGAAGGGCTTGATGAACGATCTGCGTTACGCTCTCAGAAGTCTGATTAAGCAGCCGGGGTTTGCGGCGGTCGTCGTCGTTACGCTCGCGTTGGGGATTGGGTCGAGCAGCGCGATGTTTAGTGTCGTGAATGCCGTGCTGTTGCGGCCGCTTCCGTTTCCACATGCCGAGCGGCTGCAAGTGGTTTGGGGTAATTACCGCTCACTCAACATCGAACACCTGCGCGCCAAGGCCGCTGAGTACGAAGACTACGCGAAACAAACTGAAGTCTTCGATGCGGTTGCGGCTTATGCAAACCACAGTTTCAACATGATGACTGCTGCGGAGCCGGAGCGCATTCGCGGCGCTTACGTGTCGGCGAATCTCTTTCCGATGTTGGAGGCGCAGCCGTATGCCGGACGCGTGTTCACGAGCAATGAGCAACGTGTTGTCGTGTTGAGTGATGGGTTTTGGCAACGCCGTTTCGCGGGTGATCGCGGCGTGATCAATCAGACGATTACCCTTGATAACGAGAGTTATACCGTGATCGGCGTGATGCCGGCGGGATTTCAGTTTCCGCACCCGAGTTTCTCGTCAGGTGAGCCGGCCGACGTTTGGGCGCCGTTGAGTTATGCGCCGGACCAGGTCACGAAGCGGAGTGGTCCCTACTTTCTTAACGTGCTTGCGAGATTGAAACCGGGCGTGACGCTCGAACAAGCACGCGCACACATGAACGCGCTTGGGCAGCGATTCGAGCGCGAGCTGAGTGGTTATCGTGGCCCGAACGGTGAGGATGGTGGTTGGCGTATCACTGTTACGCCGTTGCAGGAAGAGATCGTGGGTGGCAGTCGACGAGCGTTGCTCGTGTTGCTGTTTTCGGTTGGGTTGTTGTTGCTGATTGCGTGCGCGAATGTGGCGAATCTCTTGATGATGCGCTCGGCGAAGCGTCACAAGGAGCTGGCAATCCGTGCGGCGCTCGGTGCGAGTCGCTGGAAGATCGCGCGGCAGTTGTTAGTTGAAGGTTTGGTGTTGGCGACAATTGCGGCCGTGCTCGGGTTTCTGTTTGTTAACTGGGGTATTGGCTTGTTGGTGGCGCTTGGGCCATCGATCGTACCGCGTGCGCAGGAAGTCAACATCGACGCGCGTGTGTTTGCGTTCATGGCGCTGACTGTCGCGGCGATCAGTATCGGATTTGGTTTGATTGCCGCACGGCCGGTTTCGAAGCTCGATTTAAATGAATCTTTGAAGAACACTCGACTGGCCGGTGGTGTGCGGCGGCGGCAGTGGAGCAACGTACTCGTGGTTGCTGAAGTCTCGCTCGCCGTGTTGTTGCTGATCGGTTCCGGACTACTTACCAGGAGCTTGTTGCTTTTACAGGAGACGAGCACGGGTATTACTACGGACGGGTTACTGAGTGTGGAATTCGATCTCTCAGCCGCGACTTACAGCGACGCTGAGCGCGCCTCGGATTTCTTCCGACGTCTTGTTCCGGAGGCGCAGTCGGTGTTGGGCGTGCAATCTGCGAGTTTCGGGACAAACCAGCCGTTGAGTGGAACCGCGGGAAGCGATCCCTTCGCGATCGAAGGACGGAAACTCGATCCGTCAAATCTAACCTCGGCGGGCTGGCAGCTTGTCGGCGAAAACTATTTAAGGACGCTTGGTATCCAGGTTATGAAGGGACGCGATTTTACCGTCGCGGACATGCAGCCGGGCGCGCCGCCTGTCGCAGTCATTAATGAAACGATGGCTGCGCGCTACTGGCCCAACGAAGATCCGCTTGGTAGACACATCACGCTCGGCCTGCCGCGCCCTGACAATCCGTGGATCACTATTGTCGGGATTGCGGAAGATGTGCCGCATCGTGCAGTGGGTTCGAAGCCTGAGCCCGATTGGTACGCATCACAGCTTTCTGTCCCACAGCGACATCGCTACTTGTTTGTGCACAGTGCAATGCCCGCGGCGGAACTCACTGCCGCGATCCGCAAGAAAGTAGCGGCGATCGATCCCTACCAGCCGTTGACGAGCGTGAAGACGATGGAGCAGGTTATCGACACGACGACCGCGCCGCGGCGGTTCAATGCGTTATTGTTGGGCGTGTTCGCTGCAATCGCGCTTGTGCTCGCGACGCTCGGAATCTACAGCGTCATTTCTTACTCGATCACGCTGCGCACGGCGGAGATCGGCATTCGCATGGCGCTCGGCGCGAACCGGCCTGCGATACTGATGATGGTGTTACGCACGGGAATCATGCTCACGGTGATCGGAACCGCAATCGGTTTGATCGGTGCGCTGGCGCTCACGCGCTGGATGTCGTCGCTACTGTTTGGCGTCTCTGCGACTGACCCTGCGACGTACGTGATCGTGTTGCTCGTCGCACTTGGCGCCGCGTTGTTGGCCTGCTCGATTCCAGCCCGGCGAGCGACGCGTGTCGATCCACTGGTAGCGCTGAGATACGAATAATATAGGTAGGATAAGTCCTATAGGACCTATAGCGTTTCGATTATTTCTCAGGCATTATTCGAATCTATGCCTCGCATTCTAATCGCTGATGACCAGGCTGACGTCCTTGCGGCGTTGAGTCTTCTATTAAAGGGCGAGCGTTACCAGATTCAGAGCGCGTCCTCGCCCGAAGAGGTGCTCAGATCGATCGATACGCACGAGTTCGACGTCGTGCTGATCGATCTCAACTACGCTCGCGATACGACCTCGGGCAGTGAAGGTCTCGACTTGCTAAGCCGTATTCGTGCTGCGGATCAGAACCTTCCGGTCGTCGTCATGACGGCGTGGGGCAGCGTCGACCTCGCGGTCGAAGCAATGCGCCGCGGCGCGCGCGACTTCATTCAGAAACCGTGGGACAACGCGCGACTGCTCGCGGTCTTGCGCACGCAGGTCGAGCTCGCCGAAGCGCTGCGTCGTGGTCGTCGCCTCGAAGCTGAAAACATGGCGCTGCGCGACGAGTCGTCGAGCGAGTTGCCGCAGATCGTGGCTGAGTCGCCTGTGATGAAGTCGGTGCTCAATCTCGTCAATCGTATCGGCCCGGCTGATGCAAACGTGCTGATCACGGGCGAGAACGGCACGGGCAAGGAAGTGATCACGCGTCTTTTGCACTCGATCTCTTCGCGCCGCAGCAAGCCGCTCATCTCTTTGAACGCCGGCGCACTCGCGGAAGGCGTATTTGAGAGCGAGCTGTTTGGACACGTGCGTGGCGCGTTTACTGATGCGAAGGCCGATCGTGTCGGGCGCTTCGAGCTCGCGGACGGCGGCACACTGTTTCTCGACGAGATTGGAAACGTGCCATTGAATCTCCAGCCGAAGTTGTTGCGCGTGCTCGAGACGGGTGAGTTTGAGCGTGTCGGATCGTCGAAGACGCAGAAGGTGAATGTGCGTTTATTGTCTGCGACGAATGCGGATCTGAATGCGGAGGTCGCGCAGGGACGTTTTCGTCAGGACTTGCTGTTCCGGCTGAACACAGTGGAGATTCGGCTGCCGCCATTGCGAGATCGTATCGAGGACATTCCGGTGCTGGCCGAGCATTTTTTGAAACTGCATCGCGAGCGTTATCGACGTCCGATCATGGGCTTCACGCCGGAGGCGCTCGATGCGTTGCGGCAGCATCTGTGGCCGGGCAACGTGCGCGAGCTGGACCACGTGATCGAGCGCGCCGTGCTGATGAGTCCGGGCCAGATCGTGACGGCGTTCGATCTCGCGCTCGAAGCGACACCCGACGCGCGTCTGTCTGCGCGGCTTGAAGAGATGAGTCTCGAAGATGCTGAGCGCCTCCTGATCAAGAAGGCGCTCGCGCGGTTTGAAGGCAACGCCAACCGCGCCGCTGAAGCGCTTGGCCTCAGCCGCAGCGCGTTGTATCGTCGCTTGCAGAAATATGGGCTCGGATCTTAGCCACAAAGAGGCACCGAAGGCGCAAAAGCCAGAACTGTCGTTTTCAGCGCTCGATCCGGAACTCAGAAGCGGCAGCCGCCTGAAATTCGAAGGGCGCATTACTCTGCTCTCACTCGCCGCCGGGTTTCCCGCCGTTGGTTTGTGTGCGTTCCTGCTCTGGTTCGACGGCTACTCCGCGCAAATTCAGTGGACCGTCGATCTGCTCCTCGTCCTGCTGTGGCTCGGCATCTCTTTTAACTTGAAGACGCGCATCGTCCGCCCGCTGCAAACACTCTCGAACATCCTCGGGGCGATTCGTGAAGGCGACTACTCGATTCGCGGACGCCGCGCGCTCTCGGGCGACGCGCTCGGCGAAGTGATGCTCGAGGTAAACGACCTGGGCCAGACACTGCGCGAACAACGGCTGGGCGCAATGGAAGCGACTGCGCTGATGCGTACGGTGATCGCCGAGATCGACGTCGCTGTGTTTGCGTTTGATGGTGAGCAGCGTTTGCAACTCGTCAATCGCGAGGGTGAGAAATTGTTGGCCCAGCCGTCAGCGCGTTTGCTGGGCCGGACTGCGGAAGAGCTCGGGCTCTCTCCTTGTCTCAACTCGCCCGCGGGCTCTCCGCAAACAATGCAGATGGTGTTTCCGGGGAAGGTCGGGCGTTACGATGTTCGTCGCAGCACGTTTCGTGAAGGCGGGCAGCAACACCAGTTGCTCGTGTTGACTGACCTGAGCCAGACGCTTCGTGAAGAAGAACGCATCGCGTGGCAGCGACTGTTGCGCGTGTTGGGCCACGAGCTGAACAATTCGCTCGCGCCGATCAAGTCGGTGGCGGGAAGTCTCGGCGATTTGATGGTGAGGGAACCGGAGCCGCCTGACTGGCGCGACGACATGCAGCGCGGATTGGCTGTGATTTCTTCGCGTGCAGACTCGCTCGCGCGTTTCGTTGAGTCGTATTCGAAGCTGGCGCGACTGCCGCCGCCGCGACTCGAGCCGTTGAAGATCGGCGCCCTCGTGTCGCGTGTAGCGCGTTTGGAGACGAGGTTGCCGGTAAATGTTGTGTCGGGGCCTGAGCTAGTGGTCCAGGGAGACGATGTGCAGCTCGAGCAGTTGCTGATCAACCTCGTGCGCAATGCGGTTGATGCGTCGATGGAGACGCGTGGCTGTGTGGATATCGGCTGGCAGCAGAAGAACGGGCAGGTAGAAGTGTGGGTGCGTGATGAGGGCCCCGGACTCGCGAGCACTGCGAATTTGTTTGTGCCGTTCTTTACGACGAAGTCGCACGGATCGGGGATCGGATTAGTTTTGTCGCGGCAGATTGCCGAAGCGCACGGTGGGACGTTGACGCTCGAGAACAGGGAAGAGCTAAAAGGGTGCGAGGCGCGCTTAAGATTACCGTTATAGTAGACAGGATTTACAAGATTTTTCAGGATTTACATGTCAATCCCTGTTCAATCTTGTAAATCATGTCTACCGCTTACTTGAAAACCTGTAGATCGTCGTAGATTTGTACGTCGCGCCTTTCTTGAGTGTGGTTGTCGGGAACGATGGTTGGTTCGGGGAGTCGGGATAGTGCTGCGTCTCGAAACAGAAGCCCGTTCGCCTCGCGTAAACCTTCCCGGATTTACCAGTCAAGGTTCCATTCAGAAAGTTTCCCGTATAAAACTGCATACCGGGTTCGGTCGTCCATACTTGCATTACGCGCCCTGAAGTCGCCTCATAAGCTTCTGCCGCCCGTCGCATGCCTCGTCCATTGATCACCCACGTGTGATCGTAGCCATTCCCGAGC
>Ga0207694_10001014_pt1 | contig 24489 bp, 19 predicted proteins | sample KBSC34metaG_FD_184353 | JGI IMG/M metagenome (GOLD analysis project Ga0207694, IMG submission 184353) | Corn rhizosphere microbial communities from Kellogg Biological Station, Michigan, USA - KBS C3-4 metaG (SPAdes) (version 2) | ecosystem: Host-associated > Plants > Roots > Rhizosphere > Soil... | reverse complement strand
ATCGTAGGTCGCCGGCGAACTGGTGTCCTGCGAACCCGCGTGATAGGTGATGAACGCTTTCGTCGGCTGCGCGAGCAGCGCCGCGCCGTTGCGGCCGTTCGTGCGCGGCTGCGCACCGACGCGGGCGAGGCCGACCGCGTTCGCGCCATCGGCGAGTTCGTTGAACGCGCTGTCCGTCGCTTGCGCTAGGGACTTCGCGAGCGCGCGCAGCAGCGATGCCTGGGCGTGATGCACAGCGTCGTTGCCGAACACGAGCAGCGAGCCGTGCGCCTCGCGCAGCGCCTTCACCGTGGCGCGGTGCGCGTCGGTCGGTTTCGCCGCATCGACAACGGATGCGAGGTTCGCCGGCACGCCGGCACCGCTTTCGCGCGCGGCCGCGACCAGCGCAGCGAGTTCACCGGCCAACTGCGACGGCAGCACGATGGCTTTACCGCCCAGGTGGAAGTCGAAATTGAAATCGTAGTCGAGCACGTTGACCGCGAACACTTTCGCGCCGCGCTTCCACGCCTTGCGGATGCGATGCCCGAGCAGCGGCGCGTCATGGCGCGGATTGCTTCCCACCAGCATCACGGCGCCGGCCTTTTCGATCTGCGCGATCGGCACCTCGAACGTCACGTCGGTCGGGCCGCCGTCGGCGAAATCCGCGACGCGCAGACGATGATCGATATTGTCGCTGCCAAGGCCGCGCACGATCTGCGCAAGCAAGTGGCCTTCCTCATTCGATACGAACGGGGCGACGAGCGCGCCGACGTCGGCACCGTGTTTCTTCAAGCCGTCGGTGACGAAGGCGATCGCCTCTTCCCACGACACTTCGACGAGTTCGCCGTTCTTGCGAATCATCGGCTGGGTCGCGCGATCCTCGGCATACAGGCCCTGATGCGAATAGCGGTCGCGATCCGACAGCCAGCATTCGTTGATCGCTTCATTGTCGCGCGGCACGCTGCGCAGCACTTCGCCGCGGCGGGTGTGCAGCCACAGGTTCGAGCCGAGCGCATCGTGATAGCCGATCGACTCGCGCGCGATCAGCTCCCAGGCGCGCGCTTTGAAGCGGAACACCTTGTTGGTCAGCGCACCGACCGGGCAGACGTCGATGATGTTGCCGCCGAGTTCGGAATCGATCGTCTTGCCGATGTAAGTGCCAATCTCCAGATGCTCGCCGCGACCCATGCCGCCGAGTTCCGGCGAGCCGGCCACTTCGGTCATGAAGCGCACGCAGCGCGTGCACTGAATGCAGCGCGTCATCTCGGTTTCGATCAGCGGGCCGAGATCTTCATCGGGGACGACACGCTTGCGCTCGACGAAGCGCGAGACCGAGCGGCCGTAGCCCATCGACACGTCTTGCAGCTCGCACTCGCCGCCTTGATCGCAGATCGGGCAATCGAGCGGATGGTTGATCAGCAGAAACTCCATCACGTTGCGCTGCGCCGACAGCGCTTTCTGCGACTGCGTCTTGATCTTCATGCCTTCGGCGACCGGCGTGGCACACGCAGGTTGCGGCTTCGGCATCGGCTTGCCGCCCATCTCGACCTCGACCATGCACATGCGGCAGTTCGCGGCGATCGGAAGCTTCTCGTGATAGCAGAAACGCGGGATCGGAATGCCGGCCTTGTCGGCACCGGCAATGATCATCGAATTCTTCGGAACCTGTAACGCCTTACCGTCGATCTCGATGTTGACGAAATCGGGCGGCGCGGCGGGGGAAGTCGGCTGAGCGCTCATGCCAAAACAACCTTCAAAGAGGCGTACAAATCCCTTGAGTTAAGGGTGCCGCGCATCGCTCGCGATGCGCGGGGGATGTGGCGGGACGTTGCACTCATGCGGCAACTCCTATGGGCGCGTCGACGATCGAGCGGCCGTTCTTGATGTAGTACTCGAATTCGCTCCAGAACTGGCGCAGAAAACCTTGAACCGGCCACGCTGCGGCTTCGCCGAATGCACAGATCGTGTGGCCTTCAATTTGTCCCGCGGCTTGCTTGAGCATGTTGAGATCGCCGAGCTCCGCCTTGCCTTCGACGATGCGCGTGAGCATGCGATACATCCAGCCCGTGCCTTCGCGGCATGGCGTGCACTGGCCGCAGGACTCCGCGTAGTAGAAGCGGCTGATGCGATGGCAGGCGCGCACCATGCAGGTGGTGTCGTCCATCACGATGACCGCACCGGAACCCAAGCCCGACCCGGCTTTCTGGATCGCGTCGTAATCCATCGTCAGGCCCATCATCGTCTCAGCGGTCAGCACCGGCATCGACGAGCCGCCCGGAATCACAGCCTTGAGCTTGTTGCCGTTGCGCACACCACCGGCCATCTCGAGCAGCTCGGCGAACGATGTGCCGAGTTTGATCTCGTAGTTGCCCGGCTTGTTGACGTGACCCGACACGGAGAAAATCTTCGGGCCACCGTTGTTCGGCTTACCCTGCGCAAGAAACCACTCGGCGCCCTTGGTGAGAATCTTCGGCACCGAAGCATAGGTTTCCGTGTTGTTGATCGTCGTCGGCTTGCCGTACAGACCGAACCCGGCCGGGAACGGCGGCTTGAAGCGCGGCTGGCCTTTCTTGCCTTCGAGCGATTCCATCAGCGCAGTTTCTTCGCCGCAGATGTAGGCACCCGCGCCGAGCGCAGTATAAATGTCCACATCGATGCCCGAGCCACCGATGTTTTTGCCGAGCAGGCCCGCGGCGTAGGCTTCTTTCAGCGCCGCTTCGAAATGCTCGAACGGTTCGTGATGGAACTCGCCACGCAGGTAGTTATAGGCAACGGTGGAGCCGGTCGCATAGCACGCGATCGCCAGGCCTTCGACGACGGAATGCGGGTTGAAGCGCAAGATGTCGCGGTCCTTGCAGGTACCCGGCTCGGATTCGTCCGAGTTGCACAGGATGTACTTCTGCATCGTGCCTTTCGGCATGAACGACCACTTCAATCCGGTCGGAAAGCCGGCGCCGCCGCGGCCGCGCAGCGAGCTTTTCTTCAGCTCATCGACGATCGAAGCCGGATCGGGTTTCTCGGCGAGGATTTTTTTCCACGCCTGATAACCGTCGACTTTCAGATAGCTGTCCATCGACCAGGGTTGATCGAAATGCAGCGTCGTGTAGACGACTTGATGTTCCTGCGGTGCGGGTCCAACTGCCATAAACGTTGCCTTCGCTACTCTTCTTAGCCGTCATTCCGGCGAAAGCCGGAATCCATTTTGCTTTTGATATTGGAAAACAAGATCAAGATGGATTCCGGCTTTCGCCGGAATGACGAAAATTTGGCTCTACTTCAATTCATCCAAAATTTTGTCAACCGACTCCGGCGTCAGCTTCTCGTGATAGTGGCCATTGACCACCATCATCGGCGCGCCGCAGCAGGCCGCGAGGCATTCCTCTTCCTGCTTGAGATAGACGCGGCCATCGGGCGTCGATTCGCCGACCTTGATGCCGAGTTTCTTCTCGCAGTGTTTCAGGATGCCCTCGCCGCCGTTGAGCCAGCACGAGATGTTCGTGCACACGGCGACGTTGTTGCGGCCGACCGGCGCGGTCTCGAACATCGAATAGAAGCTCGCGACTTCGTAACCCCATACCGCGGGCAGACCGAGATACTTCGTCACCGCCGTAATCAACTCGTCGGTCAGGAAGCCGCCGTTCTGTTCCTGCGCCGCAAACAGCGCCTGGATCAGCGCCGAACGCTTGCGATCCGGCGGGAACTTGGTCAGCCAATGGTCGATGTGCTCGCGCGTGTGCTGGTTGAGCACGACGAGCGGATCGACGTCCTTGACTTCGGCGTAGTGGCCCGTCGCTTTCATCGATCGACTTCTCCAAACACGATATCGTAAGTGCCGATCATCGCGACGACGTCCGGCAGCATGTGGCCGCGCACGATCGCGTCCATCGACGACAGATGGGCAAAGCCCGGCGCGCGCAGCTTGACGCGGAACGGCTTGTTCGCACCGTCGGAAATCAGATAGCAGCCGAACTCGCCCTTCGGCGCCTCGACGGCGGTGTAGGTTTCGCCCGCGGGCACGCTGTAGCCCTCGGTGAACAGTTTGAAATGATGGATCAACGCTTCCATGTCGTCCTTCATTTCTTCGCGTTTCGGCGGCGCGACCTTGAAGTTGCGCAGGATCACGTCGCCCGGATTCTTCTTCAGCCACTCCACGCACTGCGCGATGATGCGGTTGGACTGGCGCATTTCCTCGACACGCACGAGATAACGATCGTAGCAGTCGCCCTTGACGCCGACCGGGATATCGAAATCCATCTTGTCGTACATCGCATAGGGCTGCTTCTTGCGCAGATCCCATTCGACGCCCGAGCCGCGCAGCATCGCGCCGGTCATGCCCCAGGCCAGCGCCTGTTCGGGCGGCACAACGCCGATGCCGACCGTGCGCTGTTTCCAGATGCGATTGTCGGTGAGCAGGGTTTCGTATTCGTCGACCTTGGTCGGGAAATCCTTGGTGAAGGCTTCGAGATAATCGAGCATCGAGCCTTCGCGCCACTCGTTGCGGCGCTTGAGGTCGCTGCCCTTGTGCCAACGCGACTCTTTGTACTGCGGCATGCGATCAGGCAGATCGCGATAGACACCGCCGGGACGATAGTAGGTCGCGTGCATGCGCGCGCCCGACACCGCCTCGTAGCAGTCCATCAATTCTTCGCGCTCGCGAAACGCATAAAGGAACACGGCCATCGCGCCGAGATCGAGCGCGTTCGAACCGATCCACATCAAATGGTTGAGGATGCGCGTGATCTCATCGAACATCGTGCGGATGTACTGCGCACGCACCGGCGCTTCGACGCCGAGCAGCTTTTCGATCGCGAGCACGTAAGCGTGTTCGTTGCACATCATCGACACGTAGTCGAGACGATCCATGTAGCCGATCGACTGATTGAACGGCTTCGACTCCGCGAGCTTCTCGGTGCCGCGATGCAAAAGCCCAATGTGCGGATCGGCGCGCTGGATCACTTCGCCGTCGAGCTCGAGCACGAGGCGCAGCACACCGTGCGCCGCAGGATGCTGCGGGCCGAAGTTGATCGTGTAGTTCTTGATTTCTTGCATGTGGTTTTTTTAGATCAAGAGCGTTGCCACGAAGGCGCGAAGATCACGAAGAAAAGCAAAAATCGTATATCTGCAGCGCAATGCTTCGTCTTTCTTCGTGGCTCTTCCTTCGCGTTCTTCGTGTCTGTCTTTGAAACTTTACTTGTTCGTTGCAGCGGATTCGGCGCGAGACTGGTCGTAGCGCGAGTCGTTGCGCACGACGCGCGGCACGCCGACGCGCGGTTCGACGCTCGTTACCGGTTCGTAAATCACGCGACCAAGCTCTTCGTCGTAACGCACTTCGACGTTGCCGATCAGCGGGAAATCCTTGCGGAACGGGTGGCCGACGAAACCGTAGTCGGTAAGGATGCGGCGCAGGTCCGGGTGACCTTCGAAAATGATGCCGAGCAGATCGAACGCCTCGCGCTCGAACCAGTTCACACCGGGCCAGGTGCCAGTCAACGACGGCACGACCGGCAGCGCGTCGTCCTGCGCGTGGCAACGGATGCGCACACGCTGATTGTTCTTGATCGACAGCAACTGCGCGACGGCAGCGAAACGTTTGTGTCCAGCACCGATGATCGGACGGTTCGACCACTGGAAGCGGCCGGGCCCCTCGCCTTCCACGCCGCGCGAGAAACCGGTCCACGACACGTCGGTCGTGTCCCACTCGGCCTGGCCGTAGCTGAGGTAGTCGACGCCGCAAAGGTCGATCAACTGCTCGAAATGGAATTCGGCTTCGTCACGCAGCGCTTGCGCCACGGCAAGCCAGTTTTCCGGCAGCACCTCCACGGTCGTCTCGCCCAGCGATTCGTTTGCCGAAATGATCTTGGCGCCGAGCCGCGCGGCAATGCGCTGCGCGAGCGTGACGGGCGCCGCGGGTGCCTCGGCGGGCGCGGAGTTGGCGGGCGTATCGGTCATGTGCGCGCGATGATGTTGCTGTTGGCGACCCGCTTTTGCGGCGAATGGGCCGAGGCGATCTGCTTCTCACCGATGGGACTCGAACGGCGGATCTTCTTCTGCAACTGGAGGATGCCGTAGATCAGCGCTTCCGCGGTCGGCGGGCAGCCCGGCACGTACACGTCGACCGGCACGATGCGATCGCAGCCGCGCACGACGGCGTAGGAATAGTGATAGTAACCGCCGCCGTTCGCGCACGAGCCCATCGAGATGACCCACTTCGGATCGGGCATCTGGTCGTAGACACGACGCAATGCCGGCGCCATCTTGTTGACCAGCGTGCCGGCGACGATCATCACATCGGACTGACGTGGGCTCGGACGGAACACGACGCCGTAGCGGTCGAGATCCAGGCGCGCCGCACCCGCATGCATCATCTCGACTGCGCAGCAGGCCAAGCCGAACGTCATCGGCCACATCGAGCCGGTGCGCGCCCAGTTGATCAGCGAATCGAGCGAAGCGGTGACGAAGCCGCGCTCGAGCAGCGGATTGCCCTCGCCCGGGCGCAGGATGTCTTCCACCGGCCCGGTCGCGACCGGATTGGTGAACAGGTGCTTCTCGATTGTGGTTTCGGTGTTACTCATCTAGCCACCATAAAAACACTATTTGCCGAAGCCGCTGTTTCGTTGAAGAGTCCGGCCAGGGATGGCCGGTTCTTGATCTCAGCGAACAGGGATGTGAGCACAAATGACCTCACTCCCATTCGAGCGCCCCCTTCTTCCAGCAGTAAACGAAACCGAGCAGCAGCAGTGCGAGAAACATCGCCATCTCGACCAGCGCGACGAGACCGATCTGCTTGAACACTACCGCCCACGGGAATAGGAACGCGATTTCCAGGTCGAACAGGATGAACAGGATCGCGATCAGGTAATAGCGCACGTCGAACTGCATGCGCGCATCTTCGAAGGCCTCGAAGCCGCACTCATACGCTTCGGATTTTTCCTTGTTCGCGCTGCGCGGGCCGAGCAGCGCGCCGATCAGCAGCAAAGCGATACCGATACCGCCGGCGACGATAAGGAACAGTAGAATCGGAAAATATTCAGCCAGCACGCATAGCCTCCGCATCTCCCTGACGCATCAGCGACCGCGCTTTCGAGCGCAGTCCATCCAGAAAACGGTCGCAATCAACCTTTCGGTGCAAGCCGGATCGCATCTGGGGTACACACGACGGAGGCCACCGGAGCCGCGCCGCGGCTCAAGACGAATATGATAGTCCGCGCGTTCAGTCTTGCCAACGCTTGCACGAGGCAACGACTTGTGATTCTTCCGCGACTTGACGGTTGCCGCCGCGGCGTAGGACTGCGGCGTCCGTGTATATTCTTTAGACAATACCCCATTTGAGGGAGCACCGCATGTCACGCCGCAAACTCGTTGCCGGAAACTGGAAGATGCACAGCTCGCGCGCATCCGCGCACGAACTGGTCGACGCGATCGCCAAGGCACGCGCCTCGAACGCGCTCGACGCGATCGACATGGCCATCCTGCCGCCGCATCCTTACCTTCCGGAACTCGTCGCGCGCCATGCGGACTCGCGTCTGATCTTCGGCGCCCAGGACGTGAGCGAACACAAGCAAGGTGCCTACACTGGCGAAACCGCCGCGTCGATGGTCAAGGATATCGGCGCCAGCCACACTTTGGTCGGCCACTCCGAGCGCCGCACCCTGCATCACGAGAACGCCTTCTGCGTCGCCGAGAAATTCGCGCGCGCGCAGGAAGCCGGGCTGACTCCGATTCTCTGCATCGGCGAGACGCTGGAGCAGCGCGACCGCGGCCAGGCCTTCGTCGTCGTCGCCGAGCAGCTCGGCGCGACAATGGCCGCGTCAGGCGTGACCGCGCTCGAAAACGCCATCGTCGCCTACGAGCCGGTCTGGGCGATTGGCACCGGCCGCACGGCCACCCCCGCGCAGGCGCAGGAAATGCACGCCTTCATCCGTAGCAAAGTCGCGGAATTGGATGCTACAATTGCCGGCTCGCTCCGAATCCTTTACGGCGGCAGCGTCAAGCCGAGCAATGCGGCCGAACTGTTTGCGCAAACAGACATCGACGGCGGACTGATCGGCGGCGCTTCGCTCGTGGCTTCGGATTTCCTCGCGATCTGCACTGCCGCGCAATCGTGACTAACGGAATTCATCCATGGTTCTTACGCTTTTCAACATCGTCTACGTGCTCATCGCGATCGCGATGGCCATTCTGATCCTTCTGCAGCGCGGAGCTGGCGCCCAGGCCGGCTCGGGTTTCGGCGCCGGCGCGTCCGGCACCGTGTTCGGCGCTCGCGGCGCGAGCAACTTCCTTTCGCGCAGCACGGCGATCCTCGCCACGATCTTCTTCCTGTTAAGCCTCACGATGGCCTGGTATCTGAAGAACGCCGGCACGATCCGGCCGTCGTCGGACGATCTCGGCGTCATGGGTGCTCTGGAAACGCCGAAGGCTCCGGCCTCGGCACCTGCACCCGCCGCCCCTGCCAACAACGGCGACGTCCCGGCCGCGCCTGCTGCAGGTTCTGCTGCTCCGGCCACCAATCCGGACGTGCCCGCCGCCCCTGCCGCTACCGCTCCCTCGCCCGCTGCCGCACCGACGCCGGCCAAGCAGGACGACGCAGCGGCAAAATCGGCCGACACCAAGCCGGCACCGGCCAAAACCGAAGCGAAAAAAGACGCACCGAAGAAGCATTGATCTCTTTACCGGCGCAAGCCGTAACGGGTATCATAATCGGCTCGGAACGCTACGTTCCGAGCCGTGGCGAGAAGCCAAAAATCGAACAATTGCCCAGGTGGCGGAATTGGTAGACGCACTACCTTGAGGTGGTAGCGCCGTAAGGTGTGGGGGTTCGAGTCCCCCCTTGGGCACCAATACATAGTCCGGAGCAGTCCACAGCCGTCCGGAAAACACCCGAAACCCCGCTTAGTTGCGGGGTTTTTCGTTTCCCCGCATCCCTAGCTGTTCGCTTGCATCTCCTGGCGATGGAGCGGATCCCAAACCGTTGAATCGCATCTCGTTGCACGATGTCACGGCGAGTCAAGCTGGCCTGCCGCGCGTCGCAGCGCGATCAAACATCGCGCGGAAATGTAAGCGCGATGCGTGTCGTAGCCGCGCCAGATATCGTGCTCGGTCCAATAGGCCTCCCATATGCAGGCGCCCGACGCCCAGGAGCCGTCCTGCGCCATCGTCGAAAGCAGGTATTCGACGCCACGATGCGTCGCCTCAGCGTGCGCCGGGCGCCCGGCGAGCGCAGCGACGGCGAGTGCCGTTTCGTGAGGGTCGCTATCGGCGCCCCATGAACCGTCGGCGTTTTGCGACCCGACAATGAATGAAAGCGCGCGTTCGGTTGCCGAGGCGAATGCCGGGTGGTTTCGCGTCAGGTCGAGCACCAAAAGCGTCGCGTAGAGTGGGCTGGGGTAGAAATAGGATTTCCAGAAGCCGCGCTCGTCCTGCGCCTGCAGGAGCATGTCGTAGTTCACGTACTTTTCGAAATGTGTGCCGCGCAGCGCGAAGAAAATGTTTGCGTTTACTTCGGGGTGTGCCAGGAAGTTGTTTCGCAACGAGCCTTCCTTCGCCAGCGACACGGGACCGGGCGTGTCCCAGGTGACGAACAGCCGCTCGGCTTCGCGATAGAAACGCATCAGACATTTTGGCTCGCGGTTCACGCCGAGACGATGCAAGGTGCGGATCACATAGGCCGAATCGTCGGAGTCCACGAGAAAAGGAAGTGTCTCGGCGTTGTAGAGCATCCCCGGCGACTGGTATCCCCAAACCCCGTCCTGTTCCTCGGACAGAATGCGGACGAGGAGGATGGTTCGGTCAATCTCATCGAGCAGCCCGGTCATCGCTTCCGCGATCGGCCATGCCACAAACACGTGCCCTTTGTCGTCCGGGAATCGGGGCATTCCATCGCTGCCGATGGCGGTAAGTCCGTACTTGCCGGAGCGAAGGCGTTCCCTCAGGAATGCCGTCGCCTTCGTGATCGCCCAGTCCAACGTCGGAGTGCCTGAGTTTGCGGATGAGGCCGTCGCGTCTGGCGAATTCGAATTGGTATAGGCGGTATGAGCCTGCGATGTCTCGTGATGCGTCGCGTTGTTCCCACCTGTCGGCAATCGGACGCTATCGAGCGAGCTCTTCGCCAGTGAACGTGTCTCTCTCACAAACGAAACCGCGAGCTGCGAGAAGACGAGGAAGTGTGCAGCGACAACTGCCCAATCGATCGGATTTCGCAGTGCACTGGCGAGCAGGACCCCGAATGGAAACAGCGCCGTGTAGTATTCCTGTCCGAGGATCGCGTATCGCTCGCGCGGCTCGGCAATCACAATTGCCACGTTCCAAATGCGCGACTTCAGCAGCGCAAACACCGCGTAGATCAACAGACCCGCCACCGGCCACACGCTGCCGATTTGCCAGAGAAGCGCGGCGAGACCGACCGATTCGAGGAGCAACGCGAAGCGCGCAAGACGCACGGCTGCCACTCGCGAGCGTCTCACCACAAAAGTCTGCACAGCAGCCGCACGATCAGCTTCGAAGTCATACAGCTGATGCCACAAGATGCCGCGCAAACCACAGCCCAGTGCCCAAACGCCAAGCGTGCCGATCCAGATCGGATCGATCGGGCTTTCAACCGCGCGCAGCGCCAGCAAAGCCGCGGTCAACGTTGGGAACACATGCGAACCGCAAGCGTCCGCAAAAACTCCGAACACGCCGCGCGTCTTCAGCCGAAACGGCGGAATCGAATACAGCGAGAATGCGACCCACGACCCCAGGTAAGCCGCGACGAGCGGCAAATCGTCCCTCCAAAAAATGCAGAAGGCCAGCGCAGCACAAAGTGGCGCCGCGAGCAGCAACGCCATCTGCCACGTTGGCCTGCCCGCCATACGATTGGACTTGCCGGCGCGATGATCGTCGGCGCGGTCGGTCAGATCGTTGATGAGGCTGACATAGGCAGCGCAGGGCGCGATGGCGAGCAGCAGCGCGACGGCGGCGGGCCAGATCGATGCCACTGCCGCGTGGTGCAGGTACGCGGTGGCATAAAACACGGCGTACATCGGGACCAGCTTGTGGTTCCACCACTGCTCGGCGCGGATCGTCCGACCGATTTTTGCGAGCAGTGCTCGGAACTGTTTCCGGATGCCCGCGGTGTCATAGGTGGCTTTACCTTGCCTCTCTACGGGTAGAGCGCGGATATCCTCCGCGGGTACTTCTCGCTCATGCCTGGCAATCGATTCATCACCGGCAAGCGCTTCGGATCCGCGCCCTTCCAGGACGGTTTCGCAAATCTGGTAGACGCGTTCGGCGTATTCCGAGAATCGATAGACCGTGCGCACGCGCGCTTCGGCGCGCCGCCCCATTGCCACATAACGCGAAGGGCGTTTGACGATCGAGATCACCGAATCCGCCATTGCCTCGATATCCAAATACGGCACCACGATTCCGCAGTCGTCCACCAAAGCTTCTTTCGCTCCGCCCGCGCCGTCGAAAGCGACGATGGGAACGGCGCACGCCATGGCCTCGTGCACGACGCACGGGAACGGATCGTCCCGCGAGGTCAGCGCAAAAGCGTCCGCGGCAAGAAAATACGTCTCCGGATCGCTGACTTCGCCCACGATCGAAACACTCGAAGGCAGATTCAACAAGGAAAGATCGAGATCGATGAATCTCGAGAAGTAGGTATCCCGCTGCTTCGCGCCGATCCAGACGAAATGCACTTTGCGCTTGATTCGCCCGCGCACGCGCGCGGCCAGCTGAAGGAAGAGGTCGATTCCCTTTCTTTGATCTTGAGTTCCGCAGCCGAGAACGATCGCAGTGTCCGCCGAGAGTCCCAATTTGCTGCGCACTTCCCTGCGCGCGACGCTCCTGTCACCACGACCGAATTCCGGCTCGAGAAGTCCCTGCGGAACGACGAGGGCATCCTCGAAGTACGGAAACGCGGCGCTCGTCGCCGCTTTCACGGCATGCGCGGGAAACAGGACCCGATCCGAGTAGCGATGTATCAACTGCCACACGTCGGCAGAGTAATGAACGACGCGTTCGTGAACGAGGGAAATGATGTGCGGCATCCCCGCCGTGTGAAGCGCCTCGACGAGGCGCCAGCCATCGGTGCAATTGCAGATCGCCAACTGCGGCGAGGGACCGGCGATAGAGTCGAGCATCGCCGCGAGAGTCGAGCTGTTCGATCTGTTGAGCAATCCATGATGATTGACCAAGACATGGGCGATCCGCTGATAGTCTTCGAGCAACGGTCCGCCTCGCTCAAGAAGCAAATAGAGTTCGGCTCCGGTGAGAGCCTGCAGCGCTTCCATCAGACGCAGCAGGATGAGAGGCGCGCCGGTTCGCGAGGCTTCGTGTCCGGTGAACAATATTTTCGGCACCCCGCGCGCGCCGAAGGCGCGACCGGGCTGCGGTGGCTGCCCTCCTTTCGGATAGAGCAACCCCTTCTCCCAAAGCAGCTGCCATTCGGTGACCGCCGTTTCACCCGAATCTGCTGCACCCGACGTTCGCAGGTAGTGCAGGAACGGATTGCCTGCGATGTCTTTGTGCTTCTTGAGGTAGCCTGACGTCGAGAAATCCGGCCGCGGATCGCGCCCCTCGCGCCAGCCGATCTGCAAATAGTGCTCGACGGGATCGATTTCGGCGCGGGCGATATCCGAATAGGTCTCCAGATACCAGGCTCGATCGACGCCGCCCTCTCCGCTCGCCAGGTCATAGTCCACAGCGGACTGCCACTCTGGCGGTGCGACCTTGGTTCCTCCATGCCGCAAATAGTGGACCAGTGGATTATCCCCTACTCCTTCGTTCGCCTCGAGATAGCCGGACGTCGAGAAATCGGGTCGCGGATCGCGGCCTTCACGCCAGCCGTGCCGTAGATAGTGATCCACGGGATTCCCACCTGCCGCTGCGACATCAGCGTAGGCGTTCAGGTACCAAGTTCGATCAACACCGTCAGCACCGCTAATAAGCTCACGGTCCGCAGCAAACTGCGACTCTGGGGCGGTCGTCGCCGCTCGGTCTTGTGTCAGCGATTCAGTTTCAGTAGGACTCTGATCGGAATCAAGGTGCGCGTGGATCATTTTAGTTTGCGTGAGTTGCGGCGATTTCAATGAAACAACGGAGTGTGCTCGATTGGCCTGGGCTGCCCTCGTTGTCGCAGCCACCCCGACCTTTCCCAACATGATATTCTCGTTGTAGGGGGAAAAACTTTCCTGTGCGGATTCGGCATTCCGAGCATCTCCGCAACAGGCGAGTAACAGCGCGTGCGACCGCAAGTAAAGCGGCGCGCCAAACAGGCTGGCTTGCCCCGTTCATGGTTTCGGCGAACGAAAGGTACAGGGCGTGGTTTGTTCCGACGAGCGAGTACTCATCACAGGATCATCGGGACTGATCGGGCGGGCACTCATCGCGAAAATGAGCCTCGCGGGCTTAAGGCCGATTCGCTTTGATATCCGCGAAACAGCCGCCACTGCGCTTGGCGACCTGCGCGATCATCTCGCGCTCGAACGCGCCGTCGCCGGCGCAACCGGCATTGTCCATCTCGGCGGAGTGTCTCGAGTGATCTGGGGAGAGCGTTTCCCGGACCTTTGCCACGCCGTCAATGTAGAGGCGACGCGGAAGATCCTCGACCTCGCGCTCAATAGCCGGAGCCGGCCGTGGTTTGTCTACGCAAGTAGCCGCGAGGTCTACGGTCAGCAAAGCGTCCTGCCGGCGGTCGAGACGGCGCCGCTGGAACCCTTGAATACCTACGCGCGTTCCAAGGTTGCGGCGGAGAAGCTCGTCTCGGCGGCTCGCGCTGCCGGACTATGCACGGCGACAGTCCGTTTTTCGAGCGTTTACGGAGACATCAACGATCATGCGGATCGGGTGGTGCCGGCATTCGCCTCTGCGGCTGCCTGCGGCGGCACAATGCGGATCGACGGACCGGACTGCGCCTTCGACTTCACTCATGTGGACGATGTTGCCGCCGGCCTAATGAAAATTTGCAGCGCGCTCGCATCAGGCGAAAAGAAAATGCCTACGCTTCATTTCGTTTCGGGAGTGAAGACAACGCTGCAAGAATTGGCCGAACTGGCAGCCGACCTGGGGCCCTGCCCGACGCAGATCAGTCTGGCTACCCCGCGTACTTTCGACATTCAGGAGTTCTACGGTGACCCCCGCCGCGCATCGGAGGTCTTGGGTTGGCGTACTGCTGTTGCGCTCCGCACCGGCCTGGGCAAGCTGATCGAAGAGTTCAAAGGCTGCCCCCCAACCCACCTTCGCACCGCAGCGGCGCGCATCGCGTGAAGTAGGCGCGTGAAGGCCACGAACTTGAGTAACAACGCTTATTGCTGATGATCTCTGCCGGCGAGCTCAGCTAGCGGTTCTCAACTAGGGGCTGTAACAACCAACCATTCGGTCTGTACGCCCTAGCCTTCTGTGCTCAACCGAGTCGCATACTCGGTCAGAACATCGGCCGCCGCATGGCAATCTTCTGAGGTCGGACCGCTGCGCAGCCTGGCGATAAGAGCGCGCAAGTTCTCGACGTCCATTCCCACACCTGCGCCCGCGGTTTCGCGCAATATTCCGGGAATTTGCTCGAAGCTCGCGGACGTCGTGCGCAGCAGTCCCGGGCGACCGCGCTGAGAATGCCGAAAGGAAAGTTCGTCGCTCGAATCGGAATCACTCATGGTCCGCTCCAACGCATGATGGGTTATGGCCATCATACGCTGGTCACGCAAACGAACTAGCGGCGCTGACAGAAAGTCAGTGTACGCGTTCGCCTCAATGCATCCAGACGAGCATTGGCAGCGTTCCGGAATGCGCATCGAAATTAGCCAGCGCCTTGCCGATCACGGCACCGGGCACGATCGAAGTATCTGCGCGCATGGCGTATCCGGGTATCGACGATGCCACCAGAAGATCGCCAATATGGATGGCACCGTTGATGTTGCTCGCTTTGACAGGCACACGTCCGGCGAGTGCGAGCGCCGGGCCCTCCGCGGCCGCTTGTGCACCGTTTTCTGCATTTAAGGCCACACCGGGTTTGGTCGAGATCACGCCGGCCACGCGAGTGCTGTACGCCTCGGTGGCAAGTCGGAACGAGTCGGGAGTGGTCGGATCGATTTCGACTACATCGCCGGGCTGGAGCACGGCGTCGCCGACCGGAATAAATTCGGCTAAATCCGCGCCCGAATTCTGCGTGCCTCCATCAAAATAGCCTTTGCCGTTTTTGTCGATTCGAGCTTTGTTTAAGCCGCTCGATTGAAAGATCGCGATATTGCCCCCGCTGCCCTCATGATCGACGACCATTGCCGTGCCCTGATCGTAGGTGATGACCTGCAATGTGATGCCGAATCCGGTCGTTTCGGAGTGTTCGAAATAACCGGCATAGCCGCCCGTGCCCGAAGCAACTCCGTAGACACCCGCAGTACCGTTGTTGCCGAAAATACTGTTGACCTCGCCGCGCACGCCGGCGCCCACGCCGCTGGTGTTGTTCATGAAAAAATTGCCGGCGTTGCCCTGACTGTGATCGGCAATGACTCCCGGCCCATTCGCCGTAACATTGACGATGTTGGTCGTGTTGGTATTGTTCGTAGAGGCGACATCCAAACTCTCGCCGGTACCGTTCTGAACAATCTGCACAGTGGGCTGAGTATTGCTCGTCGGACTTGTTTCGAAATGAGCCGCGACTCCCTGGCCTGCGGTTACCGCGTACAACGCCATGCCGAAACCCGAAGCATTGGAGTGCTCGAAGTAGCCACCGTAACCGCCTGTGCCCGATGAAGTTCCGTAAACGCCGGCCGTACCGTTGTTGCCGAAAATACTGTTGACCTCGCCGCGCACGCCCGCGCCCACACCGCTGGTATTGTTCATGAAGAAATTGCCGGCGTTGCCCTGGCTATGATCAGCGATCACTCCCTGACCGTTCGAGGTCACCTGCAGCGTATTGGCGGTATTGCTCGAATTGCTGTTGGTGAAGAACGCCGCTGTGCCGCCGTTGCTCGACGCCGCGATACCCGCGCCGGCGCCGCTGTTGGTGATCGAAAATAGCGTTCCGGAATACGACTGCGTGGTCGCATAAGGCAGCGAAAAGAAATCCGGCACCCAGAAGCCGACGATGTTGATCGTCATGTCGATCTGGCCATTGGCCACCTTCAGATAAAAACGCCCCGGATTCGATCCGGAAATGCCGCCGACCGGAATGGTCGTATAGCCGGTGTTGAAGGCCACCTCGCCCGCCACCGGACTCACCACCGTCGGGTTATAGACACCGGTGCCGATGTTGGGCACTGTAGCGCCGCTATCCGGATTCCAGGTCGCAATGTTTCCGGCGGCCGTGGTGTTCAACATGTTCATGTTGACGCTGATAGCTTCGATCCCGCTAGGAATACCGCAACCGACGCTGCTGCCGTGTTGCGCACTGCCCGAGATATCCAGCGCGGACGTGCCGAAAAGGTAATTCCCATGGGCCGCGGTCAGCGGCCCAGGCCCACCTGTCGACAATCGCGAGTCGAGCAAGCGGCACGGCTGGCTGAGGGGAACATAGCTGAGTTGGTCGGCATAGGCCGAGCCGGTGAGCAGAATGGCGTGGAGAGCAAACCGTATCATCACGTACGGCGAGCGAAGCAACGTGCGCATAATCGACCTCCGGTGGCTGACGAGCCGCGGCCGTATTTCGAGCATCGAGCGGGCGCGACTATAGACCCAAACTTGTTAAAAGTGGCTATCAGTCGACAGTTACGTCAAACTGCGCAATGCACTGACGACATTCCGTGGTCCTTCTGGACATGCGTTGTTCGGACGATGCGCGTCGCGTCCAAAAAATCCTGCTACAGGCAGGCAATGCTGCGCGGAGGTTTCAGTCCAGCTGCAATTCGCCACGCATCAGTTCGATGACGCGTCCGCCAACGTGAATGCGCCGCTCCGCATCGACGGTGAGATACAAATTGCATGGCCGCCCGGTGGCGGCACCTTGGCGCACTTCGAAGTTGAACGGCGCCGCCATTCCATTTTCGAGCAGGTAGCCGCCGAGGTTGGCGCAGGCCGAGCCGGTGCCCGGATCTTCGAGGATCGCGCCGTGCTGATTCCAGAAATAGCGGCTGACGATGCGGCCCGCGCCGTCGTGCGCGTAGACATACGCCTGTGCCTCGCGCGCGTTGCTGCAAAAATCAAAGAAGGGAGCCAACTGCGGCCGCGCCCGTGCAACCGCTTCGACATTCGCGAGAGGCACAACAAGCTGCTCGACGCCGGCATTCATCCACCGTGGCGTTCCAGCGATCTCGTTCTCGTTCAACCCCAGCGCCTGTGCGAGCTGTCTGCGCGAGTATTCATAAGGACGATGTGTGGGGACATTCGCCGTCAGCGTCCACACATCTCCACGAGCCGAGACCGGAATCACACCGGCGTTCAGATGCAACCGCAGCTCGTCGCCGCCGCGGCCCAATGCGCGCAGGACGTGTGCGGTGCCCAGCGTCGGGTGTCCGGCGAACGGCATCTCGAACGTCGGCGTGAAGATGCGCACCCGCGCATTGGCCTGCGCGGAAGGAAAAACAAACGTCGACTCGCTAAGGTTGAACTGCAGCGCGAGTTGCTGCATCTCAGCGTCATTCAAGCCGTCTGCATCCTCGATCACGGCGAGCGGATTGCCGCTCAACTTCGAGGGCGATGATCCGCCCTCCGAGGCTACGACGAAGACATTGACGACGCGAAAGCGATAGGTGCGGCTCATGGGCGAATATCGTCCGAACGGGAACGATATAGCGTAATCGAACGCGCCGATATTTGTCCTCGTTACGTCGCCCAGCGCTTGCCGTTGCCCGCCTGATTGACCGGCAGGCAACCGTGGTAGGCGCCGGGTATCGCCACGTACTGCAATACTTGGGTTGCGCCGACTCGCGAGGTGAAGAAGCCGAGCAAGGTCAATTCCTTTGTCGTCATGATGAAGGTACGCGGATGTCCCCACCACGACGCCGTGGTGCGTTGTTGCAGCATCGCGGTGCCGCGCACCTCCTGCAAGAGTTTCTTCTGCTTCTCCGCCTTCGATGCGAGTTCATCGGCGATCGCCGCATCCTGAAATTTCTGCACCAGCGCCTTCTGCTGCTGCGCATCCAGTTTCAAAAACGATTTGCCATGGGCCTTCTTCGCCGCGGCATCGAAATCGTGCAGTTCCTTGAGGTAGCGGTCACGCGATTCCTTCGAATAGACCTCATTCAACATGGTGTCGATGAAGGCAGGAACGCCGACGTCCAGCGCACCGGGTGTGTCGGTGCGCGGCACGATGATGTCCGCGATGCGGGACACCACGGCCAATTCGTCTTTGTCGAACACGGACGGTTTCCAATCCGCGCTTGGCTCCTTGGCGTAGCCCTTGAGCACGCCGAGCATCGCCGGCGCGGAAATCGCGCCGCCCATCAACAATGCCACTCGCTGTATCGCTTCGCGACGATTCATGGATTCGTCCTCAGATGTTCTTACGCTTGAGTTCTTCGACGGCGTGGTTGACCGCGCGCGCGGTCAGTGCCATGTAGGTCAATGACGGGTTCTGGCACGCCGATGAGGTCATGCATGAGCCGTCGGTGACGAAGACGTTCTTGCAGGCATGCACCTGATTGAACGCGTTGAGCACCGACGTCTTCGGATCGCGCCCCATGCGCGCCGTGCCCATTTCGTGGATGCCAAGGCCAATGCCGTAATCCTCGTCGACGATGCGCACGTCGCGGTATCCTGCCGCTTCGAGCATCTCGGCCGCATCGTTGATCATGTCCTTGCGCATGCGCAGTTCGTTGTCATGCAGGCGTGCGTCGAAGCGCAGGACCGGCAGGCCGAACTTGTCCTTCTTGTCGCGATCGAGCGTCACGCGATTGTCGTGGTACGGAAGGATCTCGCCGAAGCCGCCCATGCCGATCGTCCACGGCCCCGGCTCCTGTGCCTTCTTCTTCAACGCCTCGCCGAGTTCCGAGCCGTTCTGCAGTTCGCCCCAACCCGCGCGCGCCGCGCCGCCCTGATAGCCGAAGCCGCGCAGATAATCGCGTTTGTCTTTGCCGACATTGCGATAGCGCGGAATATAGAAACCGTTCGGACGCCGACCGAAGTAGTAGCGATCGTCGAAGCCCTCGACCATCGCGCTCGCGCCGGAGCCGAGATGGTGGTCCATGATGTTGCAGCCAAGCTCGCCGCTGTCATTGCCAAAACCGTTCGGGAACCGCTTCGAGATCGAGTTCAGCATGATCTGGGTCGAACCGAACGTCGACGCGCAGAGAAAAATTACCTTCGCGAAATATTCCGTTTGCGCACCGGTTTCCGCGTCGAGCACGCGCACGCCGGTCGCCCTGCCCTTCTTTTCGTCGTAGATCAGCTCGTACACGATCGCGTTCGGCACGAGGGTCATGTTGCCGGTCTTCTGCGCCGCCGGCAGCGTGCTCGCATTGCTGCTGAAGTAGGCGCCGAACGGGCAGCCGCGGATGCACATGTTGCGATAGCGGCAGGTGCTGCGCTGTGGACTCTGATCGTGCGTGAGCGGACCGGTCAGATGTGCCGCGCGGCCGATCGTCATCGCGCGGCCAAACTTGTCCTTGAGCTTGCCCTGGAACTCCTGCTCGACGCAGTTGAGCTCCATCGGCGGCAGAAATTTTCCGTCCGGCAGTTGAGCCAATCCCTCGTTCTGACCGCTGACGCCGATGAACGTCTCCACATGGTCGTACCACGGCGCGATATCGGCGTAGCGGATCGGCCAGTCGACGGCGACGCCATCTTTCGCGTTGCCTTCGAAATCCATTTCGCTCCAGCGATAGCTCTGGCGGCCCCACATGATCGAGCGGCCGCCAACGTGGTAGCCGCGAATCCAGTCGAAGCGATAATCCTCTTCATACGGATTGTCGATGTCGTCGACGAACCAGTGCTTGGACGCCGGCGTAACGACATAACCCGTGCGCGCTTGCTTGGATTGGCGTTCGAGGTCCTTCACGGTGGAATGATTGCCGTCGGGCAAATCCCACGGGTCCTCGGTCGTCGTCGGGTACTCGCCGTGGCGCACCATGCGGCCGCGATCGAGAACGAGGGTTTTCAACCCTTTTTCCGTCAGTTCCTTGGCCGCCCAGCCGCCGCTGATACCGGTACCAACCACGATTGCATCAAAGGAATGATTTTCCATCGGAAAGCCTGATAAGAGAATTCAGTTGATCGAATGCAGATAGTCGTAAGCGACTTGCGCCGCTTCGAGCTGACTCATGCGCGAGAACGGCCCTTCCTGCTCGGCGAAGTAGTGCTTGAGGCCGGCCTGCTTCGCCGCGGCGAATATCGGCTTGTAGTCAACCGTGCCGCGGCCGAGCTCGGAGCCGAGCATTTCCTCCGCCATCGGCTTGCCATTCTTGTTCTTCTTCGGCTGGAAATCCTTGACGTGGATGAGCGGAATCCGACCGGGGTACTTCTTGAAGTAGTCGACCGGGTTGCGCCCGGCGAACACCATCCAACCGCAATCGATCTCGAATTGCACCAATGCCGGATCGGTGTCGCGCCAGACGATGTCGTAGCCAACCTCGCCATTGCCCAGATCGACGAATTCGCGATCGTGGTTGTGCAAGACGAACTGCAAGCCGGCGCGCTTGGCCGCCGCACCGATGCGGTTAGCGATATCCACCGTGCGCTTCGCCTCATCCGCGCTCATCGCCGACTTCCATTCGAGCTTGGTCGACATCGCCTTGCCAACCGGTTCGATCAGCGACGAGGCCGCCGCGTAGGTCGCGCCGAGCGCGTGCGCCTGTTCGAACGCCTTGCCAAGATTGTCCATGTCGAACTGCAGGTGCGCGCTCGGGCAGCGCAGGCCGGCATCGTCGAGCAAACGGCGGAATTGTTTGGGTTCCAGGCCGACGAAACCCGCGGCCTCGACCTCCTTGAAACCGATCTTGCCAAGCTTGTTCAACGTACCTGCCGGATCGTGCTGCAGCGTGTCGTTGACCGTCCACAATTGAATGCCGATCGGTTTGCTCAAGGGATTTGCCCAAAGGTTGCGCGACAGTCCGGAGGCGGCGAATGCCGCGCCCAGGCCTGCCGAGCGAATGAGAAATTGTCTGCGTGATGGCTTGTGCATGTGTTTCCCTCAGCGTGAAATCGTTTGTGCCGAATCGATGAAATCGTTATTCGCCGCGCGCGGTGGAATGGCTCAACGTCTCTGTGCCTACACGCCGATTGCGCAGATAGAGCGCGAGCAGCGCAAACGCGGCGATCAGGATCAGCGGCAACACGGTCATCAAGCGCAGCGTTTGCTGCGGACCGGCGGTATCGATCGAGTGTCCCATGATCGGCAGCACGAACGAGGTGGCGACCATGCCGGCGCCGCCCATGATCGACAGGCCGAGCGCGCCCGTCTTCGGCGTGTATTCGGAAACGAAGCCGAGCATCGTCGGCCAGAAATAACAGACGCCGACGGCGAACACGATCGCCGCGATCAGCGTGCTGCCTGGTCCGGACACCGTGCTGTACAGATACAGGCCCACCGCGGAGACGACGGCCGAAGCGAGCAGCACGCCGACCGGACTGAGCTTATGCACCAGCGGCCCGGCGAAATAGCGGCCCAGGGCCATGATGCCGGTCACCACGACGAGGATGATCATCGGATCGATGCCGGTCTTGTCGAGCAACGCGCCGGTGAACTGATTCGTGCCGAGTTCCGTCGACGCGGTCAGAAACATGCAGAACATGATGAACGGGAACAGCAGGCTGGTTTTGTTGATCAGCAGCGATTCCACTGCGATTGCGACGAGGACCAGGCCGAGGACAATCCAGGTCGACGTCGCATTGAAGTCGACCGCGACGGACGTTGACGTGGCGAAAATCATGTAGCCGACCAGCGCGATGATCGAGACCGGTGCACCGACGTGACGGAACATGTCCTTGTAGGAAACGCCGCTGGTGACGCGCTCGGTTTCCGGAATCGTTTCGCCGAAGAACAGGTAGCCGTACAGCGCCAGCGGGATGAACAGCACCGAGGTCAACACCTGCCAGGACAGATTCAACTCCGAGATCAGGATCCACGACAGAATTCCGCCGACCACCGCGCCGCCCGGAAACCAGACGTGGAAGCGGTTGAGCATCTTGGTCTTGTCGTTCGGAAAAAGCGCGGTGACGAGCGGATTGCACGCCGCTTCAACGCAGCCGTTGCCGAAGCCGATGAACACGTTGGAAATGAACAGTAAGGTTTTGTCTTTCGCGAACAACAGCAGCGCGAGACCGACAAGATGGCTGGCGAACGCGATCCAGACAACGTTCCGGGTCTTGATCCAGTCGATCACCATGCCGCCGATAAACATGGCGACGGCGAAGCCCCAGAACGCCGGGCTGAACGCCCAGCCGATTTCTTCCGTGGTCAAGCCGTAGCTGTCGTGAAAGACACCCGTGATCTTCGCACGCAACGCAAACGTGAGCGAAGTAACTAGCAGGGCGAGGCAGGAGGCGACGAATAATCGCGATGCATTAACGGGTTTGGTCATTGCCTGAGCCTATGCGGGTGATTTCCGGTGAGCGTTCGAATTCGTCGGCGCGTCCGCTAATCGAGCTTGCGCACCCAGATGTTGCGGAAGCTGATCGGCGGCGACGGATCGCCATGCGCCTGCAGCTTGATCGCGGCTGCGCTGTACGGTTTGTATTTCGGCTTGCCGATATAGGTCGTCTCGCCGGCGAGTTCCGTGTGGTTCTGCACGATCACGCCGTTGTGCAGCACAGTCACGTAGCCCGGACTCTTGAGCTTGCCGTCGTCGGCGAACACCGGCGCGGTCCAGATCACATCGTAGGTCTGCCACTGCCCCGGCGGACGCATCGCATTGACCAGCGGCGGCGCTTGCTTATACACGCTCGCGGCCTGGCCGTTGACGTAGGTCTTGTTCTTGTACGAGTCGAGGATCTGCACCTCGTAGCCCTCGTCGCCCGTGCCGGTCGACGCGACGAACACGCCGCTGTTGCCGCGCGCCTGGCCCTCGCCGGTGATGCCTTCCGGCACGCTCCATTCCAAGTGCAGCTGATAATTGCGGAACAACTGCTTGGTCTGGATATTGCCCGTCGACTTGTCCACCGTGACGATGCCGTCGTGCACTTTCCAACGTGCGGGCGAATGGTCTTTTGCGGTTTCCCATTGATCGAGATTGCGTCCGTCGAACAGCACGATCGCGTCGGATGGCGGCGAAGTCGCGGCAGCGCCCGGCGTGACGACACTAGGCACCGGCTCCCACTGCTCGGTTGCTTTCGGATCTGTGGAGTCGGCCGCAGGTGCCTGCGCCTGCGCGATGGAGTGACACGCGATCGTCGCTGCGAAAGCCACGACCGCCGGTGAAGCAACCGCTCGGAGGAATCGTCTTTTCATTGTCTTCGCCCCAGTTACACAGTGCATATTTCGAACGCCTCGGCCACCGAGACGAATGGATCCGAACGCGTCGCCGTGAATTCGTGCGCGAGATAGCCGCCGAAGTTCAAGTCGGCGATCGCGGTGGCAACGGCACGGTAGTTGAGTTCCTGCGTGCCATTGATTTCGTGGCGACCCGGCACGCCGCCGGTATGAAAATGCCCGATCCACTGGATGTTGTCGCGGATCGTGCGGATCACATCGCCTTCCATGATCTGCATGTGGTAAATGTCGTAGAGCAGCTTCACGTTAGGCGAGCCGATGCCCTTCATCACCGCGGCACCGAACGCGGTGTGATCGCCCTGATAACCGTGATGATCGACCTTGCTGTTGAGCAATTCCACGCAGATCGTCACGCCGTTTTCCGCCGCGAGCGGCGCGATCTTGGACAGACCGGCAACGCAGTTGTCGAGCGCCTTGCCGTCGTCGATCGCCCCATTGCGGTTGCCAAACATCGCGATCAGATTCTTCACGCCCGCACGTTTTGCGAGCGGGATGGCCGTTTCCAGCTCCTTCAACAGCATCGCGTGATTGGCCGGATCGTTGAATCCGGTTTCGATGAACTTCTCGCGCCGGGACGCGTACGCCATCGATACGGCGAGGCCGTTGTCGTGGACGATCGACCATTCGTCCGGGTAGATCAGATCGATGCCGGCAAATCCCATCGTCTTCAGGCGCTGACACAGATCCGGCAGCGGCATCTTCGAGGTCCAGCGGCACAGCGACTGCTTGAGTCTGCCCGCGCCGGCTTTCGCCGTCGGCTTTGCCGGCGCGGTTTCGGCCGCGGTCAACGTCGAATATGTCCCTGCAGCAGCAATCGCAGCGAGGCGGGCGAGCGCCGCGCGTCGATCCATGCCGTTCGTTTCCTGCGCCATGCCTTCCTCCCTAACGATTATTCAGATCCAGCCAACGACCGCCTTCGCGATGACTCGCGATCGCCGCATCAACGAACTCGAGCCCCGCAACGCCATCATCGACGGTGGTCAGGTCGCGCGCTTCCGCTGACAACTCGCGCCCCTCGGCGCGCGCGAGGATGTGCTCGGCGGCATCGGTGTAGAGCTGCGCGAACGCTTCGAGGTATCCCTCGGGATGCCCCGGCGGAATGCGCGTCGCGTGCGCGGCGGCAGCGCTGTCGACGCGTCCGCGCGTGAGACGCTGCGCGGTGCCGCCGAGCGGCG